>OCHE01001622.1_pt1 | contig 15489 bp, 16 predicted proteins | sample 1538681 | NCBI WGS metagenome assembly OCHE01 (sample SAMN04571717, study PRJEB22368) | human gut metagenome | biome: human gut; material: stool | host: Homo sapiens | place: Luxembourg | collected 2012-08-17
TTTTCTACGGAATTACGGAAAACAAAAAAGTGCCAACGAACACTTGACACAAACACATATGAAATAAAAATGGCTTGTACCAAACATTTCTGCTATAATATTCTCAAAGGGGGTTTTATCATGCCATCGGAAAAAGAAAAATTTGTAACCAAACAATATGTCCCTATGGGCGAGCCAATCGTGCAGAATGATCACACGATTATTTACCATGTGAAATGTCTTTGTGAGCCGGGCAAACCGGACGGCATTTTGAAAATGTACCGCCAGCAGAACCGCGAAGCACTTTACAAACGGTTGTATCAGCTTGATTACAGCGAGTGGCCGCACATTTATAATGTGAAATATTTTGATGGAAATACTTTAGTCGTAGAAAAATACTTAGAAGGAAATACTTTAGAAGAACTTCTGAAACAGAACAAAGAAAATAACACTGTTTTTTCCGAAGAAGAAGCCTACCGGATTATGAGTAAACTCTGCGAATGTATTGCAGGATTACTGCGCCCGGATCCGCCAATTATTCATTCCGATATCAAACCAAGTAACATTTTTATCACCTCAGCAGGCGCTGTAAAACTGCTTGATTTTGTCAATGATAAAACACCAAAAAGAAAACACGAAAAGAAACTTATTTCTCTGCTTGGCATGATTTTTCACCGAATGCTTACAGGCAGCGCACCGGCAAACAAAAAATGCACTTACGAAGGACGATACGAATCCGTCATCCGTAAGTGCTTAGAGAAAAATCCTGAGCAGCGCTACCAAAGCATTTCTGAGCTGAAAGAAGACCTCAAAGAGGCAAAAGAACGTGCGCCAAAAAATATTGTTTCAAAAACCGCCGGAATTCCTTATGCGCTGACGTTTCCTTTTCAAGGAGCCATTCTTGCCTTTGAGTGGATTCTTATCTGCTTCTTTTTAAAAAAGGGGCAGACGTCTGCTATGTGTCTGTTTGCTATTGCTTTTTTCATTCATTTTGTACTTTTTTTAGCAAGACGCCATGCATTTTTCCAAAAACGAAACATTCAAATCAGCACCGCACGCAAAGCCCTCCCGCTGCTGATTCTTGCTCTTGTGCTCGCTTTGCTGTCACAGATTGTTCCTTTCTTAATTTTTTAATGAGAACACATTACTCAACCAGTTTACTTTCTTTCATGGCAATTACTCGGTCAACCGGATATTTACAGCTCTTATAATAACTGGATGAAAATAGGGCATATGTGTATGTTCCATACACTGCTGCACCCTTAACCATCGGCGGCATCGTCGTCACTTTCATCGCCGTATTTTTGAGAACCTTTCCATTACTCTTTGGCGAAGCAAAGGACGGTTTATAAGTGCGAAGTTGTGAAATATAACCGCTTTTCGCCTTTTTCGTACGGTAACTTCTCGTCAAAATCATCGTACCTGCTGAGTCAAACGTGATTCCCTGAGTTTTGCTTGGTACATCCATGGTATAAGCCGGTGAAAGAGAAGGCAATGTTGCCTTATTATTAACCTGGTAACCTTTCATCGTCGATGTTGCCTGACGGAATGTTCCAATCCACAACACATTGTTGTAATATCCCATAAAGGACGCTGTTGAATCCAGTGTTGAAATACTTTTGTATGCTGCCAATTCTGTATAAGAAGTTCCCGCATTTACTGCATTTGTCACAACAGAATATGGGAAGCTGGCAACCGCCTTTCCTTTAGAAATCCATACATTCGTTCCATCATAGGCAATTCCACCCACTTTTGCTTTACTTGGTAAAACAATGGTTGTAATATATGATTTTGATGAGCGGCTTACAACATAAACCACTGAATTCAGCTCTTTTTTGTAATCATATGCCGTAATGAGGAAATAACTGCCTGCCAAACATAATCCCTGAGGTACCATCGTTGTACAGGAAAATCCGGCAACATTTGTCGTCTTCATGCCCGGTATTGCGAAACTTTTATTATAATTCATGGCACTTCTCATTTTTTTGTATGTCTTATAAGCCGGTGATTTCGTAAACGCAGCCTTTGTGCTGTATTTCTTGGCCCCCTTTGATGTCGCTGATACTGCGGCCGTCTTAGCAGAAACCGCTGTGGATAATTTACCTTCAATTTGTGTTCCTGATACTTCACAGTATGCAGCCACACGATAATAATAAGTCGTGTTCTGTGGCAGGGATTTAATCAAATAACTAACTGTATCTGCCCCTTTCACAACTGCTGTCTGCTGATATACGGATTCGTAGGACTTACGAGAATAAATATAATAACCACTCGCTCCTGTCACCTTGTTCCACGAAAGCATAACCCGGTTTGAACCACCTCTTGCCGTCACTGTCGGCGCATCCAATTCATATAATGTCGGATTCACTGTGGCTGTTGCAGTCGGCGTCGCACTTGCTGTTGCAGTTGGGAGCGGCGTCGCGCTTGCTGTTGCAGTTGGAGTCGGCGTCGCAATCGAAGCAGCACCTCCGCTAGCTGCCCCCGGGGTACCGGTTCCTCCCTCTTTTTCCGTGTTAGCCGCTGCCTGCACAGGCACCATCGTAACGAAAAGTGCCAATGTAAGACAGCCGGCAATGCATTTTATCCATGTTTTCTTCTTCATGTATGTAGCCTCCCTTAAATTTGATGACCTTACTATAACGCAAGAATTTGTCAGGCAAATGAAAAAACAATGTCACTTTTTTGGCATTATAAAAGAAATGTTGTGGTATCGAAAAAAATCCGCTATACTCAAAAAGAAAAATTTGTTTTAACGGCGTTACCGATTATAAGAAATGAGGATATACAATGACAGATAAAGATTTATGCATAGAAACCGAAGAAATACAGACCGACGGCAAAGATACCTATTACTGCCATCGTTACGAACCGACACCTTATGAGGTTTTGGATGAGTTATTTACTTTTTACACACCGGAAAAAATGGATGTATTCGTTGACTATGGGTGCGGCATGGGACGTTTGAATTTTTATATAGAAAAGAGGTACTCTCTTAGTTCTACAGGCGTAGAGTATTCGCCCGTTTATTATGATAAAGCTCTGGAAAACAAAAAAACATATAACGGAAGCAAAGACAAGATACACTTCGTAAATTGTAAAGCCGAAGATTATCTTGTCTCAAAAGAAGAAACTGTTTTTTACTTCTTTAATCCGTTTTCACCGGAAATTTTTCACGGTGTTATTAACCGTATCTTGGATTCGTTTGAAAAATATCCAAGAACCATCACACTCATTCTCTACTATCCGGAAGATGACACTGTTTTTTATTTGGAGCGTCATACAACATTTGAGAGGATAGATGAAATTGCTGCCTCTGACGCCGTTTACAAAGACCGTAGAGAGCGATTTTGCCTTTATCGGATTACTATCTAGGAATCTGCCCCTTCTGCCGGACTGCAGTAACGATCCCAGGATGCTTCCGATTTTTCAAACACAACACAGAACCAGTATGTGTCAACTTCCTCTTCGTCTTCTTCCTGCGGCACATCAATTCCAAACTCAGCACTTTTTCTGCCATCAATTTCACCGGAAACAACCGTAAACACCGTTCCTTTTTCAAAACGGGATGCTACTGATTCTACCGCCGGTTCCGGCACATCTTCATCCGGAATTTCTCTTTGCAGATTTCCATCCGCATCATAATATTTCATGCCCTCTTTTACGAGACGCTTCATCTGCGCCTGTAAAAGTGTAAGCGTTATTTCTCCACAATACATATCCTGAAATCTGCCATTCTGCGAATTTCCGGCTTTTATAGTCGCACCGCCAAAAGTAAATGTTACCTCATCCTCGCTCATCTGAAAAGAAACAATCGGCGAATCATCAAATGACAACTGCTCGAATTCATCTACACATCGAAACTTCATATTACTTTCCTCCATTTATTATCTGCCTTTTAGTATACCCAATTTTTTCTCACTTGACAAGTTGGTTTATATGTTATAAACTTAATTTAGTTTATGGTTTATAAACCAATAAAATAATAAAGGGGGATAATTTTTATGAAAGGAAATGTTATGTCGGAGAGTGAATTAGCATTTGCCCGCATTGTATGGGAAAATGCACCACTTCCTTCTGGTGAACTGGTAACTCGCTGCAACGAAGAACTCGGATGGAAAAAACCGACCACTTACACCGTTTTGAGAAATCTCTGTCAGGCAGGTATTTTTGAAAATAAACAAGCCATGGTTTCTGTACTTGTTTCCGAAGAAGATTATTTGGCAAGAGAAAGTGAGCAAATCGTAAATGAGCGTTTCGGCGGTTCTATTTCACATTTTGTCACTGCTTTTGCCACAAAAACAAAATTAGATAAAGAACAGATTCAGGCCTTACAGGATTTTATTGACCACTGTGAAGAATAGGATGGGAGGAGTTTTATGCAGCGCTTGGCGCTAATATTATTGAAGAAAGGATTTTGCATATTATGAAATTCAAAAAACCAACAAAACTTATCGCATGCTTTACCGTAATCGCAGTTTTTCTGTGTGCCTGCGGTGTCGGCTCGACGCCGGTTACAAAGGAAGAGAACTCTACCAATGCTCCTTCTCAAAAATCGCCCGATGTATTTGTAGAGAATGCTATCAACTGCCCACAGATGGATGACAGCAATTATGTTTATTATTACAGCAGACTTATGTTGAATCCAAAGAAAAATCTCGTGTGGCTTGGCTCCAAATACAACAAAAACTCTTATGAATTTGTCTCTTACATGATGTTTGAGAAAAAGGAAAATTCATTTGAAGAGGTCGAAACAAATTGGAGTGACATATTAAACAAAACAATGAAAAACAGAAGCGGCTACATATATGATTCCTGGTACGCCTCCGATGAATCCCTTTATGTCGTAATCATGGAAACAAGCATGAACCCTCTTATTTATAATGCGAACCAGGAAAAATATAAAAAGCAGTATGAAGAGCTGAATCCACTGTTATTCCACATTTCAAAAGATGGGAAAACAGCAAGAGAAATCGATTTATCCGCTCTCGCCTCACCAAACGGAGAAAAAATAAAGACCTGGCAGTAGCCTTTATTCCTCTTTCAGACGGCCGCTATTTAGTAAATTCATTATCCGACGACACCCCGGAAAAGGGATTGGTTTTTGCAGAATCTACGGATACCGTTGTTGAAAAAATGTCGAATCGTATCCGGGGCAATGCAATTTCCTCAATTCAGACCGGAAATGATTTTCTCTGTTATGTTGCCTATCAAGGAAATGAGGACCTTGTCACCGTGGAAGTGCAGGATTACAACGGAAAGAATAAATACTCTCTCGATTGTTCGGCAGCCTGTGATAATGGCACTGCATCCTATGCAAATTGCCATTTTGCACTTGGTGTATGGGAGGATGAAATTCTTCTTGTTTCAAAAAAAGGAGTATTTCGTGCTGAATATGGCGACAAAGCCTTTACAAAGGTTACTGACTTCAAAACAGATAACATCTACTACCTTACCTTGGACCGCTACCAGATTGCCAAACAATGGACATCCATGTGGGTCACGGGGGAAAATTCCTTTTATGTCCTGCTCAGTCCGACAGAGGAAGGAAAAACAACCGATTACAAAATTGGATATTACACAAAAGGAAAATAGACATGACAAAGGGAGCAGCAAATCTGCTCCCTTTGTCTTTATACATTATTATATAGGAAAATCAAAAAGTAATTATTATCTCTGTACACGACCGGAACCATCGCCACCAGCCAGTTTCAAAACTTCATCCATGGAAACCATGTTGTAATCTCCTTCGATGGAGTGTTTCAAACAAGAAGCAGCTACAGCAAACTCGATTGTTTCCTGTGGACCATACTCGTTCAGGCAGGCACAAATCAAACCGCCGCCAAAGCTGTCGCCACCGCCTACACGGTCAACGATATGCATTTTATATTTCTTGCTGAAGTAATAATCTTTTCCATCATACAACATAGCGGACCAATTATTATCATTTGCAGAAATGGACTCACGGAGAGTAATTGCAACTTTCTCAAATCCAAAACGGTCTGCTAACTGTTTAGCAACATCTTTGTAACCCTCACGGTTTACTGTACCTGTTGTAACATCTGTACCTTTGGAAGTAATACCAAATACATCTGCGGCATCCTCTTCATTGGCGATACATACATCAACATACTGGCAAAGTTCAGCCATCACCTTGCCTGCTTTTTCTTTACTCCACAATTTATTGCGGTAGTTCAAATCACAGGAAATCGTAACACCTGCTTCTTTTGCAGCTTTACAAGCCTCTAAACAAATCTCAGCAACTTCATCATTCAGTGCAGGAGTAATTCCGGTAAAATGGAACCACGAAACACCTTCAAAAATTTTCTTCCAGTCAAAATCCGATTTAGAAGCTGTTGCAATGGAAGAACCTGCACGGTCATAAATAACTTTGGATGGTCTCTGGGAAGCACCTTTTTCCAAATAGTAAATACCGACACGGTCACCACCGCGCACAATATCTGTTGTGTCAACACCATATTTTCTCAAAGAATTTACAGCAGCCTGACCAATCTCATGTGTAGGAAGTTTTGAAACAAATTTTGCATCCAAACCATAGTTTGCAAGGGAAACTGCAACGTTTGCCTCACCACCGCCAAAAGTTGCACCAAGTGTATCTGCCTGTACAAAACGATAATATCCTTCCGGTGCCAGTCTCAACATCAATTCACCAAATGTAACTACTTTCTTTGCCATTTTCATTCATCCTCCAAAATTCTTTTTAATAATTAACCGCGGATTTTCTTTACCAATGCGGCTGCATCAGCGGTCATTTTCTGAATCTCATCAAATTTACCGGCTTTTACCAAATCACCTTTTACCATCCAGCTTCCGCCGCATGCTAAAATACGGTCATACTCAAGGTACTCTTCTACATTGTTCAAATTAATACCACCGGTTGGCATAAACTGAAGCATTGTATAAGGAGCTGCAACTGCCTTAATCATCTTCAAACCGCCTGCCGGCTCAGCAGGGAAGAATTTTACGACGTCAAGTCCCATCTCAATCGCCTGCTCCATCTCACTTGGTGTCTGTGTACCAGGTGTAACCGGAATGTCACGGTCGATACAATACTTTACAACTTTCGGATTAAATCCAGGACTTACAATAAATTTAGCACCGGCAGCAACTGCACGGTCTACCTGCTCAGTTGTCAAAACTGTTCCTGCACCAACAAGCATTTCCGGATATTTTTCAGAAATGATGTGAATCGACTCTTCTGCTGCTTCGGTACGGAATGTAACCTCTGCACAAGGAAGTCCGCCCTCGCACAATGCTTTTGCCAATGGCTCTGCATCCTTTGCGTCATCAAGTACAACAACCGGAACAATACCAATTTTTTTGATTTCTTCTAAAACCTTGTTCATAATAGCCTCCATTTTTATCTTTACTTTTTTTGTATCATATGATATTCTACTATTGTTCCACATTATGAAACGGTATTTCACATCGTGAACCATGATTTTATTATACTGCATTTCTTCTTATTGTCAACAAAAAAGCAGTAAAATATAAAGAAACAAAGGGAGAATTTTTATGGAATCCAAAAATCCAATTCAGGTTGCTGATAAATTATTTCTTGTTCTGGAAACACTTGCAAAGACCGGTCCGATTGGACTGTCGGATTTATGCCGGGAAGTTTCCCTAAACAAAACAACCGTACACCGCCTGTTAAATTCACTTCTTTACATGGGATATGTGCGGCAGGACACGCAAACATCCCGCTACAGCTTAAGTTTTAAAATATGGGATATTGCAAACCAATTTGTCTCAAAAATTGATATTGTGGAAGAGGCTCGCCCAAGCCTTCGGGAACTCGCAGCGAAAACCGGCGAAACCGTCCATCTCGTGCAGATTGATGGGATTCATGCGATTTATATCGCCAAGGAAGAATCCGAAAATTCCGTGCGGCTAGTGTCTATGGTCGGCAAACGAATTCCACTCTACTGCTCCGGTGTCGGAAAAGCCCTGCTTGCCGATATGTCAAATGACGAAATCAAAAGTATCTGGGACAAGAGTGACAAAACGCCACTGACAGAGCATACTATCACGGATTTTTCAAAATTTATGCAAGAAATTGAAGAAACCAGAAAACGCGGCTATGCTATGGATAATGAAGAAAATGAATTGGGCGTGCGATGCATCGCTGCAAGTATAAAACACGGTGAACAGAAGCCGCAATACGCATTTAGTATTTCAGCTCCCATTCACCGCATGGACGAAAAACGTATGAAAGAAATCGCCGAGTATGCACTCGCAATGAAAAAAATCAATCTTTAACGCGAACCGATGGGTTCAATGCAAAGACAAACAGAAGTGCCTGAACTGCTAACAGCGTGTTCAGCACTTTTTTCATTAGATTATAAAAAGTATCTAATGTAAGTGTAATATCTGCCGCACACAAAAGTCTTATAGCTTCAACCATTTCAAAGCCAAAACTAAGCACTAAGAGAACACCGGCACAAAATGTCAGCGCCTTATTACCCCAGTTCTGATAATACAGGAAAAAGATAATCAAACAGATTAACTCAATTGCACCCAATATCATAAAACTTAATGGGTCTCCATTATCTCCGCGGTAATGAATCGGTATGTAAATTAAATTATCCACTGCTAACAAAAGCATCATCGCAAATCCAAGGATAATATTTTTATCTGCTCCATTTCCCTGCGCAATTTTGTGCACACCAAAAGCAAACATCAGTGCCGCCACAAAGGCAAATGGCGTAATCAGCAAAAACAAAATGACAACCGGCATCGATACATCATAATTGCTATAGTATTCACTTAACAAAAGAATTGCCTGCACCAATGTAAACGCTCCCAGGAAAAAAGTAATCAGCGTCAATACACGCACCGGCATTCCCCATTTTTTATCCTGCAATGTAATTGTGTGGTTTTCGTTCATCTAAATCCCTCCTGCATAAATATATTTTTAATTTTATAACCAGTTTTTCTGTATCTCATTAACTAGTTCTACAAACATATCGTAGTATTTTGTTTTAGCCTGACGTATAATATCTAATGCAATCGCCTGATTATATGCATGTGCAACATTATTTCTTGATGTAAGTGCACTTAACCATAATTCTTCGTCTGCTATCATTCCCGCTTTATATGCCGTTTTCAGTACTGTACGCGGAGAACCTGTCGCTCCCTCTGCGTAACCGTGATATGTTAAAATCTCTTTCATTGCTTTCCATGCTTGTTCAAAACATATCTCATACAAGCCAACCATCCCTGTCATTTCCACATTTCCATATGGTGCCTGATAAGAATAAATGTCCTTTAAATTATGAATGGCAGCCTGCAAATTATCAAACTTTTTCATATATCACCATTCCCTCCCGTTTTATGGAGTCCAGCAATTCTGCCTGAATCGGTTTATCCAAATCCAGCACGTCAAACTGTAACAAAGTTGGAGTTTCTTCGTCCACCGCTAAAATAAACTGACTGCTATTGCCTCCATAAAACGCCAAATCTATATCACTTCGTTCTTTATAATCTCCCCTGGCACGCGAACCAAAAAGAATTAACTTTTTTACATCATTTTCCTTCGCCAGCCTAATTATTTCCTGTAAAACGTTTTGTTTGATACCTGTCTTCTCAGATAACTGCATCATTTTAACAATCTCCTATGCGTAATATTCTTTCGAAAACACCTTACCAGTTATTATACACTAATTTACATTATAAAAAAACAATTAATTTTATTTACGAGTATAATAAGTAACCAAAACACCTTTTTTTACTTGCAGATAAACATTTTTCTTCATCCGTTTGTTTACTTTTTTTATTTTTTTCAAACTCATGGTAACTCTTGTTTTTCCTCTATCCCATTGCACACTTTTTACTTTTTTTGCAGCCAAAAACCTGATGGTTGACTTATCAAGCTTCAAAGTAATGTTTTTCTTTGATTTGCTTTTCAGCCTGACCGTAATATTCTTTCTTTGTCTGCCTGCCTTTTTCAATGCCTTTTTAACTGCTTTTTTGACAGAACGGCTGACATTTGAAGTATTTTTGCTGCCTGTTACTTTTACCACGACTACAATATTTGTCGTTTTTTTCAAGCCCTTCTTCTGCTTTATCGGAGTTGCACTAGGTGCCATTGTTGGCGTCACCGTCGGCGCTTCACTGGGCGTTATTGTCGGGGTCGCCGTTGGCACCGCGCTAGGCGTAACTGTTGGTGTCGCTGTTGGTGTCACTGTTGGCACCACACTAGGCGTAACTGTTGGCGTCACCGTCGGTGCTTCAGTAGGCGTTATTGTCGGAGTCGCCGTTGGCACCGCACTAGGCGTAACTGTTGGCGTCACCGTTGGCACTTCAGTAGGCGTTATTGTTGGTGTCATCGTTGGCGTTTCCTCCAGCTGATCGGACTTTACCTGATAGTAATATGTAATATTGGTATCCGCCTCTGTCACTTTCAATTCATCTTGATTCAGGCTGTTTCCAGCCAAAATATATCCAGACAATTCCGGATTTCGCAGTATATAGGTAGAATTTTTCGGTACATACACAGTTGCCGTATCTGCACAAGGAAGCAAGGTACTTGTCCCGTCTGCATTCTTTACCTGATAATGAATGTTAACTCTGCTCCATTCCTGCTCCGCCGTTTTATCCGTTGCCAACACTTCTCCCGTATCCACATTGATAACTTTTCCATCCAGCCTATCACCATTTGACAAGCCATACACATCCGAAAACACAATAGAAAGTGATTCTCTTGCCTCATCCGGATTGTATGAATTACTGAGTGCCGGAATCGTGTAAGTCTTTTCTTCCTGATACTTAACTGTTTTACCATCGGCTCCAATAATCTGAAAGCTCATTTTCAAATGCTGCTCTCTGTTTACCAGATTTTGTACCACGGTGCGAAATTCCAAATCCGTATTGTTTGCCTTTGTTATATTTTTCTCGCTGATTCTATATTTTTCACTATCCCGGTCTAATGTTCCCGTTTTACTGTGCGGAATTGAAATTTCAGGATTACTGACATAAATTTCTGCCGGCTTACTGACATAATCCGTATTATTTAACTTCCTTGCCAATTCCATTTTACACACTTCACAAAAAGGCTGTCCCAGCCATCTCATCATACATTCGCGGCTCGGTGCAAATGCCGTTTCCGTTCCTGCCATTGTGACGCCAATTCCTCGAAATCCAAGCATTTTACTCCATTTAATCGTATCCGGATTCGAGGTATCCGAAGTATTTGGTTTATTCGTGTATCTCTCGTACTCATCCCCCAATCCACCAATACTATGAGCTGTTTCATGTGCCATAACCATCCCATCTTCATTGTCCTCTGAATTAGTGGAAAATGAAAACAAGGAATTTACTGAAGCACCATAACTGCCCTCTGAATTACACAGCACATGAATAGTTGCAACATTAGCCCCCCTGTCCAGATAATTTTGCTCCAAATCTTGTCTTAGTTCTTTTGCCTTCTCATCCCCACCATTTGAAAAGCCAGCTGCTTTTCCATAGACTTTAACGTGAAAATAAGTATCTGCATTCTTGCCCCCATACACACTAATTCCGGACTCGTTAGATACAGCCTGCACTGCATATATATTTATGTGGTCAGAATACTCTTTATACGGAGACCATCTTAACATTCCCTGTGCTTTCTGCTTCGCATCCTGTAAAAATTTGTCCTGTTCATCTGCCGTGTAGCCATCTCCCATAATTACAATGACAAAATTTTCTTTATCATCACCTGTCTTATGAATCACATGAACCGGGAAAATAGTTTTCGGTGTTTCCTCATCTTTCGCTTCTGCTGTATGAAGTGAAAACAAGGAAAATAATAGTGCCATACAAATTAACACTGCTTCCCACCGTCTCATGATTTTTTTCATTTGAACACCTCTTCCTATGTATAATTCCAAAACGAAACTGTATGATCTTATTATATCTGTTTATTTCCATGCTTTCAACTAAATTTACACAAGTGGCCGTTGAATATTTTTCCATCCTTTGTGCATACTAACAGAGGAAATGGAGGTAATTACGATGCAATTAACAGAACAGGAAACCAACGTAATCAAAGATTTACAGACACAGGAGAAAGCATGTGTTGACAAATACCGCTTTTATGAGCAGTCTGCCCATGACGAAGAACTAAAAAACTTATTTCACCGCATTGGTGATGAGGAGCAGGAACATTTTGACTCCTTAGGCATGGTGCTCAAGGGTGATGTACCAAATGTAAGTGCCGCCCGCAGCGGTATGGAGGGATACACGCCTTCCGAAAGTTACGCAGCAGGTAACAACTCTGAAGAGAAAAAGCATGACCAATTTTTATGTACCGACTGTATTGCAACAGAAAAACTCGTTTCATCCACCTATAATGATGATGTTTTCCGTTTTTCTGCCAGCAATATCCGAAGACTCTTAAATCACATCCAGACAGAAGAACAAAATCACGCAGAGATGATTTATAAATACAAAACGGCAAACAATATGGCATAGCCTGTCATAGTTTCCCCTCGCTGCGCATACAATGATACAAGGGTACCAAAGTCCAAACTCGTTCATGCTTGCATGATAAGAGATTGGACCTTGGTACCCGCCAAACATGAGAAAGTAGCGATTTATGCAATAAATCCGCGGATTTCGAATGTTTGCAGGATTGCGAAAGTTGTGAAACAACGGAGCAATCCGTATCATTGTTTGCAATTCAGCAAGGCACAAAGTCCAGACTCGTTCATGCTTGCATGATAAGAGATTGGACCTTGGTACCCGCCAAACATGAGAAAGTAGCGATTTATGCAATAAATCTGCGGATTTCGAATGTTTGCAGGATTGCGGAAGTTGTGAAACAACGGAGCAATCCGTATCATTGTTTGCAATTCAGCAAGGAGGAATATTATGATACAAATTTTCAAAAGAAACAAGAAAATCACAAAACTATTTTTGTTACTGTTTTTTTTATGCTGCACTGCTTTTCTTCTTATTTTTTACATAGAATCGGACAAGCCCATAACAAAGAAAAAGCAAACGGCAGCAAAAACAACTGCGGACAAACCAACATCCATTTCTTATTGTGTGACTTCTCTTTCTGATGAAGAAGAATCGACATTGGTTTATCATCCGACGGAACGTGTTTTGTCTCAGTTTATTCGCAAAAAAAATCAATATATCCGAAATATCTGGGATGAAAAATCCGGTTGGACGACTAACGTAGAATCATGGAAAATAAAGAAATCCGAAACACTAGAGCATTTTTCGTATAATACGAATGGGGCTCTCTATGCCTGCAAAAAGAAATGGTCAAAAGGCAAATTAGCAAAGCAATCCATTGTCTGTCTGCGAAATAACGGCAACATAAAAAATATAAATCTCATCCACTTAAACAACAAACAAAATACGGATGAAATCAAAGATATCCGGTGTAATGGCACTTCCATCGCCATCACCTATCAATACGGAAATGTAACAATATACAATTTATTAGAACGACTGGCATTTGGCGGCAGTTCCATAAGCGGTATGCCGGGGGAAAATATTTTTTATGATTTGCATTATTTAACAATTGAAACAAAAAAAACGACCGAAGAAATTTATCTGCGCGACTATGATATCCGCTCCGGTGAGGTCACACACACATTTCCACTGGGCAGTTTTGCACAAAAAAAAGAGGATTTCCACATCACAAATCTTGGAAATACTCTTTATGTTCTGACACCTCGTGGCTTATTTCGCGGAGAATGCGAAAGCAGTTCCCTGCAAAAACTGCTTGCATTCCGCGAATTACAATTACCACCGCAAAGCAACATTTTAACCATGTTTTCCGGTTCTGCCGATTCTCTCTACCTCGTTATCAAAGAAGCAGACGGCAGCAAATCCATTCGGCTTATTCATCTTCCAAGCCAAAATCTTTCAGACCAAAATCATCCCGAGTCAAATCATGCTACACAAAAGGTCTGACATGGCTATTTACCGGAAGAAGTGTCCTGCGAATTTTGTCCGGGCTGCCCCATGGCAGACATATCGGAAACGGTAATACTTGTTGCCTTCTCACCATCTGTCTCCACACTGACCATCTCTCCCGGATTAATTTCACTTACCGAGATTTCCGTACTTTCCTCACCGGATTTCTTATATATCTTGGTATCGCTGTCAATCTGGTAAGTCTTTGACTCACCTTTCTTTTTGCCACCATCCTTCGCATCTGCCGGTGGGGTTCCCTCCGGTTTCTTGCCATCATTATCCTGCTGCATACCAGCCGGTGGGGTTCCCTGCGGTTTATTCCCCTCGATTCCGGCAGCTCCTCCACTTGCTGCTTCCGGCTTTTTGTCATCCTGCTTATCCATAACTTCCATCACTATCTGCGTGTCTGAAACACTTGTCACACGCCCCATTACTGCATTTGTTGAACTCTCACTATCCTTTGAGCTACATCCGGAAATGTTCATAGCCGCCAAACACAAAATCAGACTGGTGCCTATTGCTCGAATCTTCTTTCCTTCCATATGTAACCTCCACTTCATATACAAATGATTTATTGTTATGGTCACATTGTATCGAAAGGAAATGGTCACTCTGTGTTTAGTCTGTGTAAAATGTGTGACCGATTATTTTGCCTGCAATTCGTCCAGTGTCAAATCATAGGCAGGCAGAAAATCCTGCATAAACACTTCAACTTCTTCCATATTCATATCATGCAGTGCTTTTTTCGTTGTTTCGTATGCCGTCTTAAATTCCTGATTGCCGGAATTTAATTCCTGCTTACATTTAATCAGTGCAGATAACTTATCTGCCGCTTTCACAAGACGCCACTCATATGCTTTGTCCTCCTGCGGGAAAAACAATTTCTCATAATGCTTTTTCATATAATCCGGCAGTTTATCCACCCGTTTATAAGCTTCTTTGATATCATCATCATAATACTTGACAGGCGTAGGCATGTCTCCGGTAATGATTTCATTCGCATCGTGATACATTCCCATGAGAGCAATTCCATTGAAATCCACGTGTTTTCCACATTTCTCATTGGCTATGAGTGAAAGTCCGTGCGCTAACATCGCAACTTCCAGCGAGTGTTCACTAATATTTTCCTGAATAGAATTTCGCATAAGTGCCCATCGCTCAATATTTTTCATGCGCGCCATCATCGCAAAAAATGAATACATCCTAATTCTCCTTCAACATCTTTTTCATATAGTAACCCGTATAGGATTCTTCGCAGTTTGCCACCTGTTCCGGCGTTCCCTGCGTAACAACCGTGCCGCCGCGGTCACCGCCTTCCGGTCCCATGTCAACGATATAATCTGCCGTCTTAATCACATCCAGATTGTGTTCAATAACAACCACAGAGTTACCGCCTTCAGTCAGCCGCTGCAAGATTTCAATCAACTTATGAACATCCGCAAAATGAAGTCCTGTCGTCGGCTCGTCCAAAATATAAATGGTCCGTCCGGTACTTCTCTTACTCAATTCTGTCGCAAGCTTGATGCGCTGAGCCTCACCACCGGACAACGTAGTCGATGGCTGCCCTAATTTGACATA
>OCHE01001625.1_pt1 | contig 15415 bp, 9 predicted proteins | sample 1538681 | NCBI WGS metagenome assembly OCHE01 (sample SAMN04571717, study PRJEB22368) | human gut metagenome | biome: human gut; material: stool | host: Homo sapiens | place: Luxembourg | collected 2012-08-17
CACCGCGCTGGGGGTCAGCTGCCGCGCGGGCGTCAGCCGCCCCTTCCACAAGCTGCACCACATGCAGCTGGCCGCGCAGGAGGCATGGGAGGCCCTGCGCCTGCCGGAGGCCGATGCCCCCGAGGCAAGCGGGCAGATGCTGTACTACCAGCCGCCCGATGAGCAGTGCGCCCGCAACGGCTATGATACACTGCTGGAGCATGAGATCACGGCAGCCGTAACCGCCTGCAAGGCCAAGGAGGTGCGCCACCTGCTGGAGCGCTTTACCGCCAAAATGCTGGAAAAGAACATCCGCGGGTATGAGCGGCAGTTTTACATCCAGCGGCTGGTGGCGGCCATGCTGGCCGTGGCGGAAAACGCCGGGCTTTCGGTCAATCAGGTGCTGGCAGACCGGCAGGCCAACCTGTTTGAGACGATCGGCAAGATCTACACCGCCGACCAGATGCAGAATTTCCTGATGGACGAGGTGGCCGTGCCTGTTATGGACCTGCTGACGGAGTTCCGCCAGAGCAGCTCCAGCGAGCTGGTCAAGAATGTGCTGGCGCTGATCAAGCAGACGCGCGGCGACATTACGCTGAACGAGTGCGCCGACCGGCTAAACTATAACCCGAGTTATATCTGGAAGGTGCTGCGCACCGAGAAGGATACCAGCTTCAGCGATCTGGCCAACAATGAAAAGCTGGAGATGGCCAAGGAACTGCTGCTGACCAGCGACATGACGGTCGTGCAGATCGCCGAGACGCTGAACTATTCCAATGTGCAGAATTTCATCCGATTTTTCAGCAAAAAGGTCGGCATGACCCCCGGCAAATACCGCAAGGATTACCAGAACGAGAAGAAGTGAGGGGGATTTCCCTCACCGACAGCAAAGACCGCACCCGATGCGTTTCGGGTGCGGTCTTTGCTGTTATTCGGTTTCTATGCGCAGTACATTGACCTTGTCATCGTACTGGGTGCGGGTGCCGGTGATGTGGGGGATCAGGGCGTTGACCTCCATGACCAGCGCGCCCTCGGCGGTCAGATAGGGCTGGCCGTCCATCAGGTTTTCCTTGCCGTCAACCAGCAGGTGGGTGACGCCGACCTGCGCGGTCACGGTGTGCCCGCCGCTGTGCAGCGTCAGGCAGCCCCCGGCGGCGTTCCAATCATAGCGGAAGGCATCGGGGATGACCGTCTGCAGCCGCTCCAAAATGCAGAGCACCGCGCCCCAGACGCGGCCGTTTTCGTTGACGCTGCGCACGCCGCGGGTGTCCGGCTCCTGCCCGTTGACGAGGATCTTGGTGTAGCACTTGTCCTCCGGCTGGTATTTTGCTGCATCGGCCTGCGGGATGGGGACGAACGCATCGCGGTGCTGCGGCGCACAGGCGGCATAGTCCGGCAGGCGGCAGGGCAGCGGTGCGGCTGTCAGCGGTGAGAGGTCGGCGGGCTTGCTCTGCAGCGTGATGACATTGCGGATGCTGCCCATCACGGCGGTCAGGCGGATGGTGCCGGGCGCTGTGCCCGCACGCAGAAATACGCGGTTGGTGCCGCACTCAGCATAGACATGGTTTTGGTGGATGACGCTGTCGTCATGGCCGTAGCCTGCAAAGCGGCCGCTGTTGTAGCCGCCCAAAAACTGCGCGGGGCCGTCCAAGGTGAAGTCAATGCGCGCATCGCAGAGCGGGCAGACCCGCCCGGCGCTGTCCTGCACGGCAATATCGACATAAGCGATGTCGGCCCCGTCGGCAGCAAGGCCGCCCGGTGCGGTATGCAGCGTCAGCCGCAGGGCGGCGGGGCTGTCGGCGGTTTCCAGCCGGTCGGACGCGGCGGGGGTGCCGTCATAGCCGTAGCCCACGGCCTCGACCCAGCCGGATTGGGTCACATCCACACCGGGGAAGGCGAACACAAAGGTGTTTTGCGGCTTGTCGCACCGACCGACACGGCGCCCGTTGACGAGCAGCTCGACCGCGGCAACAGGGTGGCTTGCCACCACATACACCGTCTTATGGTGCGGGTCGCGGGTGTGCCAGACGCCGGTGCCCTCCCAGTAGGTGCCGTTAAAGCGCTTTTCTTCATAGCGATAGTTGGCAGCGGTGAGGGCGGGGTAGTTCCAGTGGCCGATGATTTTGACGGCGGGGGCCTCGCTCTGCATAACGCGGAAGCAGTCAAAGCTCTGCTTTTTGGTTCGGCAGGGATCGACGCGGCCGCTCATGCGGGCGTTTTCGCTGTAGGACTGGCGGCCATGCTGGGCAGAGTCCGTCCAGCAGAGCGCCGCACAGGCGCTGTAGTAGTTCTTGCCGGAGGCACCGCCCATTCGATCGTTGAAAAACTCGGCGTAGCCGCGCGCGTTTTCAAGCGCGAGATCTTCACTGGTCAGATCGTAGAAGTCATACCCAACAGCTTTTTTGCCGCCCTTGCCGACCCAGCGGTTGCGGTAGTCGAAATCCGGCGGGGTGAAGTCGTCCCAGATGCGGCGGGGGGCCTCCTCGCGGCTGTACTCGGTCTCGGTGACGGGGCCATGCTGCGACAAAAAGCGGGCGGCGTGGCGGTTCAGCATCGTGCCGACATACTCGCTCTCGTTGACGACCTCCTCGGTGTTCAGGGTGCGGCAGCCCATAAAACGCCCGCCGTGGGGGTCCAGCCGCTGCTTGAGCAGCCGCATCTCCCGCATGTGCTCGCGTGAGATCGAGTTGTTGCCGGCCTCCCAGAACAGAATGGACGGGTGGTTGCGGAAGGCGATGATGACATCGCGCATCAGCTCCACGCGCTGGTCCCACTGGCGGCCGAAGCTCTCCTTCTCCTTGTCACCGGCAGGCTGGGTGCAGACGATGCCGCGGCGGTCAAACGCACGGACATCGGCGGGGCTGCCCGCCACATGCATAAAGCGGATGTGGTTGGCGTTGCTCTCGCGGATGAGGGCGGCGTCCTCATCGTGCAGCCACTCGGGCGCAATGCCGATGGCCGCCCACTCGTTGGCGGCGCGCTGGGCGTAGCCGCGCAGCCACTGCACCGCGCCGTTGATGCGCAGGCCCCGGTCCTTGTCGTAGCTTATGGCGCGGAAGCCGGTCGTCAGCTGCTGGGTGTCGGCCTTTTCACCGTTTACAAACAGCTCGGCCTCCACGGTGTAGAGGTAGGGGTCGTCGATGCTCCAGAAGCGCAGCGGCAGGGTGTCGGCCCCGGCGTGCAGCACAGTGACCGCCATGGAATCCGTAGCGGTCGGTGCGGGCAGGCTTTCGTCCTCCACAGGGCGGTAATGCCCGGGCACAGCCTCATCGGGGATATAGGCGTCCGCCGGGGTGATGCTCAGCGGTGGGACGGCGCGGCCCGTGGGGGCTGCGGTGGCCGGGGCACCGTCAAAGATGGCGGCAACGCTGCCGTCCGGGCGGCGCAGCGTGATGCGCAGCTGGGCGGAAACAGGGACCTTGCCCTCGTTGCGGACCTCGGCCTCGACCCGGATATCTGCCGTGGCGTTGTCTAAATCAAAATTCCGGCCGTAGACATAGAGGCCCTTGGTCTGCAAATTGGAGTAGAGCGGCAGCGTCAGATAGACATCGGGCTTGAAAAACACCTGCACGGGGCGGGTGATGCCGCCGACCGAGGGATTGAAGTCGTTGCAGTTCCAGAAAAAGGGGACGCCCACGCGGTCGGCGGGGACGGCCTGCTCCTGCGGAAAGAGATAGCTGCCGGGGACAGCATCGGGCTTGTTGGGGGTCTCGGCAATGCAGAACGGCGCATTGCGGGTGGCGGTGTTGTCGGTCGCAATGGCGATGAGGTTTGGTGCATCGTACCGCACATAGGGGGTGATGTCAAAGCCGAACGGCGCAACGCCGGCCTCATAGTAGCCGGCCAGCGTGCCGTTTACATAGAGGTAGCAGGTCTGGCGCAGCCCCTCAAACGCAAGCAGTACCTTGTGGTTTTTGTGCCGCGCCGGAATGGTGAGGATGTTGCGGTAGAAGGCTGCCGTGCGGCGCTGGCCGCTGCCGCCGTCCTGAATGCGGTCACGGAACAGATCCTCATCATTGAAGGTGTGGGGCAGCGTGACGGGCTGCCAGCCGGTTTCCCGGTAGTCGGCCTCGTAAAAGGCGTGCCCCTCGGCGTCCCGGTGCGCGTCAATGGCCTTTGCCATGGGGAAGGCATCTGCCCGCAAAAAGTGCCAGCCGTGGTGGAAATAAAAGCTTTCGCCTTGCAGTGTAGACATAGCGTTTTCTCCCTGTCAGATTTGCTGTATACAGTTGCAGGCCCGCGATCTTATCTTTATCATACGCGCTGCCGCGGCGAAAAACAAGTGTCATTTGATGGACAGAAGGTTTTGAAAGCACGGTGCAGCGATAAATATCAAGATATGGAAACAGGACCTGTTTGCCGGCAGCAGGGCGGCATGACCCAACCCCGCCGGGAAAGCGGGGCCGTTTGGGCAAGGCCGTGCGGTAAAGATTCCGCAGCCGTAAGGCTGCAGCAGGGTCAAGAACGCTCTTTGTCAAAATGCACAAAACAGGCAGGTACCATGTATAAAATATTCACAATTTCAACCCGAAACAGCAAACGATAGTGCCGGTAGATATAAGGATTGTTTTGTGTGTCATTCACATTGATAATTGCGCTGCATCGTGAAATATAATGAAAATTTTCGCATGTTTTTGATTGTAGCCAAATCCGCAGAGCAGGGGATACAATGGAAGCAACGAAACAGCCGCCGCCGGATGACGAGGGCCCGCGATCCCGACCAAAGCACCGCGGCCGCCGGCTGATGAGAACACAAAGCAAGGAGGAAACGCTTATGGCACAAACCGCTGCGGTCAAGCAGAGCAAGGCCAATGCCCGCGCCCAGAAACAGCTGGGCCACAACACATGGCGCAAGGCGTTCATGCAGCATTACTGGTTATATATCATGATGCTGCCGGCGCTGCTCTACATGATCATCTTCAATTACCTGCCGATGACGGGCCTGTATATGGCATTTACCGATTTCAGCCCTTTCAACGGCGACACGATTCTGGAATCTGTGTTCGGCAGCCCCTTTGTCGGGCTGAAGTACTTTAAAAAGCTCTTCACCGGCCCGGACTTCTGGACGCTGTTCCGCAACACGCTGTCTATCTCGCTGGCCAACCTTTTCTTCGCCTTCCCGGCCCCCATCATTCTGGCGCTGATCTTAAATGAGCTGCGCTGCAAATGGTTCAAGCGCACAGCGCAGACGCTGGTCTACATCCCCCACTTTGTCTCCATCGTCATTGTGGCGGCGCTGACTTTCCAGATGTTCTCCACCACGGACGGCGCCATCTACCATGTGCTGACCCAGATCTTCGGCGCGAATGCGCCCGACCTGCTCAGCGACCCCAAGCTCTTTCCCGCGCTGATCGTCGGCCAGAATATCTGGAAGGAGACCGGCTACGGCACCATCATCTATCTGGCGGCACTGTCCAGCGTGGATGTGCAGCTGTATGAGGCTGCCAAGATTGACGGCGCAGGCCGTTGGCAGCTGATGTGGCATGTCACGCTGCCCGCCATCCGCGGCACCATTGTCCTGATGCTGATCATGAAGGTCGGCCAGCTTCTGAACACCAGCTACGAGCAGATCTTCCTGATGCAGAACTCGATGAACCGCGCAGCCTCCGATGTGTTTGACACCTATGTCTACACCAAGGGCATCACGGGCGGCCAGTACTCGCTGGCGACCGCCACCGGCCTGTTCAAGTCCACCATCAGTATGCTGATGGTCGTCACCGCCAACAAGATCGCCAAGCTGTGCGGCGAGTCCGGCCTGTACTAAAGAAGGGAGCTGTGCTACAATGACAATGCCCTTTACCCATAAGAAAGACGAGGTGCGCGCCACCGGCACGCTGGAGGCCCGCACCCCCGGCGATCAGGCTGTACAGGTTCTTTTGTATGTCATCATTGCGCTGGTGGCGCTGGCCTGTGTGCTGCCCTTCATCTATGTGGTGGCCGGCTCCTTTGCGACCGAGCGCGAGCTGACCGAGCGTCCCTTCTTCCTGATCCCGCAGGATGTATCGCTGAACGCCTACCAGTACATCCTCAAGCAGGGCGATGTGTTCCGCGGACTGAAAAATTCGGTGATCGTCACCGTGATCGGCACGCTGATCAATATGTTCGTCTCCTGCACGATCGCCTACCCGCTGTCCCGCCCCTACCTCAAGGGCCGCAACGGCTTTATCAATATGGTCATCGTCACGATGCTGTTCACCGGCGGCATGGTCCCCGCCTACATTATGGTGGTCAATGTGCTGCATCTGGGCAACACCTACTGGGCGCTCTGGCTGCCCACGGCGATGAGCGCCTTCAACATGATCATCATCAAGAACTACTTCCAGGGCATCCCCATGGAGCTGGAGGAGGCCGCCATCATTGACGGCTCCAACGATCTGATCACCTTCGTGCGCATCATCCTGCCGCTGTCCGCGCCGGTGCTGGCCTCGGTCAGCCTGTTCTACGCGGTCAGCCACTGGAACAGCTACTTCCAAGCGATGCTGTACATCAACAACTCCGACATGGAGGTCATCACCATCGTGCTGCGGCGTCTGGTGTTCCTGACCACCCAGGTAGCCGAGGATTCCACCTTTGACTGGGGCGCGGCCGGTATGCCGCCCATCAAGGCTGTCAAGATGGCCACCACGGTGCTGTCCACCCTGCCGATCCTCTGCATCTATCCGTTTGTGCAGAAGTTCTTTACCCAAGGTGTCATGGTCGGCTCGGTCAAGGGCTGATACCAAGCAATACAACCACTTTTATACAAAAAGGAGAAAAACGAAAATGAAAAAGGCACTTGCCCTCTCTATGGCGCTGGCGATGTCCGCCGCCATGCTCGCAGGCTGCGGCGGCTCCGCCTCCGGCAGCACCTCCGCTTCCGACGCTGCTTCCTCTGCGGACAGCGCTGCCTCCGGCACCCCCACCGTCAGCTTTATGATCCCCGACTTCACCGGCCATGTGCTGAGCAATGAACATTCCGATGAGGTCATCGCCAAGTACGAGGCCTACACCGGTACCCATGTCGAGTGGCGCACCGAGGCCAACGACACCTACAGCGAGAAGTTCGGCCTGACCCTGATGGACAAGGACAACATGCCGATGATCCTGACCGCAACCAAGACGCTGGACCAGAACGCCAATGCAGCCGATGCTGCCAAGCGCGGCGCCTTCTGGGATCTGACCGAGTACCTGCAGGACAGCGAGGCCTACCCCAACCTGTCCCAGATCAGCCCCGATGTTCTGAAGGGCCTGACCGTGGACGGCCAGATCATCGGCATCCCCCGCTCCCGCGCCATCGGCCGTAACGGTCTGGGCTACCGCACCGACTGGGCCGAGGCCGTGGGCATCACCGAGGCCCCCAAGACGGTCGAGGATGTCTATGACATGCTCTATAAGTTCACCTATGACGATCCGGACGGCAACGGTGCCAACGACACCTACGGTCTGGAAATGTGCAAATACACCGGCCCGTGGGATATTATCCAGACATGGTTCGGCTGCGGCAACGGCTGGGTCGAGCAGGACGGCAAGCTGGTTCCCGTACACCAGACCGCTGAATATAAGGAAGCCCTTGACTGGATGCGCAAGATCTACGCAGACGGTCTGGTTCGCCCCGACTGGGCAACCGTAGACACTGCCAACTTCCAGGTCGACAGCCAGAAGGGCGTCACCGGCGTCTTTGTCGACACGATGGACGGCACCAAGCGCATCTGGAAATACTTTGAGGACAATGCCATTGCCGATGTGAACGATGCCTCCAAGATTGCCACCATGACCTCTGTCGGTCCCATCAACGGTCACACCCTTGCCACCACCGGCTACAACGGCTTCTACCTCATCACCAAGTCCGGCGCCAAGACCGAGGAGGATGTCAAGGCCTGCCTGCACTTCCTTGACAAGATGTGCGACCCCGAGATGATGGCCCTGGCCGACTACGGCCTGAAGGACATCTGCTATGACATCAACGCCGACGGCAAGATTGTTCCCAACGGCAAGTACGACACCACCAACTGCCCGCACGCAGGTCTGAATCAGGCTGTGCCCTATGTCCCCTACCTGACTGAGCAGAACCCCGATTACCAGCTGGAAAAGGCTGACTATCAGCTGGCTTACGAGGAGAGCATTGCCAACAATGTGCAGTATGCCGTGTTCAACCCCGCGCTGGGCTACCTGACCCAGTCCGACACCTACGCCGAGTGCGGCAACGACCTTGTCCAGATTCTGGACGACGCCCGCACCCAGTATATCTGCGGCCAGATCGACGAGGCCGGTCTGCAGGCTGCCTTCGACCAGTGGAATGCCCGCGGCGGCACGCAGGTCATTGAGGAAGTCAACGCCCTGTACGCAGCAGATAAAGCCTAATTGAATGTGAGCGCTGCAGCGGATGTTGCGGCGCTCTTTTATGATGGAGGGAAAGTCCATGCAAATCTCTGTGCGCAGCCAGACGGCTGCCCAAACCACCCTTAGCTGGCAGCCGGTGGCCGGGGCCGCCCGCTACCGCATTTTGTGGAGCGACCGCCCTGGCGAGACCGTGCGGTTCAAAACGGCGGGCGAGAGCGGGGAAAGCCTTTTCACCTTCTGCCGCTCGACGCATATCCCCTATTACATCAAGGTGCAGGCGCTGGCAGAAAACGGAGCCCTGCTGGAGGAAAGCACACCCGTGCAGACCCCCGTGGGCCGCGTCCTGCAGCAGCAGCTGGAGGCGCTGTCCCGCGGTTTGGTAGCTGTCACGGCAAACACCGGCGTGTTTATCAGCTGGCGGCTCTTTAAAAGCGAGGTCACCGGCCACAACGCCACCGGCCTGACCGGCACCGACTTTGTGCTCTATAAAAACGGAGTCAGGCTGGCCACCGTGACCGACAGCACAAACTATCTGGACGCGCAGGGCACAAGCGGGGATAGCTACGCCGTGGCCCCGCTGGTAAACGGCGTAGAAGGGCCCGCCTGCAGGGGCGTAAAGCCGTGGCAGAAGGGGTACTATGAGCTGCCCCTGCAAAAGCCGGCGGACGGCGTGACCCCGGCGGGGGAGCCCTTTGCCTACCATGCCAACGATATGAGTGTGGGTGATATTGACAACGACGGCGAGTACGAGTATTTTGTAAAATGGGATCCTGACAACTCCCACGATGTGTCGATCAAGGGCTACACCGGGCGGTGCTTTATCGACTGCTATAAGCTGGACGGCACGCTGGTCTGGCGGCTGGACATGGGGCAGAACATCCGCGCCGGAGCGCACTACACCCAGTTTATGGTGTACGACTTCAACGGGGACGGCAGGGCCGAGATGGCTGTCAAGACCGCGCCCGGCACCGTGATGACCCGCTTTGCGCCGGACGGCACCGTGCTGTCCCGTCAGTATATCACGATGCCGCAGAAGGATCTGGACGCCGGGTACAGCCACGCAGATAACTATGTCTGCACGGCGCAGGATTACCGCCTGCATATGGCCGAGGTATTCCGCCGCTGGCACACCCACCCCGAGGTCGTAAACGGCCGCTGGCCCGCCACGGTGGAGCAGTGTTTCGGCCTTGCGCCGCAGTACGCCTACCCCCTGTGCGAGGCCGATGCCCTTGCGCTGGCCGACTATTTCCTTGATGTGTATGCGCCGAGCCGCAGCCCTAAAAACGAGCTGCGCAAGTTCGAGGGCTTTGTCTATGACGGCCCCGAGTACCTGACGATGTTCGGCGGGGACGGCGCCGAGCTGGACACGATCGACTACCCTTACCCCCGCGTGGATGACGGCCTTTTGTGGGGCGATTATGCAATGCCCCGCATCGAGCCGTGCAACCGCGTGGACCGCTTTAACGCCGGGGTGGCCTATCTGGACGGCGAGCGCCCCTATCTGATTGCCTGCCGCGGTTACTACACCCGCGCCACGCTGGCGGCCTACGACTTTTTTGAGAACCGCTTTCACAAGGTGTGGGGCATCGACTCCGGCTTTGTGCCGATGGCGAACCCCTTCAACGACAGCGGCTGCCACCTTGCTGTCGGCACCGACCCTGTGTACGGCGTTCTGGCCGGGCAGGGCAACCACAGTATTTCGACTGCTGACATTGATGGGGACGGCTGCATGGAAATTGTGTACGGCGCAGCAGCCATCGACCATGACGGAAGCCTGCTCTACTCCAAATACGGCACCCTGCCGGACGGCAGGACCCGCGCCAAATTCGGCCACGGCGATGCGATGCATGTGGCTGACATCGACCCAGACAGCCCCGGTCTGGAGATATTCAATGTGTACGAGGAGGGTGAGCGCGCCCCCTACGGCTGGGCACTGCGCGATGCCGAGACCGGCGATGTCCGCTTTGGCGAATACGCCGAGGAGGATCTGGGCCGCTGCATGATCGGCAAAATCGACCCGAACACCCGCGGCTTGCAGGTCTGGGTCAAGGGTGTGTACGATGTAAACGGCCGCACGCTGGAGCTGCCCACCCCCGGCACCAACATGAAAATCTACTGGGCGGGCGATCTTTCGACCCAGATCACCGACGGCGCGGACTATCTGCACGGCGATCAATACGGAGTCATTAACGATCTGACCCACGGCGTCATGCTGCAGCCCGCGGGCACCGCCACCAACAACGGCACCAAGGGCAACCCCTGTCTGGTGGCGGACGTGCTGGGTGATTTCCGCGAGGAGCTGCTGGTGCGCACGGCGGACGACACCGCCATCCGCATCTACACCACCACCGATCTTACCCCCCACAAGCTGTTTACCCTGATGCACGATGCGCAGTACCGCTGCGGCGTGGCATGGCAGAACAACTGCTACAACCAGCCGTGCTACCCGTCCTTCTACTATGCAGGCGACATGGATTTTGCCAATGTGCTGCCGCAGCTGAACGCCAAGCCCACCCTGTGGATGGCGGGCGATTCCATCATGCAGAGCTACGCCCCCGAGGACAAGCCGGTGACAGGCTGGGGCGAGATGCTCCACACGCTGGCGCAGGGGGATGCTGTATGCTGCGCTGCCCACCGCGCGGACTGCCCCTTCCCGCAGGAGATGCGCTACGAGCTGCCGGGCCTTGTCATTGACAACTGCGCCATGGCGGGCCGCAGCAGCAAGACCTTCCGCGAGGAGGGGCGGCTGGACGACATTGCCACGCATATCCGCCCCGGTGATCTGCTGGTGGTCAGCTTCGGCCATAATGATGCCAACCGCGCAAAGGCCGAGCGCTATGTCCCGGCGGATGCCTTCGGCGAGAGCCTGCGCCCCTTCTGGGACGCTGCCCGCAGCCACGGCGCGGTGTGCATCTTTGCCTCCCCCGTGGCGATGCGCGAGTTTGACGAGGACAGCGTCTGCCACCCCTCGTTTGCCGCCTACCGCGAGGCGATGCGCGCCTTTGCCGCCGAGGTCGGCGCGCCGTTTATCGACCTTGGCGCCGCTACCGCCGCCGCCAACACTGCCTTTGGCGCTGAGCGCTGCAAGGCCCGCTATATGTGGGTGGGCGCAAAGCAGGACAACGCCCACCAGCAAAATGCCGGCGCCTGCCGCACGGCACAGGCCTTTGTGCAGCAGCTTTTGCAGGATACCACCCCGGCACTGGATGTGCTGCGGGCAAATTTCAAATAAATTTTGACAAAAAAGAAGGTTTTGTTTATGAACTACACCGAACCGAAGGTCATTTACACCTGCTTCCCCGGCGGCAAGCATAAGGTGCTGACGATGAGCTATGATGACGGCCGTTTGGAGGACCGCCGCCTTGTCGAGCTGTTCAACCGCTACGGCATCCGAGGTACCTTTAACCTGAACGGCGGCCTGCCCCGCCCCGAGCGCATCCCGGAGAGCGAGTGGGTCGAGCTGTACAAGGGCCATGAGGTCGCCTGTCACACCTACCACCACCCCACCATCTCCCGCAGCCCGCTGGACCAGACCGCCCGGCAGGTGCTGGCCGACCGTATGCAGCTTGAGGGCGTCATGGGCTACCCCGTGCGCGGCCTTGCCTACCCCAACGGCAGCTGGTCACCGGAGATCGCCGCCCTGCTGCCCGCGCTGGGCATCCGCTACGCCCGCGTGGTGGGTGACACCCACGACTTTGCGATGCCCTACGATTTTATGACATGGAAAGCCACCTGCCACCACACCCACAACCTGCTGGAGGACGGCAAGCGCTTTGTCGAGCTGTACAAGACACAGTATCTCTACATGATGTATGTCTGGGGTCACAGCTTTGAGTTCCGCACCGAGGAGGACTGGGCCCTGATGGAGCAGTTCTGCCAGCTGGCCGGCGGGCGCGAGGACACCTGGTACGCCACCAACATCGAGATCGTGGACTACATGGCCGATGCCGCCCGCCTGCAGTACACCGCCGCGGGCGATAAGGTCTGCAACCCCAACGCCCAGTCCATCTGGGTCGAGGTGGACGGCCGCCACTATGAGATCCCCGCCGGAAAGACAGTGGCGCTGGTATAAGCGGATTCGCAATTTAAAAAGGAGAGAGCAATGGCAAACCTGATTTTTGACAAGGCCCAAATTGAGGCCACCATCGACAAGATCGTGGACCGCACGATGCGGATGGACATGACATGGGACTGGCCCTGCGGTGTTGCTTACTACGGCATCTGCGAGGCGTATGAGGTCACCAAAAACGAGCGCTACCTGCAGCTGGTCAAGGACCGCGTGGACGAGTATATCGAGCTGGGACTGCCGAGCTGGACGGTCAACACCTGCTCGATGGGGCACTGCCTGATCACCCTGTATGAGCATACCGGCGATGAAAAGTATCTGGACATCGCCAAAAGCAAGGTCGAGTATCTGGAAAAAGAAGCGCTGCGCTTCGGGGATCATGTTTTGCAGCACACCGTCTCGGTCAACAACGACTTCCCCGAGCAGGCGTGGGCAGACACGCTCTTTATGGCGGGCTTCTTCCTGCTGCGGATGGGCGTGCTTTTGAAGGACGAGGCCCTGATCGACGATGCACTGAACCAGTATTACTGGCACATCAAGTACCTGCAGGACCCTGAGAGTGGGCTGTACTACCACGGCTACAACAACATCACCGGCGACCATATGTCGGGCATCAAGTGGGGCCGCGCCAACGCATGGGCAGCCTACACGATGGCGCAGGTCGGCGTGCGGCTGCCGCAGTGCTACCTCTACCCCAAGTTTTTGGATGTGGTCGGCAGCCTGAACGACCAGCTGGCCGCGCTCAAGCTCTGCCAGACCGAGAACGGCCTGTGGCGCACGATCGTGGACGATGCCGCCTCCTATGAGGAGGTCAGCGCAAGCGCCGGCATCGCCGCCGCCATGATCACCAAGGGCAACCCCCTGCACATCAAGTACATCAACAAGGCCATCCCCGGTATGCTGGCCAACGTCAGCCCGGACGGCCGTGTGCTGAATGTCTCGGGCGGCACGGCGGTCATGAAGGACGCCGACGGCTACCGCGGCATCAGCCGCGACTGGATTCAGGGCTGGGGTCAGGGTCTGGCGCTGGCATTCTTCGCCGGTGTGCTGAACTACGACAATGTCCGCTCGGACGGCGCGTTGTAAATTGTCTGACAGGGCAAAAGCCCCCGCTGCCATAAGCAGCGGGGGCTTTTGCCTGCATATCGATGTTTTGCCCTTTCTCAATCCAGCCGGAACACCTGCTCCAGCTTGGGCTGGGCACCGGTGACGGGATCCATCTCCAGCTCCAGAATGTCCTTCATGTAGTCGTTCCAGCGGTCAACGACCGGGCTTTCGGCCTGTACCTTTTCGGCGTAGGCAACACCCTTTTCGCACTCGTAATAGCCGAACAGCTCATCGTTGCAGTAGAAAATGCTGTAATTGCAGATGCCTGCATCCTTCAGCACCTTGACCATCTCGGGCCAGATTTCCGCGTGGCGGCGCTGATATTCTGCCTTGCAGCCGGGCTTGATGCGGCCCTTCCATGCCATATGCTCCATTTGTATACGCTCCTTTTGTTATACAAGTTTTTCCAAATCCAGCTTTGCGCGGCGGCAGTGCTCCAGCTCGGCTACGCTGCCGTCCCACGCCTCGTTCTCACCGACAAAGCGCACCGTGCTGTCCTTGACGGTCAAGCCGTCCACGCAGCGGGCGTACAGCGCCGGGATGGCGTGCGGGTAGATGTGCCGGGCCGAGGGCTGCTCGTCAAACAGGCCGCCGGGCTGGGTGCCGCGGTGCTGCAAGATCAGGTGCATCTCGCTGATGCGCAGGTCCTGAATTTCGCTGTCCGGCTCACCTGCCGCAAAAGCGCAGCTTTCGCTTGTCAGGTACAGATGGTCAAAGCTGACACGGCGTATCACACCGGCTGACCCTGTCTTGCCCTTGCGCGGCGTGGCGCTGACAAACAGCAGTTCTCCCTTGCCCCACCAGCCCGGCGCACCGGGCAGCTGGTAGGAGTCGGCGTAGCGGCGGGTGCAGCCGGTCAGATGGTGGACATGGATGTCCTCCACCGTGCCGCCGTCCCGCACCCAGACGCCCACCGCGCGGGAGCAGTCGTCAATGACGCAGTCGCTCAGCGTCACATTGCGGATCACACCGTGGGTCTCGGTTCCGATTTTCAGCGCAGAATCGCGGGAATGTAAGACGCAGCCCGTGATGGCCACATTCTCGCTTGCACCGTAGCGGCGGGACATCGGCCCGGTGGATTTGACCACGATGGCGTCATCACCGGTGCGCACGATGCAGTTGGAGATGACGACATCCTGACAGCAATCGGGGTCGATACCGTCATTGTTGGCGCCGCGGTCATCGTTTAAAATCATGATGTTCTGGATGCGCACATGCCGGCAGCCTGCCATGTGCAGCGTCCAGAACGCCGCGTCCTGCAGGGTCACATCGCGCACGGTAAAGTTTTCGACTGCTTCAAACAGCATCATGCGCGGGCGGAACGCCTCGCAGAATTTCGGGCATTCGTGGAAGCCGTTGTCCACATTCTTGTCCAAAAACACCTTGTCGCCCTGACCGTAGATCGTGCCCATGCCGCTGATGGTCACATTTTTGGCGTGGCTGGCCCCCAAAAAGAAGCCGCCCTCCCAGCCGTCGGCGGTGTCGTCAGGGTCGGTGCCGTCCCCGCCCTGAGGGAATGGGGTAATATCGGCGGGGTTCAGGCTGCTGATAAGCACTGCGCCGCTCTCCAGATGCAGCTCCACGTTGTCCTTCAGCAGCACGGAGCCGCTTAAAAACCGACCCGCCGGCACGATAACGCGCCCGCCGCCCGCCGCTGCGGCTGCATCGACCGCCTGTTGGATGGCTGCCGCGCAGTTGGTCACACCGTCTGCCACAGCGCCGTAGCGTAAGATACTGTAGTCCATCGCTCCTGCTCCTTATTTTTTGTCTGTATTCTTTCTTCAGCATAGCACAGAAGCAGGGGTATGTAAAGTGCAATTATCACAAAGAATACTACACTATGCCGCATATCTTTTGCTGCCCGGGCATTGTACAATAAAGAATAATCACAAGATAAAGGAGAGGAATGTTATGCCCTGCACACTGCCTGCATCGCTGGCCGAT
>OCHE01001629.1_pt1 | contig 15371 bp, 8 predicted proteins | sample 1538681 | NCBI WGS metagenome assembly OCHE01 (sample SAMN04571717, study PRJEB22368) | human gut metagenome | biome: human gut; material: stool | host: Homo sapiens | place: Luxembourg | collected 2012-08-17
CCTGAAATACGACAAATCGCAGTCGATGTACGACAATATGTATTGACGCATACCTGCCCGACCGAAACCTTATACATACAGGACTTTCCATCTGTAACGGCAAAACGCCGAAACAGCTATTTCCGCGTCACCGGCGCCGGCGCGCGGTCGATGTAATTGGGATAGCGGAACTGCGGCATCCCGAGGGCCATCACCGCGCAGATGCGGCGGTCGCCCAGTCCCAGCATCGCGGCCAGCTTCGCCTTCCTGTCCTGCCGGACGGCCGTCAGCACGAACCCCATGTATATCTGGCTCACGCCCAGCGCCTCGGCCATCAGCGAAGCGTTTTCATACGCCAGGTTCCCGTCCTCCGCACCGAACCGGCTTTCCCTGGGCGCATGGATGAACAGCACCGCCGTCGCACCCCGCAGCACACGGTCGCGGCCCTCGGCATATTCGCGCCGCAGGCGTTTGAACACCGGCACATAGCGATAAACGCCCGGCACGAGGCGGCTCAGCCACGGCCGCACGAGCGGATGCAGCAGCCGCTTTTCGAGTGTGCCGAAAATCCCGAGCGTATATTCCGTGACAGCGCGCAGCTGCGCCACGTCGGTCACCAGCGTATACCCCAGCTGGCGGGCATTGCTCGCCGTCGGGGCGCGGTCCGCCGCCGCAACGATGCGGTCCAGCAGCTCCTGCGGCACGGGGCGCGCCGAAAGTGCGCGGTTCGACCGCCGCACGGCCAGCAGCAGTTCCACCTGCTCGGGCGTGGGCATCGCGCCGTAATCCACCGCATGCACCCGCTCGGCCGGAAACTCCGCATGGTTCACCGACCCCGTGGGGCAGGCGGCCACACAATGTCCGCAAAGGATGCAGTTTTCGGGTTTATGCAGCGTCACGTCGCCCCCGGCTTTTTCCTGCACGAAAATCTGCGAAGGGCACACCTTCACGCAGCGGCCGCAGCGGATGCAGCTCGCATCATTCACACCGATCGTATCCATAATTTTCGTATCTTTAATGTCGTAACGGCACCTCTATAAAATAAAACGCCCGCCATGCATCCGGTCATCATCCGCCCCTCCGGCGCACTGTCCGCCAGCGAATACTCCGAAGCGGGCGCTCCTCAGGTCGAAATGCTCCTGCGCGGATAAAAAAATCCGGCGGCAAGGTTCTCCCCGCCGCCGGACCGTCAATCATCAATGTTTCACGCCCTCCATTTCGGCAGGGTTGTGCCTGTATTTGAAAACCACGGCGAAAACCACGGCCACCACGAGCGCGTACCCTGCGAAGATGAACCAAGAATCGGGCCACCCGTATGCGTCCACGACGGCGCCCGCGGCATACGAGCCGAAGAAGGCGCCGAAACCGTTGGTCATAATCATAAAGACGCCCTGCGCCGAGGAGCGGATCTCGCGGCTGGTCTCCTTTTCGACGAAGAGCGAGCCGGAGATGTTGAAGAAGTCGAACGCCACGCCGTAGACGATCATCGAAAGCACGAGGAACGCCGCGCCCGATCCCGGATCGCCGATGCCGAAGAACCCGAAGCGCAGCACCCAGGCCAGCATCGAAATCAGCATCACTTTCTTAATGCCGAAACGCCGGAGGAAGAAAGGAATCAGCAGAATGCAGAGCGTTTCGGACATCTGCGACAGCGAGAGCAGGATCACCGAGTGCTTCACGATGGCCGAATCGGCATACTGCGGCATCGAGCCGAAATTCTGAATGTAGCTGTCGCCGAAGGCGTTGGTGATCTGCAAAGCGGCGCCCAGCAGCATCGAGAAGACGAAGAAAATGGCCATCCGCTTCTCCTTGAAGAGCGCGAAGGCCCGCAGGCCCAGCGTATCGACCCACGACTGCTTCTGCGCGCTGCGCTCGACGGGACACCCCGGCAGCGAGAACGAGTAGGCCGCCAGTACGAACGACAGCAGGGCCGAAACGTAGAGCTGCCACTCGGTGAGCTTGATCTGCACGCCCCCGATGTGCGTCAGGTCGACGAACCACATGGCGGCGATGAATCCCACGGTTCCCCATACGCGGATGGGCGGGAAATGCTTCACGGTATCGAGCCGGGCCAGATCGAGGGCGTTGTAGGCCACGGAGTTCGACAGGGCGATGGTCGGCATGTAGAACATCACGCTCAGCAGCATGCAGCTGTACAGCGGGGCGTAAGCCGTCTGCGAGGCCGCGGCGATGAGAAACGCGCCGCTGATGAAATGGCAGATGCCCAGCAGTTTCTGCGCCGGAATCCAGCGGTCGGCGATAATCCCCATCACGGCGGGCATGAACAGCGAGGCGATTCCCATCGTCGCGAAGAAGCTGCCGATCTGCAATCCCGAGAAGTCGAGTCCGCCTCCCAGGTAGGCGCCCAGCGAGATGAGCCACGAACCCCAGATCGCATACTGAAGGAAGTTCATGACGATAAGCCGAAATTTAATTCCCATAATTTTCTGATTTTGTGTAAATTTTAAGTTTCAAGCGGTTTTTTCTGCGTAGATTAAAACAAATGTACGAAATTTTTTCCGGATTTTTCTTTGCATTTGCAAAATAAAGTTCTACTTTTGCATCACCAAAATCTATTGAGCTATGGTGTAACGGTAACACAACAGATTCTGGTCCTGTTATTCCAGGTTCGAATCCTGGTAGCTCAACGAAGCCCTGCATTCCCTGAATGCGGGGCTTTTCCGTCTCTTGCCGGCGCGCTTCTCCCCGTTCCGAACGGGCCGCAGAATCCGCGGTTCTCCTCCGGACATTCCTTTCAAACGAAAAGCCACGCCGAACGGCCCTCTCCCCAAATCGAAACACGAAAAGGGGCAAAGATGTTAAAAAACGATTATTTTTTATGCATCCTATTTGTCCGATAACAATATTTTGGTTACATTTGCTTTCGGGAATGAATCTTTTCGAAACTCATTTCCGATAAAAACGATCAAAATTAGAGCCGTGAATTTACTTTACCGCCGATTGTTCGATCACCGCCGTCCGGTTACGGCACGAGCCTGCTCACGCCGCAGGGGACTTGTAAATTTCCCCCCCCCCTCGCCGCGCCGAATACCCGGAGTTAAGTAAAAGTCACCGCCCGCGATTGACGCGTGCATATTGCCGTATATGGCAATATGCACGCGTTTTTCATTGTGCCCGACCGGCAGCCGACAACTTTTCACCCAACCATAAAACACGAAACTATGACCTTAAATCTACGAGAAACCCTGAACTTCATCCTGAAGCCGGCGCTGTTGCTGGCGGGGTGTCTCTGCATGGCGTGCAGCAGCGGAGACAAACATGTCGACGATCCCGACGGACCCGACAATCCGGGCGGCGGCGATGAATACGAGGACATACAGGTAGTGAACGGCAAAGTCCGTTTCTATCTCCGTGAGGCGGAAAATTCCGTCCGCAAGGCCATGGGAACCGGCGAACGGGCATGGAGCAAATCGCTCGTCTCGGTCAACGGAAAATCCTATGCCGTCGAAAGCGATGAAAACGGCCGCTACTACGTCGAGGCGAGCGCTTCGAGCTCCGGGACCTACAACGCCATCCTGACCAATTCAGGCTCCTCCGGCTGGTACGGCTCTTCGGCCTATGCCGACGTGAAACTGCCCTACTCGCAGTTCTGGGCCGCCACGGCGGCATCGCTGCAATCGTATCCCATGTACGGCTCCTACACCAAGGAGAACGGCAACAAGCTGGTGTTCGACGACGCCTTCGCCGTACTGGACCTGGCCCTGACCGGGTCGGCCAAAATCGCCTCGGTGAAGGTCGAGAACCTCGCTGAAAGCCCCCTGGCAGGCTATGCGAATTTCCTGCCCTCGCGCGGCTACCTCTCAATCACCGGCGGTGTCGGTTTCGCCGTGCTGAACTGCACCGACAACGGCAAATGCGTCTCGCTGGAGAGCGGCACGCCGAAACATTTCTACGTGATGCTGGCCCCGGGCGACTATCCGTCGGGCCTGAAAATCACCATTTCCGATTCGGAGCACCGCGCCATGGAGCACACGCTGACGACTGCGCAGCTGACGGCGGGGAAGGCCACGTCCGTAACGCTGAAATACGCCCCCGACGCCGACCTGGTGTTTTACGAGAGTTTCGACAATTTCGTCTGGGGCGGCAACATCATGGGCGGCCAGGAGTCGACGGGATACGCCCCGACGGCCGAAGCCGTCACCCCCGGTACGGGAACCGGACGCGACGGCTATGCGAACTCCTTCGAGAAGGTCGCCTACAACAACCCCGGCTCGGCGTTCATCCAGTCGAACACGTGGGACGAGATCAGCGGCAAAACGGTCGGCACGTCCCACCTGATGTCCGATTCGTACGTCGCGAGCCGCAATATCGCCGACTATACCTATATGTTCCGCTGCCAGGAATACCAGGGCTATCTGGCTTGCGGCACAGGTAACACAGGGCGGGGCATTTTCCAGACCGCAGCCCTGAAATCCATCGACGGCATACGTTCCGTGAAGGTTTCGTTCGATTTCTGCTACCAGTACGGATCGACGGATCTCCTGCTGTTCCAGGTGGTGAACGGCGGCATGATCGCGTCGGCCTCCGTCGACGGCAAGAGCATCGCCCTGACGGCCGACAATTCGGGCTACACGAGCGCCTCGGGGAGATACATCGTCGAAAAGAGCCACGTAACGCTCCCGTCGAGCGAAGCGGCCGTCAAGAAGTGGCACAACGTGGAGGTCGTCGTAAACAACGCGACCGACGGCACGATGCTCTACTGGGCCGGCAACGACGTGAGCAGCGGCGTGCACGGCTTCTACGTGGACAATATCGAGGTCCGCGCGCTCGGCGAGATGGGCCGCGGCTCCGACAACCTGCGCGTGCTCTACTGGAACATCCAGAACGGCATGTGGTCCGACCAGGCGAACAATTACAACAACTTCGTCGCGTGGGTGAAGAAATACGATCCCGACATCTGCGTATGGTGCGAATCGGCCACCATCTACAAGGACAATACGAATTCGGCGCAAGCCTCCTCCGCCCGGTTCCTGCCCGACGGCTGGGCGGCACTGGCGGCCCGTTACGGCCACGCCTACACGGCCGTCGGCGGCTGGCGCGACAACTATCCGCAGACCATCACGTCGAAATATCCGATCGAGACGCTGCTGAAAATAACCGATTCGGACCAGGCGGGCAAGCCCGTGAAGGGCCATAAAATCAATGTCGTGACGCTCCACACGTGGCCGCAGGCCTATGGATTCGGAGTCGGCTCGGCCGATCAGGCGGCGAGCGCCGCCAACAAGGAGGGCGACAAGTACCGCGAATTCGAGATCAAGTACATCTGCGCGCAGACCGTCAACAATCCCGCGTACGCTTCCTGTCAGGATTGGCTGATGATGGGCGACTTCAACTCGCGGTCGCGCGCCGACAACTGGTACTACGGCTATCCCGAGAACGACACCCGGCTGCTGGTCCACAACCACATTCTGGACCATACCAACCTCAAGGACATCATCGCCGAACGCTACCCGGGAAGCTTCATATCGTCGACTTACGGCAACGCCCGTATCGACTACATGTATGCGTCGCCCTCGATGTACGCCCGCATAGTGAACGCATTGACCGTCATGGACAAGTGGACCACGGCGACCCAGAGCCCCTACGTGTCCAACTTCTACGACCCGTCGGACCACCGCCCGATCCTGGCGGACTTCGAGCTGAAACAGTAGACCTCCCGTCGATCAACCGACCCCAAATAAATAAAACCCAATCTTAACCTTTTTACCAATTATGAGAAAAACATTCCTGACGAAGGGTTTCGTCCGTTTTTCACGCGGATTGGCCGGAGCCGCATTAATCGCGGCGGCAATCGGCATCACGTCGTGTGAAACGCATTCGAACTCCGATCGTAACGAATCGATCAAGGTCTACGCGGACCCGATCGCAAAAGAGCCTATCGACGCCGGCATCGTCGGCGTGAAAGGCGGTCTCGCCAAACTCTACGTGGACGCCAATATCGACTTTGTCGCGACGTGGGAAGACGACGCAGCGACGCCGTGGGCCAAGGTGGTGGATTACTCTTCGACAGACCCCCAGACGGGGCTTCGCGTGATAACCCTGAAGGCCAACCGGCGCAGCACGACGTCGAGCTACTACACGCGGCGCACGGGCATGCTGATTCTGGCAGCCTCCGACGGCGAACTGAACTACAACCGGATAATCCCCATCCACCAAGGCTCCACGGCCCGCGTGAGCAATGATTTCGCGACCCTGAAGTACGGCAAGACCGACCCGCGCTTCACCGACGGCGAAACCCCGATCGACAACTGGACCACGGCCCAGAAAAACCTCGGGTTCACGTCCACGACGATCGAAGGGGAGGAGGTCGCCCACTGCTACGGCAAGAACGGCTACCTGAAACTGGGCGACGACAAGGGCCACGGAGCCGACCTGATTTCGCCCTACACCAACACGCTCCGCAGCGACTCGCTGCTGATGGTTTCGTTCCGCGCCGTGGCCTTCACCGATTACATGACCGGCGCCCGGGACGACAACAAGATCACGGTCGAGGTGCTCGGCGGGGGCGTCATCCGTGATTTCGCCCAATCCGAAAAGACCACGATCGACCTCGAAGCCGGCTATTACGACATTTCGAGCGAGGAGTTCCCCGAAGACATGTGGGAGGGTCACGATTTCCTCGTCTTCGTCGCCGGCACGAAAGCCAACCCGATTACGGCCAACACGCGGGTCCGCATCATCTGCGGCTCCCTCACGCAGAACTCCGCCGTCAACAACCGCATTTACCTCGACAATTTCTACATCCGCCGTCTGCAGAAGGTCGAAGAGGACTACTTTGCCGAAAACAACGGCAGCGGTAAGGACATCATCCTGGGAGCGCCTTTCGACGAGGAGGAACAAGAGTAAAAAAGAGGAACAAGTCGTTTCAACAAAAAAAGCCTAAAATGAATAAAATTCTTCACTCAATAAGAGCATCCGTCCGAGTGATGTCGCTGGTGGCGGTACTGATACTGCTCGCGGCGCACACGGCGCCGGCAACGGCTCAACAAAAGGCCCAGACTGTCAGCGGAACCGTCCTCGACCCGGACGGCAACCCGCTGATCGGCGCCACGGTCGTGGTCGTCAAAGGCACGCAGGGCGCAGTCACCGATGTCAAAGGCAAATTCACCATCAAGGCCAAGCCTTCGGACAGCCTCCAGATTTCGTACCTGGGTTACAAGACCGAGACCCTGAACGTGGGTTCGCGGACGAACTTCACCGTCAGGATGGAGAAGGACTCCTCCACCGACATCGACGAAATCGTGGTCATCGGTTACGGGCAGGTCGCCAAAAAGGACCTGACCGGTTCGGTCGCGACGGTCAAGATGAACGACATCAAGGACGTACCGGTTCTTTCGGTCGACAACGCCCTTCAGGGACGTATCGCCGGAGCCGACTTCATGTCGACCACCGGTGAGCCGGGCGCCACGACCACCATCCGCATCCGCGGCACGCGCTCGATCAACGCGTCGAACGAGCCGCTGATCGTCGTCGACGGCGTGATGGACGCCATCCACGACCTGAACGACATCAACTCCGACGACATCGCAGGCATATCCGTCCTCAAGGACGCCTCCTCGACGGCGATCTACGGTTCGCGCGGCGCAAACGGCGTCATCCTCATCACCACCAAGCGGGGTCTCGGCTCCAAGGGCAAGGTCAACATCACCTTCAAGACCGACATGGGCTTCTCCCAGCTGCCCCGTCAGCTCGACATTATGAACGCGTCGGAATTCGCGCAGTACCGCAACGACTACGCCTATTTCGGCAGCGACGCCAACCACCCCGACGTAGGCAAGGACACGCCCCTCTCCGGTTCGGTCTATTCCGACCCGCTCTCGCTGGGCGAAGGGACGAACTGGATCAACGAGATCACCCGCACGGCCCTCTATTCCAACTACGCCCTCTCGCTGTCGGGAACCAGCGACAAATCGTCGTATTACGCTTCGTTCTCCTACAACGACACCGAAGGTATCATCCAGGACAGCGGCCAGCAGCGTTTCACGGGACGTATCAACCTCGAACGCCAGTTGTTCAAATGGATGAAAGTCGGCTATACGGGTTCGTACACCTGGCGTCACAACGACCAGAACAAATCCTCCATCGGCGGAACGGCCTGGTACAGCAGCGCCCAGTATCTGTCACCGCTGCTCAAGCCGAACGACACGTATAACCCGCTGTATTACAATGGACAGAAGATCAACACGCAGCGTGCGCTGATCGACCTGAACACCTATTACCTCGAACGCCACTCGAACAACCACGCCTTCACGCTGAAACTGGAGCCGGTGAAGAACTTCACGATCAACAGCACCTTCTCCTACTATCTCTACCAGCGGCATACCTACCGTTACTATCCGGGAACCCTTCCCCTGAAAGGCGAGAACGAAGGCGGCGAGGCCTACCGCGCCGAGTGGGACGAGCACTCGTTCTCGTGGGAGACCACGGCCGGCTACAAGTTCGAGAAGAACGGCCATTCGTTCGACGTTCTCGGCGGTTTCTCGGCTTACAGTTTCGCCTCGCACGATTTCAACCTGAGCGGCAAAGGCTACATGGACGACGCCATCCTGTGGAACAACATGAACGCCGTGCAGGACAAAGAGACCTATTCGGCGGGCACTTCCTACTCGAAGAAAACCAAAACGTCGGTCTACGCGCGTCTGAACTACAACTGGAAGTCGCGCTATTACCTGACCGTGACGGGACGTTACGACGGAGCCTCGAACTTCGCGGCCAACAACAAGTGGGCGTTCTTCCCGTCGGCCGCCCTCAAGTGGAACATTTCGAACGAGAATTTCCTGAAGGACTGCAACTGGATCGACGACCTGTCGCTGCGCCTGAGCGCCGGTCTGACGGGTAACGACGCGATGAGCACCTACCGTTCGCTCGCCACCCTCTCCTCGACGACGGGCGGCTATCTGTTCGACGGATCGCAGCCCGTGGCGTTCTACCGCAGCCGCCTGGACTCCCCGGACCTCACGTGGGAGAAGACCACGGCCTACAACGTGGCGATCGACTGGTCGATGTTCAAAGGCCGCCTGAACATCACGGCCGAAGCCTACAAATCCAAAACGACCGACCTGCTGATGTCGCTGGCCGTTGCGGCCCAAACCGGTTACACGTCACGCTGGACCAACATCGGCTCGACCTCGAACAAGGGTATCGAGCTGTCGGTCGAGAGCCACAACATCGTCCGCCCGAAGTTCCACTGGTCGACGACGCTCACCCTGTCGCACAACGAACAGAAGGTCGACGACATCGGTTCCGAGGACTTCATTTCGGCCTACAACTCGCCGGGCAACAACCCCTACATGATGTACGGCTACGTCAAGGGCTACCCGCTCAACTCGCTCTGGGGATTCAAATACGGCGGCACGTGGAAGAGCGCCGAGGAACGCGAGGAAAACGCGGTGACGAAAACCTACGTCAGCCCGGCCAACACCGACGGAGGCCCGCGCTACTACGACACCAACCACGACGGCGTGCTCTCGCGCGAAGACCTGATCTACCAGGGCAACGCCGACCCGTATCTGTACGGAGGTTTGCAGAACACGTTCTACATCCACGGTTTCAAGCTGGGCGTCTACTTCGCCTACTCGCTCGGCGGCAAGATCTACAACTATTCGGAGATCTACATGGCCGGTTCGCAGTTCGCTAACCAGTACCGCTACATGCTGAACGCCTGGCATCCCGTCCGGAACCCGAATTCCGACATTCCGCGGGCCGGAGCGAAAAGCGACGCCGCGCTTCCGAGCGACTTTATGATCCACGACGCTTCGTACCTCCGGCTGAAGAACATCACGCTGTCGTACACGTTCGACCTCAAGAAAAAATGCTCGTGGATGAAAGACCTCACCCTGAGCGTATCGGGCGAAAACCTCTTTCTGTGGAAAAAGTACAACGGATTCGACCCCGACGTTTCCAGCGAGGGAACCTCGTCGACGCTGCGCCGTATGGACCTGGGCGCCTATCCCAAGCCCCGCACCATCATATTCAGCCTTCAGTTGAGATACTAACCTAACAGAATTAAGACGATGAAAATCAAACATATATTCTACACGGCCGCGGCCATGGCCATGCTTTCGTTCCAGGCATGCACGCTGGACGAAGACACATCGGGCATCTCGAATCCCGACGACTTCTTCCGCAAATTTTCGGAATGCCAGTCGGTCGTAAACGGATGCTACATTCCGATCAAGTCGATCTACACCTATACCTACATGATCGCCACCGAGTGCGTCACCGACATCGCCTACTGCCCGTCGGGAACGCTCGACGCCAGCCTGGACATCTCGCCCGCCGTGCCGCGCATGGGTTCGACGGTCTGGCGCAACGGCTACCTCGGCGTACAGCGCTGCAACTTCGCCGTCAACGGCATCGAGCGCGCCTATAAAAACGAGGTGATCAGCGAGGAGCAGTACCACCAGCTGCTTTGCGAGGCGAAAACCCTGCGGGCGTTCTTCTACTGGACGCTGACCTGCTTCTTCGGCAACGTTCCGTTCTATTTCGACGACGTTACGGACAACGAGGTTTTGAGCCGGATTCAGGTGTTGCCGCGCATGGACGCCAACGAGACCCGCAACAAGGTCATCGAAGACCTTCAGTCGATAGCTCCCCTCGCCGCCCAAACCCGCACCTACGACAACGAGGCCAATCGTCTGGGAGCCTCCTGCGCCTACATGCTCATCGCCAAGATGGCCATGTGGAACAAGCAGTGGGACGTGGCGCTGGACGCGCTGGAGCAGATCGAAACGATTTACGGTCCGCTGTCGCAGTACGACTACGCCGAGAATATCCTGTTCCGGAACAAGAACACCCCGGAGTCGATCATGGAAATTCAGCACACCTACACCCAGGGCGCCCTTACCTACACGTCCAACGTGGCCTGCATCTGCCAGCCCTACCCGCGTGCGGCCAATTCGGCGGTCTACGACGGCGTGGAGATTCCCGAACTGGGCGACCAGGCGACCGTCTGGTCGGCGATGCGTCCGAACGTCTATTTCAGCCAGGGTCTCCAGTCCAAAATGGGCAAGGACATCCGCGCCAAGTACAACATGGCATGGGGATACGAGGACAAGACGTTCAACAGCACCAACACCCGCCCGTGGTGCGGACCGAAGTTCTGGTGTCCGAACATGCAGTCCTCGGCCGACGGCAACAACTACAAGGTCTTCCGCTATGCCGACGCGCTGCTGATGATGGCCGAGTGCTATTTCTATAAGGAAAACTACGAAAAGGCGGTCGAATACCTCGACATGACCCGCACGCGCGCCAATCTGTCCAAGTACACCTTCCGCACCCCCGCGCGCCTCGAGGAGGAGATCCGCAACGAGCGCGCCCGCGAGCTTTTCGGCGAATTCCAGCGCAAGTACGACCTGGTCCGCTGGGGTATCTGGTACGAAGCCGTAACGGACAACAGCGACTACGCCTATCTGCAACTCAACACGGCTAACAGCCGGATCAAACCGTGCCACCGCTACTACCCCATTCCCGACACGGAGGTCACCTACTCGAAGAACAACCTCGACAACAACGAATACAAGGCTTACGGCTTGTAATAATCCGAAACTTTCAGACGAATGAAAACAATATTCAATAAACAGAAAAGATCGGTCGCCGGCGTACTGATCGCCCTGACGGCCCTGACGACGGCCCTGACCGGCTGCCAGGAGGATTTCGAGCTGGACCTGCCTCTGGCGGTCTCGGCGCGCGAACTTTCCCTGACCAAGGATGCCGGCTCGACGCACGTGCTGGTCTACTCGAACGGCGACTGGACGGCGCGCTTCACGCGTCCCGTGAAGTGGGCCTCCCTCAACAAACTCCAGGGATACGGCAATAACGAAATCGTATTCACCTATTCGGCCAACTACGGCATTTCGAGAAAGATCGGCGTCGTGTTCGAGAAAGGTTCCCTGACCGATACGGTGATGTTCTCGCAGGCCGGAGCCATCACCGACGCTTCGCTCTCGTTCTCGAAACCGGCGGTTACACTGCTGAAGTCCCGGTCGCAGATCTTCACGCCGATCAGCACCAACCTGCGCTACTGCATCGACGATCTGGAAGCCAGCGTCACCTATTACGACAACGACGGCCTGCCCAACGATCCCGTCACCGTCCTGACCCGCGCCGAAGAGGGCGAAGAGGGCGGCGAAGGCGAAGGCGGCGACGAACCGCAGGCGCAGCCCGTCGAACCGTGGATCTCCAACGTCTCGGCCACCTACAAGGGAATCACGTTCGAGGTCACGGACAACGACTCCGGATTCGCGCGCATCGCCGATCTGACCCTCTTCATCGAAGACGCCAAGGGCGAGATCACCAAATCGGTGCTCACCGTCACGCAGGGCATCGCCCTGCCGGCGCTCAAGCTGGACAGCAATGCCGAAACGTACGAAGGTTACGCCCAGGATTGCGCGGTTCCGGCCACGACCAACAACCTCGTGCCCTACTCCGACCAGATCGGTTACGACGTGGCGTACGACGTTCCCGTCGCGGAGGGCGCCGAGTGGATTCTGAAGCCCGCGATCACCGACGACGGCCTGACGTTCTCGCTGGCCAAAAACGAGGGTTCGGAGCCGCGCACCGCCACGATCCGGCTCAACTTCACCGACGAACACGGCAACTCCGTTTCGGCCTCGTGCAAAATCATCCAGAAGCCCTACCCGACCGCTGCCGATTTCGCCGCGGTGCGCGCCCTGACTCCGGGCGAGATCACGCTCCAGCAGTATATCGAAGGCTACATCGTCAGCGACCCCGACAGCAAGAACGTCGTTTCGAGTCCCCAGACCAAACAGTTCTTCTTCGACCGCGGCGAAAACGACCGGACGGCCTATATCGAGAGCCTCGACGGCAAGTGGGGCTTCTGCCTGAAATTCGCCTCCTCCGAAGACAACACGCCGGCCCGCTTCTCGAAGGTGCGCCTCTCCCTGAACGGGGCCACGCTCGAAAAGAAGAACTCCCCCGAGTGCTACACCATCACGGGACTTACCGCGGCCAACATCCTCGAAACCTCGACGCCCGACGAGTTCAAGATTCCGGTCAAGACGAAGACGATCGGCGAACTCACCGACGACGACATCTTCACGCTGGTGTCGGTCACCAACCTCGAAATCATGTGCAAGGACGGCGCCTACACCAACTGCACCGACGGCTATTCGTTCAAGGACAACATCAACCCGATCGGCACGGCTACCGCCCCGCGCTGGGACGTAGCCCCGCTGATGTGCTACGACAACACGGGCCGGACCATCTACATGCTGACCAATACGGCCGCTCCCTGGCGGCGTTTCAGCTCGGGCCGCGACCTGGATTTCAACTCCGTCGTACCGCAGGGTTCGGGCACGTTCCGCGGCATCGTCGTGGCTGACGACGTCGCCCCGATCCGCTTCGGCGACCTGGGCCGCTACCAGCTGCGCGCCATGACCGCCGAGGAGATCGCGCTGACCGACGAACCGTTCTCGAAAACCGTCGTCGAGTGGAACTGGAACGACCGCAAGACCGACCTCATACCGGAGATCGGCGAAGGCGAGATCAATAAATACGGCGCCACGCAGGGTGCCGCAGCGGACTTCAACAACGTCGTCTGCTCGGGCAATGGAGGCAGTACCAAAGAACAGAAAGGTCTGGTGGCAAACGGCGGCATCACGTTCACCCAGCAATGGTGGGATTTCGACGCCGACAAGGGCAAATACTTCGACATCTCGTTCTCCACGCAGGGAATCAGTGGTTCGAACATGGTCTTCGGCATCGTCTGGGGCCACGGCTCGATGAGCAACACGACCCTCTCCGGCCCGGCGCACTGGAACCTGCTCTATTCGGTCGACGGCGGAGCGACGTTCCAGGCCGTTCCCGACAGCCCGATCATCAAGAAGCGTTCGATCACGTGGTGGTCGACCACGTCGCAGGATTCGACCCCGGGCTTCACCGAGCACCTGCGCAAACTGCCCGCCGACTGCTTCGGCCGGGAGAAAGTGGTTCTGCGCTTGCAGGTGGCCGACAAGGTTACCGACATCGACCCCAAAGCCACGTCTTCGAACTACCTGACGGCGCTGGGCATCGAGAAGGGAACGCTGACGCCGTCCGTTGCGGCCGGTAACAGCCAGGCCCGTATCGGAACGATAACGGTACGCTACAACTAAACGAATTGCGGTCGCGCGGCGGATGCACCGTCCGCCGCGCACGGCCGGAACAAACAACAACGAATAAAACGTATAGAATATGAACTGTCGTAAATCGATATTTAAATTTTTAGGCATTGCGGCCGTATGCGCAGCCTCGGCGGCCTGCAGCGTCGACGACGCCGACGATCTGGCCCTGGTCAAACTGGGCGCGCTGAAGAAGGAGTTCGTCGTCGAAGCCGATGCGAATACGTTCGACATCGACATCTACGCCAACAGCGCCTTCCATATCGAGCGTATCAACCAGGCCGACTGGATCAGCCTGACCTGCGGTGAGACGGAGGACGGAAAGGGCGCCATCACCGCCGAATGCGAATTCAACGAAGGCTTCAAACGCAAAGCGGGCTTCGTGCTCTGCTCCGACGTGGACGCGCGCCGCGACACGGTCTACGTCAAGCAGAAGGCGCTCGTGGACGCCAAGATCGAGTTCGCCAACTCGTCCGTCATCGTCGCCGGAGCCGGCGGCGAGAACGTCTCGCCGATCGAGACCAACATTCCCTTCTCGGAGATCACGGTCGACATCGAGTATGCCAAGGCCGACAACGCCGATTGGATCGAGAGTCTCGAAATCGTGGATTCCGAGAGCGAAAAGCGCAGTCTGTCCATCACGACCGAGGCGAACGCCGCAGATGAAATCCCGCGTTCGGCTGCCGTGTCGCTCTCCTTCACCGACGGCTGGGACGAGACCGTCTCCGTCGAATTCAACCTCCTGCAGCGCACGGCGAAGGAGACCCTCGGACGTCAGATCACATTCGAGGAGTTCCGCCGGACGTATGCCATGAACAAGAAGGTCGAAGACTACGTCATCCTCGAAGGCATCGTGGTGAGCAACACCAAGAGCCACAATGCGGGCGAGAACACGCAAAGCACGACCGCAAAGATCGACTACAGCATATCGGACCGGACCGTCTACCTCGAAACCTACGACGGCAAATACGGCATCGCCGTCCAGACCGCCACGGCCGAAGACAACGTCTTCGAACAGTACGACCACGTGCAGATTCTCATTCAGGGCGCCTCGGGCTACCTGGTCGAGACCCCCGACCGCTATGAACTGCGCAACGTCACCAAGGCGATGGTCATTTCGCGCATCGCGGGTTCGGCATCGGACGTTCCCGTGAAGGAGAAGTGGATGAGCCAGCTCACCGACGACGACATCTACACCTACGTCACCCTGAAGGACGTCGAGTTCCCCGTACGCAAAGGCGCGATCACGCC
>OCHE01001635.1_pt1 | contig 15335 bp, 19 predicted proteins | sample 1538681 | NCBI WGS metagenome assembly OCHE01 (sample SAMN04571717, study PRJEB22368) | human gut metagenome | biome: human gut; material: stool | host: Homo sapiens | place: Luxembourg | collected 2012-08-17
AGGATTCGAGACTCTTCAACGCATAGGAGACCGTACGCACGCTGTATCCGGTCAACCGACTGATCGTGCTCCTACTCGGATACGCTCCCATGCCTTGAGGGTCGGCATGGTCGGCCAGCACAAGAAGCGTGCGGAAATCCGCGTGCTTGATGTCCGGCGCTACACCGTAGATAACCCATGTCAACGCTTGAATGCTCATGATTCGTCCTTAGAAATCCGGTTCGGATTCCGGCGTGGCGAAATCACCGAACGATGCCGATTTGTCCTGTGGCTGACCCCACGGGTCGGACGGCGGAAGCGAGGTGCCGGCAGCGGTGGCCCCGCCCGTATAGCCCGCCGGAGCGGAGGACGGATTGCCATACGCTCCAGCCGTGCCACGCTGCGCCTTGGCCACCTGCGCGGTCGCATAGCGCAAGCTCGGCCCGATCTCGTCCACCTGCAATTCCATGGAAGTTCGGCGCTGATGCTGCTCGTCCTCCCATGAATGCTGCGTCAGCCTGCCCTGGGCGATCACACGCATGCCCTTTGCCAGGCTTTGCGCGCAATGCTCGGCCAGATCACCCCACACCGTGCAGCGGAGGAACAACGCATCCCCATCGACCCACTGATTCGACTGCCTGTCGAACGTGCGAGGAGTGGACGCGATCGTGAACCCAGCCACGCTCCGACCGTTCTTCGTCGACCTCAACTCCGGATCCGCGGTCAGATTGCCCACCACCGCGATGATCGTCTCACCAGCCATTAGAACCTACCTTTCACGGCGAGAGTCTTGATGATGCGGATGGTCTCGCCACCATCCCTGGTCTTCACCATGTGCGACAACTGAGCCTTCGCGCCCTGATGGAAACTGTCACCAGGCATCACCTCCAACACCGGCATGGCGACCTCGGACACGAACCGGCCCACCAGTCCGTTGAAACGCACGCCCAACGATTCGAGGATCACCAGCTCCTTCCACGCCTCGGTCTCCATCGCCCGACGGCACGCGCCGGCCACCGCCCTGTCACCACTCGTCATCTTCTTCGTGTCGACGTCCTTGACCGGAGCGTTCGGACTGAAATGCCAATGCGGCAGAATCTCCTTCATCGGTTCCTCCCTTGACCTTGATTGATATGAGATTGATTGATATGAGCCGGACCGCTGGGCGCCATGACAGCACTGGAGCACGCCCATCGTTCCCACACCACCAAGAAAGCTGAACGAAGCGGGGATGCGGGCGGCGTTGACGGTCCGGCCAAGCGCCGGCGGCGGGATTCGAACCCACAGCGGACGGCGTGACGGCGGAAGACGTGAGAGTGCATGCGTGAAATGCAATGTGAGATGAAGGGACCCACGCCTCCGCCATCCGTCCGCGTCCTTGTACGCCGGCGGATACGGTCAGACGTCGCCATCCACGTCATCGCGCGGAGCGAACCTGACCGTCAGCCACAGGGCCGTGGCCAGATACACGCCCTCAACCACAAGCGCGCCCGTCAGACCGCCGCCATGCCAGGTGAGCATGAGCGTCACGCTCACGACCAGGCCGACCACGGCCAGCGTGAACTTCAAACGCCTGAGCGTGTAGTTCGGCCTTCCCTTTTCGAACCTGTCCTCAATGCGATAATCGTTGTCCGTCATCTTGCGCCTCCGATTCTTTGAATGAATGTCCTTGCCTGGTCTTTCCCGATGCTCGCCAGCTCCTGGCTTCCGTCGACGTCGAGTGCCATGAGGCTGGCGCCCTTGCCCGTGACGCGAATCGCATAGCCGGTCAAGCCGAACATGATCACCGTGCCCCTCGGCGGTACTGGTGGCGTCAGCAGCGTTTCCGCGTCGATTCTCATGAGTGTCATCACAGCTCCTTGTTGATCGTGTCGATGATGAGGTCCACGAGACCGGTGACGTCGAGGTCGACGTATCCGACGATGTGGCCGAGCGACCTCATGGCCTCCGCATCCACGTCCTTGAATGGGTGGACTATTTCGCCCTGGGTCTCGAACTCGTCGAACACTGCCTGCACGCAGGCCTTGCGAATCGTTTTCATGCCGACTCCTTTCCCCCGTATTCACATGTGCTCTGGTAGAGGTGTTCCTTGAAGTAGGCGATCATCGGCTCCTTCGGATACATGACGGTCCGTCCGACCTTCACGAACTTCGGACCGATTCCCGCACCACGCCAGTACGCCAAGGTGCCCTCCTTGATGCCGCAACGGTCCGCGATGTCCTTCGTCGTGTTCATCGGTTTCAGGACCTCAGCGAGCGCAGCGAACGTCGTATCGTCTTCCATCACGCGCCTCCTTTGCGTGTGTAATGCCGGGCGGCGTTAGGAGAACCGCCCGGCCCCCTCCTAAAATCGGTGTCATCCCGCATTCCCGACGTGCGGGCCGAACAGTTAGGAGAAGAATCAATGGATGGATCCGTATTGGCCGCATGGGCCGGTGCCGCGGCCTCGCTGTTTGGCGCCGGATTGACCGTTTGGTGGCCATGGCATAACAGGCCGCAGGCGGACTGGACCCTGCTGGAACACTCGACGAATCCTGAATTACCGATTTCCTCAACGGTGCCCGGATTTTCTGACTGGTTGGAGTCTCGAGACGAGGCCGAGCCGGATTCCGTCTGCTCCGTGTACAATTCCGGTGACGGCGACGCGTACGACGTCTCAATCGAGGGGATTGGATGCAAGGCGTATTTCCTGCTCCTGAGACCCATCGGCGACAACACCGAGTTCATGACTCCGAGCAGCATCGCGCAATTCAAAGCGGCCGACCGCGCGTATATCATCATGCACGCCGATGAGAAAGCCGATGTCATAGCGATACGCCTCCATTGGACGAAGCAGCCGACGCATTTGATGCGCCGCGTGTTCCGTTCCTATTCGATTCATGGGTCGCTCCCGGAACAGCCGCGTCATCCGATACCGGAAACGAGACGGCATTTGCCAACTCTGACGAGATACCGGTTCGAACATTCGAGACTGGGATTATGGTTATTTGCACATCCCCGACTGCATCCGCTTTCCCGGACTCTTGACACTCCCCCAACGACAGGATCCAACCGATCGGATCAAGATCGACGAGGATCCGAAGCAAAGCCAGGGAAAGACTGAACAAGCCAGCAGTAAGCGATATGCATGCCGGCAGCCATGTCTCACTCATCACACACCCGCTTCCTGTGTTGGTTTCGCGAGGAACAGTTTGGCGAAATACGTCTGCCCCTTGCCGGTCATCTTCGGCGTCTTGTTGATCGTGGTGTGCCCGTCCGAGTGGCTGATGGTCGTCTCCTTGACCTCGAACAGGTGAAGGTCCATCGCCTTCTGTGTAGGCATGTTCCAACTGGAGCCCTTGGCCTTGATGAGCCATCCATGCTCGCGAAGCCAGGCGAACAGGCGCCGTGGGCCGATGTCGATGCCGTTGCCTTTCAGGATCTTCGCGAAATCGCCCACAAGGATGGACGTCCTCGCGGTTTCGACCGCGTTGGCGAACAGGACCTTGCCTTCCTGGGCTTTGAGCTGTTTGGCTTGTTCGTCGACCTTGGATTGCAGCCATCGCATGCTGGCCAACGCCATCTGTTCCGGTGTCATCCGTTCCTGGCCGGCCATATAGCCGCCGTGCTTGCGGATGGACGGCAGCACCTCATGCGTCACCCAACGCTGGAACTCGTGAGCCTCGGGCTTACGGGAACCGAGCACGAGAACATACAGTCCGGCTTCGTTGACGATATTGGTCTCACCCTGACGCCCTAAGTTGAACTTAGACCGTTCGTCATCATCGAGACGATCAAGCGCCATACTCACGTTTGAGTGGCCGAGGATGTCGCATACGTCCTTGGCGACGAACCAAGGCTCCCCCGCCTCATCGGTCAAGGTGCGCAATGGGGCGCCCTTGAAATCGAACTTCTGGATTTCATTGTTCATTGGATTCTCCATAGAATCGAGTTTGTGAATAGTTTTCTTGAGGATCCGGCAGGCTGGGCTTCGACCATCATCGCCGGGGCGTCTTTGGCGTGGAACGTTCTGCAGCAGTTTCAAATCCACTCCATTCGCCGTAGGGACGATTTGTCCCAAACCGATTTGGAGCCTTTTCTTGATTCCACGTCGAACAGCATCGTGTATTTCCGGCTTGTTGGACCTCTGACGATGTATGACGTCCGAATCCCACCTCAGGCAACGTTCGGAACAAGCCCCTATACGCCGCTGTTGGCCAAGCGGTTGAGACCGAATCAGATCTGCCATACCGGCTTCACCGGCGAGAATGCGGTGCTGCTACTTCCCGATGATTTCGAGATTGAGTGGCGGTCGTCCCACATGTCGCGCAGTCATAAGATTCGTGTATCTCTGACCGAGATAAAGAAGGAGGCGTGGAACCGCAGCTCGAAGAGTGTTCGGCAGATTCGCGAGAGGGCTTCGAGGCCGTAACCAACGGTTCTGCATCAGTCGCGTTCTCGTGGCGATGAGTCAACGAATCGAATATGCCACGCAAGGTCGCGCACAAACCGGAATGACGCTTCCTGCGGGCGAGATGCCATCCCGCATCAACGCCAGCGAGATAAAACCACGCATCACCGAAGCTGCATGGGCCGTAACTTGATTTATCGGTGACCACATCGAAATAGTCGCCCTGCTTCACGTCGTCAATCCAGTATTCGGATGGAAGCACATCAAGGCATGGCCCTCCGTCCGCTTCGATGGCGCGGCATTTCCAGATGAGACGCTTGAAATCGCCAGCGTTCCCCGGCTCTTTCGGAAGGCTCTTGTTCATCCCCGTGCAGCCGTTGCCGAAGTCGACCCGTTCGAGCGGTTCACCTGGAATCCACTCGCGGACATCGGATCTCTTCATCTTCCTCATTTCGGATTCTCCTTTCGATTCACTCTTCGGCGAGCGCCGCTTGCTTTTTCGAAGCACTCTCATTTGAGGCCCTTCCTGCCGAGTGGGAGAATGAGCAGACCCACGCAAAGAAGGGAGGTGAGAATATGAGCAATGGATCCGATTTCGCGAAGGCGAGCGCCGTGTTCGGGAAGGCCGCTGAAACGTCCGATCCCGACGAGAGGATGAGAGCCCTGTGCCAAGGGCTTTCCCTCCTCGCCAAGGGATTCGATTCGATGGATGCTTCCATGGCATCCGCCGCCTACTGTCTCGACGTGCTCTCGGATAAGTTCTGAACGGAGTTCCTGTATCTCCGTGCTTAGTCGGTCCGCGGCCTGATTGATGTGCTCGAGAATCGAGCCCATGACTTCGGTCGTCATGTCGCGGGCCGACAACTGCCGTCCGACCTCGATGCCGATTCCTCGCAGGTCAAGGCTGGACAGGTGGCTCCTCCTGTCGTCGCCCACTGTTCCGATAACCGTTCGAGCTGGTTCCTCGCGGACGGCTTTTCTTATCGCGCCCAGCATCGCCGGGTGCAGGCGTTCGAACTCCTCAACGGAAATCGGGTTCGTGGATTCATCCGGTGTCTCGGCCGGAATGTTGATGCTCATTTCGGATTCTCCTTTCGATTCATGCGTCAGCGACTTATGATTTTTTGTCTCTGACGAAGAACTCACTGACATCACACCCAATCGCTTCAGCAATTTGATGCAATTCACGAACAGTGAATGGCGATGACGCTGGATATCTAAGCCTCCTTGTCAATGTGACTCGAGGGATTCCAGACTTCTCCGACGCCTCAGAAACGCTGAATTTCGCACTGGAAAGAGCCTTGTCAACTCGTTTTGCAACTGTTGCTGAATACTTCATGCTGTCCATGCTTTGCATACTAATGCCCATTTGGGCAGTATGCAAGTACGACACGCCCAAACGGGCAGTTGTTAGCAAATTTACAGTCGTTATACTGTCCATATGGACATTAATGAAGCAACAGCTAAAGCAATTGCTGCAGAACGTTCTGCAGCAGGATTAACCATCAAAGAGCTTTCGGAGAAGTCTGGCGTACCAGAGCGAACGCTAATCAGAATGTTGAAAAACGAGCGCGACATCAAAGTAACGCAAATAGCTCAGCTAGCAGAAGTTTTCGGTATTAATCCACATGAACTCATTGAGGAAGCCGAGAAATTCATTGCTAGAGCCGCGCGCAATGAAGCTCGCGAGCGCGAGTCCCAGATCACCGATGATCTCATCGACCGTATCGCCGCGCACCCCGAAGACTATGACGTGGCCGCAAACAGGGATCCGAACGCACGCCTCGAAGCCGAGACGCCTGACGATTGATGGATTGAAAGGAACACGAATGACCGAATACAACCTGTATTGTGACGAGAGCTGTCATCTGGAACATGACGACAGCGATGTCATGGTCCTTGGAGCCCTCATCATCCCCAAGGATAAAAAGCAGGAGATCACGGAAAACATCCTCCAGATCAAGGCACGTTACGGCGTCAAGGCACGCACGGAAGTGAAGTGGACGAAGGCCAGCATGCCGAAAATCGACCTGTACAAGGACCTACTGAACTGCTTCTTCCTGGATGACGACATGAGGTTCCGCGTTCTGGTAGCCAAGAAGACGCGCCTGAACCATGAGGCATGGTCCCAGTCACACAACGACTGGTATTACAAGATGTATTTCACCATGCTGAACAGGCTGTTCGACTCCACGAACACCTACAACGTGTACGTGGACATCAAGGACACGCACTCCGCGCAACGTACCGAGAAACTGGAGGAAGTGCTAGCAAACAGCCACTACGACTTCAACCACGAATGCATCAAGAAAGTGCAACCAATCCGTTCAGACGAAGTGCAAATGATGCAAATCACCGACGTGATCAACGGAGCCGTATGCAGGGCGAACCGGACGACCATCCCCCAACCATCAGGCGCGAAAGCCGAAATCATCGACTACATACGCATGAAATCAAAGCTCCGTCTCACCCAGTCAACAACCCTGGGCACGCGCAAGTTCAACATCTTCGTCTGGGAAGGACGGAACGCATGACACCGCATTGGACACCGGAGCTCGTAACCAAATCCCCGATAGAAGACTTCGCCGTATACGAGGATAGGATTTACGCAATCTTCAGGCAGGACTTCATAGATTCACACCCATCATTCGACGGTCTGAGGGTCTCCGTACGCCGCCAGAAAGAGGAGACCGACGGAAAATGGGCCGGGTTCTTCCACATCACAAGCGTCGAAGACCACGCGACCGGTGACAGGAACGTTGATCTGCGTAGATGCGAACGAATCAGGTTTCCACGAAAGACGATTGACAACGCAAAGGATTGCCCGCAATGCCATTATGAGGTATGTGATGCGCCATTAATCTGGAGGAAGCATAAGCATGGCCGCGATAGGCTGTATATCCTCATTGAACCAGAACGGTATCTAGTCGTATTGGAACCGCATAAGGAAAAAGGCTACTGCATGCTGGTCACCGCCTACTACGTCGACCATGACCACAGCTTCAACAAACTTCTGAAAGAATACGATCAGTCAAGCCTGGACGGGAATTGCATTCAATAAAAAGCAAGGGCCGCCGCAGCGACCCCGGAGACTCCTTCTACAACTTGGTAGATGAGCTGATTCAAGCATCACATACGACACTCCAACTGTCAAACAGAACTTGACAAACAGCAAAAAAGTACTTCTCGAAAAACAATACTTCCGGAAGAGAGGAATGTGGATAACAAGACCATCGCGGAGCTTCACCGGAACGCGGAATCCATGGGTCTGTCAGTCATGTCACGCGACCTTCCCCGTGACATATGCGGCCTATACGACGATCGACACAAACTCATTCTGCTGGCCGACTGGCTCAACCAGCGCCAGCGCCGTTGCACGCTGTGCCATGAGCTCATCCACGCGAAACACCACGATCCAGGCTGTGGTAGCCAATACGGGTTGAAGTGCGAGCGCCGGTGTCGCAGGGAGACCGCGCTGGCGTTGATCAGTCCCGTGGACTATGGCATGGTGGAGCAGATATACGAAGGCAATACGTGGATGATGGCCGTGGAATTGGGCGTCACCATCCAAGTACTGTCGGACTATCGGCAGCTGTTGTACGATTCCGGCGTGTGCGTGCAATAAAAGAAGCTCAGCGTCCACATACCGCGACGGGAAACAAAAAAGGGTCCCGCCCGAACACAGTCGGACGGAACCCAAGGAACCAACAATCAGCATTTCCGTTTTCACCAAAATGAGGTTCCACGCACAGTGTAGCGCGGATCCTCGGAAAGAGACAACCATGGCCAGAGCGTTCGTAGACGACAGATGGCTCAAAAACGACGAGGACGGCAACCCGCCCAGCAGGGCCGCGAAACAGTCGCTGGCCAATGCGAAGGATCCGATGAAAGCCAATGTGCCCGGCAAATGGCGGTCCGCGCTGTACGGCCAAGGCTCACGGTGGAGATGCCGCTGGTACACGCTTCGAGACGGCAAACGCGTCCAGAAATCACGGAACTTCGCCAAGCTCCGTGACGCTGAGGAATACGCAGCGGCCATCGAGGACGACATCAGACGCGGCAAATACCGCGACCCGCAGCAGGAACTACGCATCTTCCGGGACGTTGCCTCCGAATGGACGGACGGCAAGATGGATATCAAACAGGGCACTTTGGGCAGATACCGCCGCGAATTGCGCGTTTATATCAACCCCAAGTGGGGCGATCGCACACTGAGGGAAATCCAACGCGACGAACTGCAACAGTGGGTCACGCAGCTCACCGAAGGCAGGTATCCCGCCGAACTGCAGGACGATCGCGAATCGAAGCCATTGAGTCCACGCAGCATCCGCAACATCGTCAAGGTCGTCATGGGCGGTGTCATGGAATTCGCTTTGGAGCACGGCTGGATCGGAGAGAACCCCATTGAAAAGGTCACCGTGCCGCGCATCACGCAATCCGATGACGACATGGTGTTCCTTACCGTCGAGGAGGTGGAGTTGCTGGCCGGCATGGCCGAACGGGCAGGACGGCCGGTAGACGGGCTGATCGTCCGCTGGCAGGCATACACCGGTGCCCGCATTGGCGAGACGCTGGCACTCAAATGCGGCGACGTGGATGTGGAATCACGCAGGGCGCGCATCCGCCGCACTTGGACCGACGACGGCAAAGGCAGGCTTGTGCTGGGCACGCCGAAGAACGGCAAACCGCGCAGCATCGCCATACCCAGATTCCTTATACCGTCCATCGAACGGCAGATGGAGGGCATGGGCGACGACGACTGGCTGTTCCGCGCGGCAAGAGGCGGGAACCTGTGGACGAACACGTGGCGGACGCGTGTCTGGCGAAAGGCCGTCCGACTGGCCGGCATGGAGGACGAGGGCGTGACCATCCATAGTTTGAGGCATAGCTATGCGAGCTTTGCGATTGCTCAAGGCGCGGATGTGAAGACCCTACAGATGCAGCTCGGCCACTCCTCACCCAGCATCACGCTGAACACATACACGGCTCTCTGGCCGGAACGATTGGACGATGTGGCGGACGCGATTGGCGAGCTGCGCGCTGAACAGTTGAAGACCGTCTAGACGCGGAGGTTGCGCGGTCATCGTGTCGAATCGTGTCGATAGCCTACGGCCAAGAAAAAATAAAGCCTTGGAAACGTAATGTTTCCAAGGCTTCCGGTCGGGCTGACAGGATTTGAACCTGCGACATTCTGCTCCCAAAGCAGACGCGCTACCAAACTGCGCTACAGCCCGTTCATGCACTCCCGCACGTGGCAGGTGAACACGAGTTTCCATTGTAGCGTATGGTAGGACAACGACAGGCTAGAATGGCAAATACTGGAGGGAACGCGCATGGAACGTCATCAGCAAGCCGAGGCTTCAGGCATCATTTCCTTCATGGCATGCGCCACTCTTGCATGGATCGCCATGGACCTATATCTGCAATTCGCTCCCGCCATCTGGCGTGTCACCCAACGCCTGTTCACCGTGTGTGCCGGAATCACCGCGGGATGTGGAGTCATCTCGTTCACCTTGGGGTATGCGCGCAACTCCAGGTCGATGACGTTGAAACATGGCTGGACCATTCCTATTCGCCGTATCTTCGAGATACTCGCTTTGTCCGTGGTCTACGCGTCGACCATTTTCGTCACGGCGTTCATGCTGCTTTCCATTGCCAGCAACATGATGGGGTTGCGCACGTTAAAAGGCTATCTGACTGCGCTCTGCGCCGCGATCTCGGGGGTCGTAGGCTATGTCACGTTCGTACAGGCGGAACTCATGAATGCCAAGACCATCGCATCCTTGTTGCCGTTCTTCGTGGTTTCCGGTGTCAGCATCGCAGGATTGACGTCCGATGATCCATACTGGTACAACAACAATTTCTCCCAATTGGGCGATCGAACCACTTTTGCTGCTCGTATGTTCAATTCGACATTGATGTTGGCCGGCGTCTGCATCGTCATCATCAGCTATTTCGCGATTTCGGAGCTCATCACCACGCACCGTCTGCAGATGCAGTATCTGTCTGCAAGCGATGAAAAAGAAGCTCCCAAACACTTCAAGGCGCGGATTCTTCTGCTATCGACCATGCTGACGCTCGCAGGCATCGCCTTCATCGGCATCGGCATGTTCCGTTACACGCCGCATCCGATTCGCCCGCGGTCTTCCCTGCCTGATGAGCGTGCTGATGATCGCGCTGCCTTGGCTGGCCCCGCAGCTTTCAAAAGTAGTATATGTGATTTCAGACCTAGCTATCGTGATCGGGGCTCTTGCCGGGTTCCAGTGGTTGGCGGGGCGTAACACGTTGACGAACGTCGAGGCTCTTGCCGGCATGATGTTTCTGGGCTGGTTCATCATCTTTTCACGGCAGATTGCGGCCATCGAATCCGATCGTGTGCAGACGCAGCTTATTCTGGCGCAAACCAAGCGGCCAGAATCCGTCGAGGATCTTGCGGAGGTCAGCGAAACCGTTCCTGGAACCGTTTCCCGACTCTCGTCGGAAGTCTAATTCTCGTAACGGTTCACGAGCACAGTCCACAAACAATACGGCGAGGTGTCACCCGTACGGATGGCACCTCGCCTGTTCTCATGGCTATCAGAAATCGTAGTTCTTTGTGGTGGGCTTTCTATCGCTCATCAGCAACAGGAAGCTTCTCGACTGCGCCGTGATCGCGAAGCCGGCCTCATAGTTGAGTTCCGGACCCTTCGGATTATGCGTGTCGACGACCAGACGCCATTTCTTGCCATACCGCTCGTCCGGCAAGGTGAACATAATCGGCTCGTAATGCGCGTTGAAAATCAGGATGAAGTTATTGTCCACCATCTGGTTGCCATACCAGTCGGCTTCCGGAATATCGGAACCGTTCAGATAGATCATCACCGAGAACGCGTGGGTATTGGACCAATCTTCCATGTCCATGATGGAACCGGTGTGGTCCATCCATTCGACCTGCGGAATCTTATCGTCCGGGTCTCCTGGCTCGCGGCCGGTGAAGAAACGACGACGGTGGAGCACCGGGTGCTCGAGTCGCAGATGAATCAGCTTCGAAACGAACTCAAGCAGATCCTTCTGACTATCGTCAAGATCCCAATTGGTCCATGAAATGGCGTTGTCCTGGCAATAGGCATTGTTGTTGCCCTGTTGCGTGCGTGCCACCTCATCGCCGCCGCAGATCATCGGAATGCCCTGACTGCACAGCAGCGTCGCGAACATGTTGCGCATCTGCTGTTGCCGCAGGTCGTTGACGTCCTTGATGGTGGTCGGGCCTTCGACACCGCAGTTCCAGGAACGGTTGTTGCTTTCGCCATCCCTATTGCCTTCGCCGTTGGCGTCGTTATGCTTCTCGTTGTAGCTCACCAAATCGTTCATGGTGAAGCCATCATGTGCGGTGATGAAGTTCACGGAAGCCACCGGACGGCGGCCGTTCATCTGATACAGGTCGGAGCTGCCCATCAGACGGCTGGCGAATTCCGGTAGCGTCGATGGTTGCGAACGCCAGAAGTCACGCACGCAATCACGGTAGCGGCCGTTCCATTCGGACCAGCTGGACGGGAAGCCACCCACCTGATAGCCGCCGGAACCCAAATCCCAAGGTTCGGCGATGAGCTTGACACGGGAGATGACCGGATCCTGTTCGACGATGTCGAAGAAGGCGGACAGCTTGTCGACTTCCTGGAACTGGCGGGCCAGCGTGGCCGCAAGATCGAATCGGAAACCATCGACATGCATTTCGGTGACCCAGTAGCGCAGGCTGTCCGTGATGAGCTGCAGCGCGTGCGGCGAGCGCATCAGCAGGGAGTTGCCGGTGCCGGTCGTGTCGAAGTAGTGGCGTCGGTCGTTGTCGACCAGACGGTAGTAGGCACCGTTGTCGATGCCTTTGAAGCTTAGGGTCGGGCCGAGGTTGTTGCCTTCGGCGGTGTGGTTGTACACCACGTCGAGGATCACTTCCATGCCGGCGCGATGGTAGGCCTTGACCATGGATTTGAATTCGTTGACCTGCTCGCCGCGTTGTCCGGAGCTTGAGTACGCGTTATGAGGCGCGAAGAAGCCGATGGTGTTGTAGCCCCAGTAGTTGCTCAGGCCTTTTTCCTGCAGGAAGCTGTCGTTGACGAACTGGTGGATCGGCATAAGTTCGATGGCGGTGACGCCGAGCTTCCTCAGATATTCGATGACCGATGGATATGCGAGGCCCGCGTAGGTTCCACGGATGTCCGGCGGCACGTCCAGGTTGAGATTGGTCATGCCACGCACATGGGCTTCGTAGATTACCGAATCATGGTAGGAGATGTTCGGATGTTGGTCGTTGCCCCAGTCGAAATACGGATTGACCACGGCCGATTTCATGGTATGCGGCGCGGAATCCAGCGTATTCATGCTGGTGACGTCCTCAGGGCTTTTGAACCAATACGAATAGAGGCTTTCGTCACCGTCGATGTTTCCCTCGATGGCTTTTGCGTACGGGTCGAGCAGCAACTTGTTCGGGTTGCACCGCAGGCCCTTTGCTGGATCATACGGACCGTACACACGATAGCCGTACCGTTGCCCGGGTTGTATTCCCGGCAGATAGTTATGCCATACGTAGGAGTTCTGCTCCGTCATTTCCACTCGGGTCTCACGGTCTTCCTCATCGAAAAGACAAAGCTCGACTTTCTGGGCCACTTGAGAGAAGAGGGCGAAATTCACGCCGGCGCCGTCGTAGCTCGCACCGAGTGGATACATCGATCCAGGTCTGATTTGCATAATTCAAGTATCGCACGTTTTGCGAGTTGAATTCGTTATTTCGTTTATTCCGGCGATTGTTTTTACAATTCGAAACCTGCAGGCCGCTATTGTTGCCGCATTCTGCGAATTTGCTCATGCAAAATGGCGATCTCCGAATTGGAGGCCGTGATGTGCGTGTCTCGTAGCTGCTTCCACGGGATCCAAGCAGATTCGACATGCTCGTCGGCGTCGAAATGCCGTTCGACGGCCTGCCAGTGGCGCAGGTGCACCACCATGATGTTGGCCAGTTCGTCGGTCATGCCTTCGGATGAATAGAATTGCCCGACATGGTCGATATCGCAACTGTTTTCGTCGATTGGCTCGACGCCGGTCTCTTCGCGCAGCTCACGCAATGCGGCCGCATCGACGTCTTCCCCGTCATCGATGAGTCCTGCCGGCAGACCGTAGGCGAAGGCGTCGCAGCCGACACGGTATTCTCGTTCGACCAAGTACAAATCCTGCGCGCAGTCATGCACCAGCATGACCACACAGGGCGCGTGCCGCATCACCTGTCTGCGGATCACGGTTTGTCCGCCGTCTCGTGTCTGCAACGCGATACGCATGTCCTCCACGCCGAAAATCGCGCCTTGATACACGTGCTCCCTGCTGAGTACTGTGGCCGGTCTGGTCATGTCCACGCCATCGCTGGATTCGTTCAGCGACATATCCATGCTGGTCATATCGGACATCGTCGTTCAGCGTTCCTGCCCGCAGGACGGCAGTACCAGATTCCAGGGATCGGTGTTCATGGAAATCCAGCGGACGGTGGGGATGTCTCCGGTCGCCTCAGATACGGCACGAGGCACATCGCCCATGGCGTATTGGAACCATATGGATTCGATGGCGCTGTGTGGCGTGTTGACGAACATCGGACGAACAGTGGCGTCGCCTCGGCCGAGTTCGATGTCCGCGGCACGCATGGACGCCTCATAGCGCGCCTGCTCGATGGCATCGGTCACCGGATGATGGCGCAGATCGCTGGTCACATACACATCGACGCCTGCGGCACGCACTTCATCGAACAGGGAATCGCCCGAGCCCGGCAATACCGCCACCGTGCCGATCGTCGCGTCAAGGTCGCCGCACACCTGCACGCCAAGTTCGGTGTATGGCAGCGCGTCGGCCACACGACGGGCGAAATCACGCAATGCGATCGGCTCCTGCAACCGGCCGACACGGCCCAATCCGACCGGATGTTCGGCTTTCGGATCTTCGATGGGTACCAGCGGACGCTGTTCGATCAGGCCGAACGCGTCGGCGGCGGCCATGCCGACTCCTCGGTAGGAGGCATCGGCATTGGTGTGCCCAACCCACAGCGCGCAACCGGCGAGGTTAAGCTTCCGGACGATCTCACCACGGAATCCTAGTCCGGAGACCGCATGCACGGAACGGAAGAACAGCGGATGGTGGCAGATCAGCAGGTCGATGCCTCCGGCGATAGCCTGGTCGATCACCGCCATGGATGGGTCCGCCGCGAACGCGATGTTGCGCACGTCGTGGCGAAGGTCTCCCACGATGAGTCCCGGCTCATCCCATTGTTCCGCGTATCGCAGCGGATACAGCGTTTCAAGCACATCCACGACCTGCTTCAGCGTTGCCACAATCTTCCTTCTTTCTTTTTTAATCAGCCTTCGATTATCCGACGGGAACGGATCAGTGGGCCGCCAATTGCCAATCGGAACCGATGCCCGTCGATACGTCCAACGGAACGGCCATGGTGACGGCATGCTCCATGGCATCCTTCACCAGCGCGGTGGCCTGCTTCTCCTCACCGGGCGCGATCTCCACCACAAGTTCATCATGAATCTGCAGTATGAGGCGACTTCCAAGGTTCGCTTCCTGCAGTGCGTCATACGCACGAATCATGGCGATTTTCATGATGTCCGCCGCCGAGCCTTGGATAGGCGCGTTCAACGCGGCGCGTTCGGCCGCGTCCCTCACGGCACGGTTCGGCGATTTGAGACCGGGGAAATACCTGCGCCTTCCGAAAATGGTTTCGGTATATCCTTTTTCGCGTGCGGACGAGACAAGCGATTCAAGGTATTCATGGACTTTGCCAAAAGTGGCGAAATACTGGTTTTTCAGCGATTCGGCTTCTTTGGGCTTGATCTTGAGCTGCTGGGCAAGTCCATACGTGCTCAGACCGTAGGCAAGTCCATAGCTCATCGCCTTGACGTGGCTACGCTGATCGGACGTGATGTCGTCAACGGGAATGCCGTAGACCA
>OCHE01001637.1_pt1 | contig 15333 bp, 9 predicted proteins | sample 1538681 | NCBI WGS metagenome assembly OCHE01 (sample SAMN04571717, study PRJEB22368) | human gut metagenome | biome: human gut; material: stool | host: Homo sapiens | place: Luxembourg | collected 2012-08-17
CGCTCCCTTTATGGCGGCCACGCCCGCCGACTCGCTCGACCGCATCATCGGCGGCGCCACCTATCCCAGCGAGCTGATTCCACACTTTCCCCCGGGAGCCGAGGCCGCGCTCATGAGCGCGCTCTCCCCCATGCCGCAGGACCGCCCCAACAGCATCGAGGCATTTTGCGACCAGCTCCTTGCCGGTCTGGGCAGCGTGCGCGAAGGCCGTCGCAGCCTGGAGCAAATGGTTGGCGAACTTTCGGATGACGAGCAGGAGCTCGACGATATCGAGCCGTCGCACTACGAGGACGACGCCATCGAGGTCGACCCCGCACTCGGCTGGGCGGGCACGCGCTGGAGCCATGCGCGCGACTACACCATGCGCACTATCTCGGCGCTAACGTGCGGCACCTTTAGCTTTTTGCTGATGCAAACGGCCGGGGTCGCGGCGCTTCCCGGCCTGGTCATTGCGGCCATCGCGATCGGAGCGGCGGCTGGCCTGGCCCCCCAGATTGGCTCGGCCATCTCGGCTGTGGGCTTTTTGGTGCTCATGGCCAACACCACCATGCAGGCACAGGGCATCCTGTCGATGCTGCCCGTCGCGGTGATCTTTGCCGCCGCCATGTCCGGTTGGTGGATCGCCTGGGGTCGCACCGAGGCTGCCGCGAGCGCCGCGCTCACCTGTGCACTCGCGCTTGGCTGTCTGACCGGCAATACCTTCCTGGCAGCTGGGGTCGCCGCCGGCGTCGCGTCATTTTGGCTCGGCCCGGCAAGCGCCGCCGCGGCAACGGGCATGGGCGCGCTTTTTGCCCGTCTGGCCACGGTCGCGCTTTCAGCCGGAGGCGTGCTGGGGCTCGGTAACGTTGCCGCAGCGCTGGGAGACCCGCTCCTTTGGGCCGCCTTTGTGCTGGTCGCGGCAACTGCCTCAGCGTCATCCGCGCTGCTCAATGCCCATGCCAAGCGTGCCGATCAGGGCTCAAACCTTGCCGCAATCGCCGCCATCGCTGTCACCGGCATCGGCTGCGCAGCGGCGTCCTGTCTTGCACACCATATGGAAATTGCCAGCCTTGCAGCCGCGGTCGTCGCCAAGGCGGCGGTTGCGGGAACCCTATCCTCTATAATCGTTGGGATATGCCTATATTTGCTCGGATACCAAAGAACCTATACGGAGAGTGATCTTTCGTGAACTTCCTGAACATCTTCGAGGACCACGTGGCCGGCATCTTCGGTGCCACCCGTGCCCCGTTCTCCTTTAAGAAGCTTGCCAAGCAGGCCGCTCGCGACATGGAGGATCAGACTCTGGTGATCAACGGCGTCAACACGGCGCCGGCACTCTATACCATCCTTATCGCCGCCGACGACGATCCCATGCTCGCCCCGTTCTACCCCGAGCTTTCGCGCGAGGTCCGCGAGTTTGTGAAGGCGCAGGCCGAAAAGCGCCGCTATGTCTTTGTCGGCGAGCCCCTCGTGCGCTTTATGATCGATCCGCAGCTGCGCGCCGGCAAGTTCTCGGTCTTTGCCGAGAACGTCGATGCGCCCACGCTCGGCCGCCTGTACGAGGAAGAGCGCGCCTACCAAAACGGCCTGGGACAGAACAACTCCGCGGCAAGCCGTGCCGCCAGCGCCCCGCGCGCCGGCCAGCAGCAATTTGCTGCCCCGCAGCAGCAGCGCCCCGCCGCCATGCCCCAGCAGCAGCCGACGCCTCGCGCCGCCGCTCCCGACCCGCTTGCCGTGGCAGACCCCTTCGCGCCTAGCGTCCCCGACCCCGCCGCAGCACCCATCCCGGTGCCGCAGACCGTCTCGCGCGACGCGCTTGCCGGCATGGGCGGAGCCGCCGCGACCGGTGCCGCCGTGGGCCTAGGCGCCGCAGCCGGCATCGCCTCCAACATGGCGAGCACTCGCGCCCCGCAGCGCCCGCTCGCCCAGCTCGTCGACGTCGTGAGCGGCGAGAGCCATAGCATCACCTCCGCACAGGTGACCATCGGTCGCGAGCGCTCAGTTTCCGACATTGCCCTGCGCGACCCCAACGTGTCGCGCCGCCACGCCCAGCTCACCTTTACGGGCTCGGATTGGTCGATCGAGGACCTCAATTCCACCAACGGCACGCTCGTCAACAACCGCCGCATTACGCGCTGCCCGCTGCGCAACGGCGATCTGCTGACGTTTGGCCTGAGTACCTTTGAATTTAGGGGATAGTCGCTTATGAACATCGATATCGTCCTTTTTGCAGGCCGCATCGTCCTGGTCGCCCTGCTCTATATCTTCCTGTTCGCCGTCATGAAGACCGGTGTGGGGCTTGTGCGCGGACAGCGCCGCGACTCGGCCATCTGGACGATCGATGTGGACAAGGGTCCGCGCGGTATCCGCGGCATCCACGTAGACATGCTCGGCCCCGTCATCGTCGGCCGCTCGCCGTCTTCGGACATCTGCATCAACGAACCGTTTGTCTCGGCCTCGCATGCGCGCTTTTCGCTGCAGGGCCCGGCGCTCATCATCGAGGACCTCAACTCGCTTAACGGCACGCTCGTCAACGGCCGCCAGCTCGTGGAGCCCGCGACGCTGCGTGAGGGCGACGAAGTCCAGATTGGCGACGTGGTCATGAAGGTGAACCGTCGATGATCGACGAGGAGAACAAGTCCGCAACTATGACCGAGGCACCGGCCGCCGCCACAGCTGCGCCGGCCCACGCCGCTCCGGCGGGCTCCGCACCCGTGGAGCCCGAGGACACCGTGTTCTCCCTGCCTCTTTCGCATGTAACGCATGATATTTCGGATCTCGCCGATAACGAGGACGAAGAGGATGCCGTAGCGGCGCCCATCGGCGCACATGCTGCGGAACAGCCCGCAGCGCCCGAAGCAACCTCGGCGCCGGCTCACTTTGCAGAGCCCGTCGCCGCGGCAATCAACGAGAGCGCTGCGGTGTTTGCGGCACCCGAGCCCGCCGCTACGCCGGCGCCCGAGACAGGGCCATCCCCCGAGGACGGCCCTGCACCCAAGACCCCGCAGCCTGCGCCCGCAAGCGAGTCCGATGCCGTGGCCGAGCCCGCCGCCCAATCGAAAAACACGCCCGCGCCGTCGCACTTTGCGACGCCCGAGTCTATAGACGTCAGCCCGCAAGACGACGAGTCGACCGCCCGCGTTTCCGAGGAGCCCGACTCCCCGGACACCGGCGATTCCGAATCAAACGCCGTGACCGACACCGTCTCTCCCGGTGACACAGCTGAAATCGACGTTGCCGCCGTTGAGGCCAAGCTCAAAGACCCCGGCTCGACCATGAGCTTTGAGCCCCTGACCGAGGAGCGCATCGAGACCGACTCGACCTATGATGCCGGCACCACCACGCAACTCATGTGGGGCGCCCGCTCCGACGTTGGCTGTGTGCGCCCGCACAATGAGGATTCCTACCTGGTGCAGTCGCCGCTCTTTTGCGTATGCGACGGCATGGGTGGTCACGCTGCCGGCGAGGTAGCTTCTTCCATCGCCGTCGAGACTATTGCCAAGACGGCCCCGCAGTCCGCCGACGCAGCACGCCTGGCCGCAGCCGTCGAGGCAGCCAACGCCGCCGTAATCGAGGCGGCCCTGAACGGCCTGGGCAAGCCCGGCATGGGCTGCACGGCCACTTGCGCCTATATCGAAAACGACACGCTCGCCATCGCCCACGTGGGCGACTCGCGCGCCTACCTGCTCCACGAGGGCACGCTCATCCGCGTGACCCGCGACCACTCCTATGTGGAAGAACTCGTGGACGCCGGCGAGATTACGGCAGACGAGGCTCGCGTCCACCCCAACCGTTCGGTCATCACCCGCGCACTGGGCTCGGACCCCGCCATGTATGCCGACCACTTCACTCTGCATATCGAGGAAGGCGACCGCCTGATCCTGTGCTCCGACGGCCTCTCGAGCATGATTCCCGATAGCGATATCGAGAACATCGCCACGCAGTCCTCAACCGCGCAAATCTGCGTCGACAACCTAGTGGACGCGGCGCTTGCCGCCGGCGGCCACGACAACGTGACCGTAGTAGTCGTTGACCTGGTTGACGATGGCGTCATGCGCGAGGCGCAACGCGTGCGTCGCCGCAACGTTACTATCGCCGCCATCCTGGCCCTCGTCTTTGTGCTGGCAGCTGGCATCTGGGCCTACACGGGTGTCACCGGCTCGTACTACCTGGGTACCTACCAGGGCAATGTCGCCGTCTGGCGCGGCCTGCCCGGCAAGCCACTCGGACTCAAGCTCCACTGGCTCGAAAGCGAAACCAGCATCAAGCTGTCCGACCTGCCCGAAGACACGCAAAACCGCCTCAAGGCGGGCATTCCGCAAACAAGTGTCGACGATGCGCAGGACACCATTTCCAAGTACCGCCACCAGATCGACGAGGAGCAGACCCGCCAGGTGATCGACGCGCAAACGATTCGCGACAACACCAATCAGGGATCGACCTCCGAATCAGATTCCGAGAAAACCGCCGAACAGTCCGCCGAGGCCGAAGCCTCCGATAAGAATTAGAAAGGGAGTGCCGCTTATGAGTCGCCGCAACACCGAGCTGCTCTTGCTCATCGCCTCGGCGTTCCCCGTCATCCTGCTGTATGCGATGTACGTCCTCACCGCGGGCGCTGCCATCTCCTTTGAGACGCTCGCCGTACCGATCGGCCTCTTTGCCGCCTTCGCCGCGGCCCACATTGCCGTGCGCATCTTGGCGCCCGGTGCCGACCCCGCCATCCTGCCCATTGTCTTTGTGCTTTCGGGCATCGGCATCACGTTCGTGACGCGTCTCGCCCCCGCTCTCGCCATCTCACAGCTCATCATCCTGTTTGTCTCGGTGGCCCTGATGGTGGGAACGCTCGCACTGGTCAAAAACCTCGACGTGGTCATGCGCTACAAGTACACCTTTGGCATTATCGGCATCATCCTGCTGATGCTGCCCATCTTTATCGGCACCACGATCTCGGGCTCCAAGCTCTGGATTCGCATCGCGGGCTTTACCATCCAGCCCGGCGAGTTCGCCAAGGTCTTTATCGTGCTGTTCCTGGCCGGGTACCTGGCCGAGAACCGCGAGCTGCTCTCCATCTCCAACCGCAAGATCCTGGGCTTTAAGATCCCTCGCCTGCGACTGCTGCTGCCGCTGTTTGCCGTGTGGGGTGTGTGCCTGCTCGTCGTCGTCTTCGAACGCGATCTGGGTTCGGCCGTGCTGTTCTACACCATCTTCTTGCTGATGCTCTACGTTGCCACGGGGCGCTTTTCGTATGTCGTTATCGGCCTTGCGCTCTTAGCTGTCGGAGCCGTGGGCGCCTACAAGTTCCTATCGCACGTTCAGGTGCGTTTCCAGGTTTGGGTCGATCCGTTTAAGGACGCCCAGGGCCAGGGCTACCAGATCGTCCAGTCACTCTTCTCGCTTGCCGATGGCGGCCTGGTCGGTGTTGGCATCGGCAACGGCATGGCCAACAACATCCCTGTCGTCGAGTCCGACTTTATCTTCTCGGCTATCGGTGAGGAGATGGGCCTTTTGGGCGGCGGCGCCGTGCTCATCCTGTTTATGCTCTTTGCCGTTCGCGGCCTGACCACGGCTGCCCGCGCTAAATCCGACCTCGCTGCCTTTAGCGCCACGGGCCTTACGGCCGCCATCAGCTTCCAGGCCTTCTTGATCGTTGGCGGCGTAACCCGCCTGATCCCGCTGACCGGCGTCACCCTGCCCTTTATGAGCCAGGGCGGCTCCTCTCTGCTGGCGAGCTTTATCATCGTCGCGCTCCTGCTGCGCGCCGGTGACGAGGCGACCGGACGCGAGGCCGAGCTTACCGGCACCGGCACCATGGCCGCCATCACCGATGATCAGGTCGCATCTGCCGCCGCCCCGACGGGCACGCGCTTTGCCACCTCGTCTTCCTACGGCAGCGGCAGCCATTCCGTCGGCTCGCGCATGCGCCGTCGCCTGCTCGACACGCCTGAATCCGGTGTGCTCGGCCGCGTTGCGCTCGCCAACCGTCTAACCCGTGCGGTGCTCGCCTTTACGGCGCTGTTCGCCATCCTTATCGGCAACCTCACCTATGTCCAGGTCATTAAGGCCAAGGACTATCAGGACATGCCGACCAACAACCACACCATCGCCCGCTCCAAGTACATCCAGCGCGGCTCCATCATCACGTCCGACGGCGTGACGCTGGCCGAGTCGCTGCAGCAGGAGGACGGCACCTACGTACGCTCCTACCCCAACGGTAACCTGGCAGCGCACGTGGTTGGCTACGTGAGCCAGCAGTATGGCACCACCGCCATCGAGAGCGTCATGAACGACACGCTCACCGGTTCTAAGGACTACTCCAGCTGGAACAACGCCATCGCGTCGCTCGCGGGCCAGACCCAGCCGGGCAACACCGCCAAGCTCACCATCGACTCGCGCATCCAGACGGCTGCTGAGCAGGCGCTCAAGGGCTTTAAGGGCGCTGTGGTGGTCATCGACCCGCGTACCGGCGCGGTGCTCGCATGTGCCAGCTCGCCCACCTACGACAACACCAACATCGATGCCCTGCTGCAGACGGGCGGCGGCGAGGACGGCTCCATGTACAATCGCGCCATGGACGCGCTGTACACGCCGGGCTCAACGTTTAAGGTCGTTACGCTTTCCGCGGCACTCGAGACCGGCACCGCCAGCCTGACCAGCACCTACCAGGCGCCCGGCTCCATGGACATCGGCAACGCACCGGTCACCAACTCTGCCAACGAGAGCTACGGCACCATCAGCCTGCAGCAGGCCTTTGCCGTGTCCTCCAACGTCGTCTTTGGCCAGGTGGCAAACGAAGTTGGCGCAAACACGCTCGTACAGTTTGCCAACGCCTTTGGCTACGGCCAAAAGCTCGGCCAGGACCTGACCTCCGCGGCCTCCATCATGGCCGACCCGTCGCTCATGACCGAGTGGGAGACCGCCTGGGCCGGCGCCGGCCAGCCTGTCGGCATGGACCACACGCCCGGCCCGCAGACCACCGTCATGCAAAACGCCGTGATTGCCGCCGCCATCGCTAACAGCGGCGTGGTCATGGACCCGTACTTTGTAGCCCAGGTACTCGCCCCGGACGGAACCGTGGTCAAGACCACGCAGTCCCGCTCGCTTGGTCAGGCTGTCAGCTCCGCCACGGCCGACCAGGTCAAGCAGGCCATGCTTGCCGTCGTCCAGTCCGGCACCGGCACCGAAGCCCAGATCCCCGGCGTCAAGGTCGCCGGCAAGACCGGCTCGGCCGAGACCGGCGGCACCAACGTCAACTCGATGTTCGTTGGCTTTGCACCTTACGATTCACCCACGGTCGCCATCTCGGTGGCCTTGGAGGATTTCGACAAGCATGACGTCGAGGCCGCCAAGATCGCCGGTATCGTCCTGACCGCGGCGCTTGCCGCACAGGGAGCGTGATGCCCATGATCGAATCGGACACCAGAGGCGCGCCGCGGCCGAAGAGTTAGCGGCAACGCGCCACACGGCCCCAGCGGCCACATCGTAGGTACTACACACATCGTTGAGCGAATAGTTATGTTAGGAGCAGGAATGGAACAGAGGGTCCTCGGGGGAAGATACCTCCTCAAGGATAAGGTGGGAACAGGCGGCATGGCGACCGTCTACCGTGCACAGGACCAGGTCCTCGACCGCACGGTTGCCGTCAAGATCATGCTGCCGCAGTATGCTGGCGACGCAACCTTCGCCGCACGCTTTAAGCAGGAGGCCCAGGCAGCAGCCGGTCTCTCCTCCCCCTATATCGTGGGCGTCTACGATTGGGGCAAGGACGGCGACACCTATTACATCGTCATGGAGTACCTGCGCGGCACCGACCTTAAGAGCGGCATCAAGAGCCACGGCGCCCTCGACCCCAAGAAGGTCGCCCAGATCGGCTCGCAGATCAGCTCCGCGCTTTCGGTCGCCCACAAGCACGAAATCATCCACCGCGACATTAAGCCGCAGAACATCATGGTGCTGCCCGACGGCAACATCAAGGTGATGGACTTTGGCATCGCGCGCGCCAAGAACAGCCACCTCACGCAAGACAACAACGTGCTGGGAACCGCCCACTACGTCAGCCCCGAGCAGACCCGTGGTCAGGACCTCGGCCCCACCTCGGATATCTACTCGCTGGGCGTCGTGATGTACGAGTGCGCCACCGGCCGCGTTCCCTTTGACGGTGACGACGCCATCTCGGTCGCACTCAAGCAAGTCAACGAGTTGCCTATTCCGCCGAGCCAGATCAACTCCGGTGTCGACGCCGACCTTGAGCGCATCATCCTCAAGTGCATGGAGAAGGACCCAGTAAACCGCTTCCAGACCGCCGACGAGCTGCGTCAGGTGCTCAACAGCTACCTGTCGGGCCGTGCCGTCAACGTCTCGGAGCCCACGCGCATCATCGGTGCCCCCGGCGAGCTGGGCGCCACCAAGACTCGCGAGCTTTCCGATCAGACGCGCGCCATGGTGCGCCCCGTCTCGGGCGTGAGCGGCCAGAATACCGCCCGTAGCTCGGTTTCGGGCTCCACCGGCTCCTACGAGGTCGAAAAGCCCAAATCCAACAAGAACAAGATCATCGCCGCCGTGGTAGCAGCCGTTGCCGTCATCGGCATCGTGGTGGCCTTTGCCACAGGACTCTTTGGCGGCGAGCAGGTCACCGTGCCCGATGTGCTGGGCAAGGACCAGCAGACTGCCGTCGAGCTGATCAAGGAAGCCGGCCTCGAGGTCGGCACCATCGACCAAAGCTACAACGACGATGTCGACGAGGGCAAGGTCGCCGAGCAGACGCCCAACGGCAACACCAAGAAGGCCAAGGGCACCAAGGTGAACCTGGTAATCTCCAAGGGTCCCAAGCCCTCCGAGAAGGTTGAGGTTCCCCTGCTTGTCGGCCTGACCAAGGACCAGGCCGAGGCCGCGCTGGCAAGCGTTGGCCTGAAGGGCAACGCCTCCGAGGAGGCCAACGAGGCCGATGAGGGCCAGGTCTTTGAGCAGGGCACCGAAGCCGGTAAGGAAGTCGCGAAGGGCACGACCATCTCGTACAAGGTCTCGAGCGGCCCGGATACCACGTCCGTCCCCGATCTGACCGACATGACCGAGGCCCAGGCGCGCAACGCCCTCGATATGGCAGGCTTTGGCGTCGACGTTAGCTACCAGGAGAACGACTCGGTTACCGAGGGCACCGTGATCAGCTGGAACCCCAGTGGCAAGCAGAAGCCCGGCGCCACGATTACCGTCGTCATTGCCAAGAAGTCCGGCAAGGCCAGTGTTCCGGGCAACCTGTACGGCAAGAGCATCTCCGCCGCCGTCACCGCGCTCAACAACGCCGGTTTCTATAACATCGGCTTCTGTGACCAGAACGGCAATCCCGTAAGCGGTAACGAGGATGCCACCGTTACGGGCGTCTCCCCCACTGGCAAGCAGTCCACCGACAGCACGATTACGCTGACGGTCGCACTTTCTGGCTCGGGTTCGGGCTCTGGCTCGGGCACGGGTGACGATTCCGGTACGACCAACTAGTCGCCACCCCACCGCTCATCACGGCTCTCGCCGCAAACATATTCGCTCACAGGCGCCCGCTTGCTCCCCCAGCAAGCGGGCGCTTTGCGTGTCTCAGTAGACATCTGATGATTTGATTTGGAAAATGTGGACGGACTCGCAGCCGGACGGGTAGAATGTTTCTAGAAAACGACGCATCCCGCGTAAGTGTTAAGGAGCGCGGGCGGCCTAGTTTTCTAACGTGTTAAACGGCCGGGCTGCAACCCCGGCCGTTTTTATTTGCGCTTGCGGCGCAAACGCCGAGAACCGTCCGCACCGCGCGTGCGCCTACGGACCTTAAACCGAACCTCATACGAATCAAGAAACGCAATGATGAACGTGCCGACCGTCGCAAGGGCGGCGAGCGCGTTAAGGAATTTCAGCAATTGGGGACCTCCGATCAAGTCTTCGGCCGCCCGCGCACGGGATGCGTCGCACACACGATTCTAACCGATGCAGCCCTGATGATGCGGACGACGGAAAGGGTGGCGTGAGCGGAGCTAGACGAAATGCGACCCATGGGATCGTTACAGAGAGCCGCAACGAGAGCGATGCCGCGCGTCGCAGGGGCCGCCCATAAACGGGACCCATCGGCCGTGAGGCCGATTGCTACGCAGCAAATCCGAATCGCTGCCGTTCGAAGAACCTGGTCGAAAGTAGTTTTTCTTTAATCTATAGCCTGAGGTTAAACTGTTGAATATCTTTGTCACGATTAAATTCGCATCAGCTCGTTATCGAAGGATTTCACATGACCAGGAAAGAAGCCGCACTCGACCTTTGGGTTGCCGACAGGCTCACCGAGTGTGATATTGAGTTCACATCACAGGGGAGCAGCATCAAAGAAATCGACAACGCCCTCAAGGACGCATCCAAGCGCGGAACGGGAAACGCTGGCTATCCTGAATACGTTTCGAAAATTGGCCGCTTTGTTCTTGTCATCGAAGATAAGGCGAGCCAAAGCCGACATGAAAAGCTAACAGATTCTGGCATCCTCGACATGAGCACCGAGGCCGTTACCGATTACGCCGTCAACGGTGCCTATCACTACGCCTTGCACATCGCAAAGAAGAGCCCTTTCACTGAGGTCTTCGCCGTTGGGGTTTCAGGGGACTCCAAGCATCACACCATATCTCCCGTGTTCGTGAATGACCGAGAAGGCTACAAGAGGCTCCCAGACCTCGAATCGTTCACTTGGCTCTCACCGAGCAACATCGTTGAATACTACACACGGTATGTTCTTGACGAACCAACCGACGTCGAGAAGACCACCGAACAAATTCTCAAGGATGCGGCAGAGCTCCACGAATATCTTCGCACCTACGGCTCCATCAAGGACCAAGATAAGGCCCTCGTAGCGGCTGGCATCCTTCTCGCTCTGGATGAAATCGAATACGGCGGGTTCTCAATCGGCTCCCTTACCGGCGACCAGACCGAGGGCATGCGCGACGGCGATAAGCTGATGAATGCCATTCGCGGAAGACTCACGCGCTCCAACGTCGGGCCAGATGTAAAGAAAAACAAGCTTCTTGCTGAGTTCGGCATTATTCAAACAAGCTTCCGCTTGAACGAAGTCAACGATACCCTCGGGATGACCCCGTTGCACTACTACACCAACTTCCTTAACGAGCACGTTTTTAAGAGCATCAAGTACCAGAAGACTTCAGAAGACTTCATAGGTCGCTTTTATGGCGAGTTCATGAGCTATTCCGGTGGGGACGGCCAAACGCTCGGCATCGTGCTCACGCCAAAGCACATCTGCGATCTTATGTGTGAGCTCGTAGACGTCAAGCCTTCGGATACGGTGCTTGATCCAACATGCGGAACGGTGGGATTTCTCATCGCCGCCATGCATCGCATGCTTTCTTCTGCAACCAGCGAACAGGAACGCAAAGACATTAAGAAAAAACGCCTTCACGGCATCGAGCTTCAAAGCAACATGTTTGCAGTCGCGGCTGCAAACATGATTCTTAGGCGCGACGGAAACAGCAACCTTGAATGCTGCGATTTCCTCAAGCAAAATCCGGCCCAAATACAGCTCAAAGGGGCAACGGTCGGGCTGATGAATCCTCCTTACAGCCAGGGAACCAAAGCGGATCCAAGCCAATACGAGCTATCTTTTGTGGAACGTCTTCTCGACTCTCTCACAATAGGTGCGAGAGCGGCAGTCATCGTTCCGCAATCATCAATGACAGGAAAGAGCAAAGCCGAGAAGGAGTTCAAGGTCTCCATCCTCAAGCATCACACCCTCGAAGGCGTTATTACGTGCAACACCGATACATTCTATGGGGTCGGGACTAATCCCGTCATAGCTGTATTTACCGCTGGCGAGCCTCATGACTCTGATAAAGAGTGCCGATTCATCGATTTCAGAGACGACGGCTACGAGGTGCGTGCGCATGTCGGCCTAGTCGAAGGAGACTCCGCAAAGGACAAGAAACAGCACCTCATCGACGTCTGGAACGGTCACGAAGATGCTCCCTCGAAGTTCTGCGTTCGCTCAACTGTCAAGGCCAACGATGAGTGGCTTCACAGCTTCTATTACTTCAACGACGAAATACCGACCGACGAGGATTTCGAGAAGGCCATAGCCGACTATCTAACTTTCCAGCTAGACATGGTTTCTCATGGTCGTAGCTATCTCTTTGAGGAGGGCCCCGATGCTTGATTTGAATAACAGGGATTGGGCACCCTTTAAAATCTCGGACCTATTTCAACCGGCTCGCGGCACCGAAAAAAACATGACCTCTCTTCAGGTCGGAGACGTTCCACTTATTTCCGCTCGCAACTGCGACAACGGCGTAAAGGCTTTTGTCTCTATCCCAAACGAAAGACTCCATCGTAGCCACGCCATCACTCTAAACAATGACGGCGATGGCGGGGCGGGTCTCGCATACTACCAACCAATGGAGTTCGCTCTCGACACCCACGTAACGGACTTAAGGCCAAGAGACTCAATCGGAGACCTCTCAAGATATGCCATGCAATTCGTGGCAGCATCCATTTCTAAACAGCGAACGCTATTCGGACACGGAAGGTCAATCAGCCTTAAACGGCTCAATTTGCTACGAGTAATGCTTCCCATCGATGAGTCCAGCAATCCCGATTGGCAGTTCATGGAGGATTACATCCGCGAGCGAGAAGCCATTCAAGTCCAGCGTTGCCGCGAATTCCTAATGAAGCGCATCGCCGATATCGAGAGAGAGAGAGAGAGTAATCGACTTCGAGCTCAACTCTTCTTCCTTGTTCAGGAGAAATTGGAAGTCATACCCAATCAGCCAGATATTCGACATTCGCTCTGGAAAACGCCTAGAATCCCGCAACCGAGAGCCCGGAAGACGTCCATTCATCGGGGCACTCGACAACAGCAACGGTATCGCCGGTTTCACAGCCGATAGCAACTCGTCACTCGACAGCAATGTCCTCGGCGTGAACTATAACGGCAACGGAGTTTGTCTGGGATTCTATCACCCGTATGAATGCATCTTCTCTGATGACGTCAAACGCTTTCATCTCAAAAGCAGTGAGGGAAACGAGTATATTTATCTGTTCCTAAAGGTCACCATCCAACAACAAAAGAGCAAATTTGGCTATCTCTACAAGTTCAACGCCACAAGGATGGCAAGACAGTCGATTATGCTCCCGTCCGCAAACAACGGTGAGCCCGATTTAGCTTTCATGGAAACAGTCGGGCGAACGATTACCCTTCGGCTGCTTAAAAGACAAATGAACTACATAGAGAAGCTAGTTTTTGGCAGAATGGCGAGTTTTCAACGGTCCTCGGTGTTGGAGGGTCCCGAGTGAAACCCGGAGACGCCGGGGACTGTTGGAAACTCGCCCATCTCGTAGCAACGGCAACCTAGGTTTTCAACGCCTTCCATGACCGAAGGGCTTCTTATAAGCCCGTAGGCTATGGGAAGGGTTGAACCGGCCCCGAGGACAAAATATGGAGTTGAAATGATTTCACCATAGAAAGAACTTTCACCCCTAGCTCACCTCTCAATCGAGTTTTGCCCCTATTCATAAAAAACAGGCCAGACGATTTACAGCGTCTGGCCTGCGATTTTTCTGGTGCCCCCGGGCGGATTCGAAAACTCCCCCCGCGGGGAAATTGGTGACGCGGGTGTCGACGGCTCGAATCCTGCCCTTAGACCAGAAGAGCCCGGCACCGTAGCGGTACCGGGCTCGATATTCCTCTGGTGCCCCCGGGCGGATTCGAACCGTCGACACCCGCTTTAGGAGAGCGGTGCTCTATCCCCTGAGCTACGGAGGCATGTTGTACTAGTGTAGCAGATTTACTGCATCGCAATACGTCGCATGACTAGACTTCGAAGTTGCGGTGGAATAGTTCCTGTCTGAAGCATCTAAAGCCGTATTTAGGAACTATTTCACCGCAACTTATGAGGAGCTAGTTACCTTTGTGGAAGAGGTTTTTGATAACGGAGGGGATGCTCTTGGCGCCCTTGGCCGTCACATCGATAAAGTCGGGCGAACGCACGAGCTTATCCTCGTCGACGTACTTGCGGACAGCACGAAGCGTCTCTTTGTCGTCGCGCGTCGAAAACGTAAAGTGACCGTTGTCCTTGGTGAAGATGGCAAAACGCGTGATCTTCTTGGTGCCGCGTAAAACCTCGGCGGCAATATAGTCGACCTCGTCCCACGGGATTTGAATATAATCCTCGGGATTGCGCTCGTTGTAATACTCGAACGCCTTATTGCCCACCATCACGTTACCGTGGCTGGTAAGCCCCATCAGGCAGGTTGCCGGCGTTGCCAGATCGACCGTGCTGTTCTGAGATTGCGCCATGCGCGCCTCGCCCTCCAAATAAAACAATCGGACCGCATCCAGTGTACCCACCGGGTGCGGTCCGTTTCAATGGCTCAAAAGCCCTTGCCTAGCAATTCTCGGTCTTAAGCCGAAGCGTGCTTACATGAAGCCGCAGAAGCGACCGATGATGCCGACGGCGAAGAGAGCCAGGATGATGACGATCGGGCTGACCTTCTTCTTGAGGAGCTTGCAGACCAGCAGGGTCAGGCACACGGCGGCAAGGCCGGGGATGAGCTGATCGAGGTTGGCCTGAAGCGTGGTGACCTTCATCTGATCAAGGGCGGTAGCACCGACGGAGTTATACATCGTCAGCGCTTCCTTGATACCCTCGGAACCGGAGGGCAGGCTAGCCCAGTCGATAAAGGCGCCAGCAGACTGCTTGACCGTGGAGACGATCGGGGTGAAGGAAATGGACACCCAGCGCTCGACCAGGGCGCCGATGATGAACATACCCAGGATGGAAGCGCCCTCGGTGACCTTGCCCATCAGACCACCGGAGAGGTCCTTGGCGATGGAGGAGCCGACCTTGTAGCCAAACTCCTGCGTGTACCACAGGAAGGCGTAACGGATGATGTTCCACGCGAAGAAGAACAGCAACGGACCGGCGATGCTGCCGGACAGGGCCAGGGAAGCGCCCAGAGCGCCCAGAATCGGGCGAAGGGTGAACCAGAAGACGGGGTCACCGACGCCGGCGAGCGGGCCCATCATACCGACCTTAACGCCCTGGATGGCGACGTCATCGATCGGAGCACCGTTGGCGCGCTCCTCCTCGAGGGCGAGGGTAACGCCAATGACGGGGGCGGAAACATAGGGGTGGGTGTTATAGAACTCCAGGTGGCGCTTAAGAGCGGCAATCTGGTCATCCTTGCTGGTGTAGAGCTTCTTGATCGCAGGGATCATTGCGAAGCACCAGCCGCCGTTCTGCATACGCTCGTAGTTCCACGAGCCCTGAAGGAACTGATGACGGAAGCAAACCTTCTTGCGGTCAGCCTTGGTGAGCTGAATCTTGTTCTCTGCCATAT
>OCHE01001641.1_pt1 | contig 15272 bp, 6 predicted proteins | sample 1538681 | NCBI WGS metagenome assembly OCHE01 (sample SAMN04571717, study PRJEB22368) | human gut metagenome | biome: human gut; material: stool | host: Homo sapiens | place: Luxembourg | collected 2012-08-17
CTGCTACCCAGTCTGCCTCCTCAATGGCTTCTGTTTCATTTACTGCTGATGAAACTGGAACAAAAACAAAGAGAGATAAAATTACATTTCCTGCTTTTAGTCAAGAAGGTAAATATGAATATACAGTGACTGAATCACAAACTGCTAATCCAGCTGTAACAAATAATGAACATGAAAAAATGATCATGTCACAAGCTGAGTATAAGATGGACGTTTATTAATAATAAATATGAAATTACAAAAATAATTGTAAACAAAACAAAAGACGATAAGGGTGTTATTGATAATGAAACTGGTAAAGTTGATATAGGTAATAGTGATACAAATGGATTTAGTTTTACTAATACTTATGTTCAAGAAGCAGGTACTGGTACTGATCCTACTAATCCAGGTGAAGACTATAAAAATTATGGTTCTTTAAAAGTAACAAAAACAGTAAATCCTAATGGAGGTACTATTAACACAAGTGCATCATTTAGATTCACCGCAAAATTTGATTTTCCTAAAGGAACTGACGCTAATACTTTAGGTAAAGTCAAAGGTAATGATATTGCAATTGAATTAGAAAATGGAAAATATGGATTTAATTTGAAACATGGTGAAAGCATGACGTTTACTGGATTACCTGTTGGAACTACTATGACAGTATCAGAATCTAATACTCCAAATTACAAAGGAAGTGCCAGCTACGTTATTAATGGTGGTGAGTCCCAAAGTAAAACAGCTTCAAAATATAATGAATCTTTTGAGGTAGAAAATGAAAAATTAGGACAAAAGAAAAATACTGTAGATGTAACAAATACATATAATAATGTACCAACTACAGGTATCATCATGAATACTTTACCATATGTTATGATGATTGCTTTAGGCGGAGTTGCAATATTAGGATATATTTATTTAAAAAATAAAAAATATAGCGATTAAATAAAATGAAGGGATGACAGTTTATTTAACTGCATCCCTCTTTTCAATATATACAATTAGGAAAGGAAGATAAGCAATGGATAAATTAAAAAAAATGATTAAAAATTTTATCCAAATAACTGATCATCTCGTAGATCTTATCGCTTTGATTCTTATTCTTTCAATGATGTCTTTATCTGGGTACATGTTATGGGACTCAAATCAGGTATATGAAAAAGCTGATGCAAAAGTTTATGAACCTTACATGCCAACAAGAAATCATAGTAAATCTTTTAAAGAACTACAACAAATTAATAATGATGTCATTGGGTGGCTAAAGGTAAATAATACGCATATTAATTATCCGCTCGTTCAATGTGAAAATGACGATAAATATATGAATACGGATGTAGAAGGCAATTATTCATTAAGCGGGTCTATTTTTTTACATGCAGAAAATAATCCGCATTTTACAGATTTCAATAATATTATTTATGGACACCATATGGAAAAACATATGATGTTTGGAGACATTGGAGAATTTACTAATCAAAATTTTTTCAATAAACATCATTACGGAAATCTTTATTATGATGGCATAAATCATGGTATTGAATTTATTGCGATTATGCAATTGGATGCTTATAACGAAAGAGCATTTAATGTCTGTATAAGTGAAGAAGCAAAACAGGAATATATCAAATTAATTGATAATAATTCACTTTACAAAAGAAATGTACAAATAAGTCCAAATGATCACCTTGTTATTTTGACAACTTGTACTTCAGATATGACAAATGGACGAAATGTTTTGGTAGGAAAGATAACAAATAAGACATATCCAGAAAAAATAAAAAAGAACAAAGGAATTGGAATTGATATTTTAAATAATAATACTTATTTAGAATTGATATTAATACTAATTGCTTTGATAATTGCTGTTTTTGTTAAGAAAAGAAAAAATAATTGAAAGGAAGGATAGTATGAAAAAAATAATGTGTTCAACTCATTATAAAAAAGTAATTTTACTATTTTTCGCAATTTTTGGATTTATGATTATGATATTAAATAATCAAAATCCTATATATGCTTTGCAAAATGACCATACTGTTTTAATACCCATAAAACAAGTACTTGATACAAATGACAAAGATAATAGTGTGGAGTTTACATATGTTCTGAAGGCGGAAAAAAGTGGAAGTCCTATGCCAGCAAATAGTGAGGGTAAGGAATATAAATGGATAATGAGAAATGATTCTCATGTTAATTTAACCATAAATGTCAATCAAGAGGGATCATTCAACTATAAAATATATCAAGAAACAAAAGACATAAATAGTTATGTTATTGATCATCATATTTATTCATTATGTATTAAAGCAAATAATGATAACAATGATTTGATTACGATTACAACCGTAACAAATGAAAATGGTGAGAAAGTGGAAAATGTTACTTTTAAAAATCAATTTAAATCATTTGATACAGATACACAAAATAAAGAATTATATATGTTAAAAAATAAAATAAAAACAGGGGATTCTTATTTGACAGGAAGTTATATGTGTATGTTTCTTGTTTCAAGTGTTATTTTGATTCTATTTATAATAAAGTTTTCAAATAAGAAGAAAGGAGATGTTAAATAATGTTGAATAAGATACAACAAAAACATTTAAAAGTGATTTGCATCTTCTTTTTGACTTTTACACTCGTTTTTTCTATGTTTAAAACAGTTTATGCAGATAATGTTGATGTTTTGAATGCTCCAGAGACTGTCAGTGTTCAAACTTTAGAAAATGAACTTAAAACAGCAACAAACGAAACAAATACAGATCGAGTAGAATATGTCGATGTAAAAGGAAATCCTATTGAAAATGCACCGACAACAATTCCATTTGGAACGATTTCCGACCATAAAGATTTAAAAATCACAGGAAAGAATTATGAATTCAAAAGTGCAAAAGTAAATGATAAGGATTGCGTTTACATAGGAAAATATGAAAACACAATTTATTACAGTACAGATGGAAATATTGCTATTAAACTCGAAGATGATCAAAAACTTATCATGACCTATCAGGAATACTATAATATTACAGTTAAAGAAGTTATCCCAGAAGGTGGAGTTGCTGGAACGATTACTACAAAAGAAGGAACATTGGATACTTCAAAAACCGTACGTGTAAATGCTGGAGATGATTTGAATATTACGGTTACACCGGCAGTAGTAAATAAAATAAGATATAAAATTTCTTCGGTTGAATCACAAAATAATTCAACAATCAATAGAAGTTCTGGAGATGAATATGGAGCAGCATATACAATTCAATTTCAAAAAGATGATGTAATAACAATTGCTTATAGTAGAGAAGGAGTCTATCGTGTAACGATAAATAAAACAGCAAATGATGGAACAAAATATCTAAATGAAGAACATAGCAAGGATGCACTGAATTTTACTTTTACAGAAAAGGATTTGGATGCTGACGGTGCAATTAGAATACCAGTTATTCATACAAAAAGAGGATATCGTTTAATAAATATGGCGATAAATGGTACAACTTTAGCAGAAACAACAGACAACCATAGAGAAATTCCAACTGAAAAAGGGATTGGTCATGGGATAACAATGGATGCAAATTGTGGTAACACGTCTTATCTTGTAACCGTGGTGATGGAGAATAGTTATACTACGAATTTTGGTGATGAAAAAAATTGTTCTTACGCATACTCTATTAAAGTGAAACCTAGAAGAGGAAGTTGGCAGGATATAAATTTAAATCTGGTTCCGTATGCAATAGGGGAACAAGTATTAACTGCAAAACTATATACAGATGGACATAGAAGTGGTGATGGACTAGATGTGGCAATGTGGAATCCTGACACTAAAAAACTGGATCCGATTCAAGACAGTGACACAGTAAATATGGATTCTGTTGGAAGTGGCGCTGAAACACTTCATAAAAGACAAGTAAGAATTTTTTTCGCGAAAAGTAAAAACGGATATTTATCTCCTATTGGAGCTTATAAGGCATTTGCGAATGAGGGCTCAACAGGTGGAAAAGTAATTGCGGAAACAGGAAAGGTTGCTCAGTTATCAGCTACCACAATGGGGGAAACAGGTACTCTTGAAATTTATGATAAGATATGGCAAGAGGCAAAAAATGCTGCACAGGCTGCAGGATATACGGAATATGTAGCATTTGCAGGAGAAAAGACACTCAATACGGATTGGGAAATGTATGTAGTGAGTTTTACAACGGCTGGAATAGATTATTATGTACATTACAAATCAGGACTGGAAGATGATTTAGCGGTTAGTAATATTCCGGATAACCAGGAATTATACAATAATAGACCAATGCATTCTTACGGTAATAATCCGTCAACAGCCAAAGGAGGAAGAAAAATAGGTGTATCCTTTACAGTAGGAGAAGGCAATGAGGAACCGATTTGTAGTGGATATGAGTTTTTAGGATGGAAATTACAGAAAAAAGATGGATCGCTAAGTAATGAAACTTATCAAAATAAAGATGTATTTACGGTTTCGTTGGATAATATTGAATTTGCCGATAATATGAATCTTCCTTTTTGTTCAAGAAATAATGAGAAAGGTTATCAATTCGTTGCACAATGGAAGAAAATAGGAAGCAGGAATGTTATTGTTAATCATTATTTGAAGACACCTGATGGAAATGAAAAACTCAAAAAGACAACAGAGGGGTCAATTACATTTGCTGAAGATAATGAAACAGTAACGGCAATTTCTATTCCTGAAAATGATGGAACTTTTCCGGGCTATGTCTTTGATAAGGATGATACTCGAAATGAATTAGAAAAAGAAGTTACTAATGATGACTCAACTGAAACGATTAAATTGAATCTTTATTATAAGCCTACTACATTGACGATAAAAAAGTCAGTTGAAGGATATATTTTAGATGAAAATAAATCCTACAACTTTATTATAAAAGCTACTCCTCCCTCAAATGATTCAGGAAAAAGCTTAGATTCTGCAGATATTTATATAGGTCAAGATAAAAAAATTACTTTTACAAACAATCAAGCAACATTTGCTTTGAAAAAAGATGAATCAATTAATTTAAACTGTTTACCAATAAAGTGGACTTATACAATTACTGAATCAGATCCTGGCTCTAATTTTAAAGTTTATTATAAGCTTAATGATAGTTCAAAATCCGAAGGAAAAACTGTAGATTGCATTATGGATAATACAGGTAAGATGACGGTTGAGTTTATTAATACTTCAACAATCGCACCACCAGAAACAGGAATTTCATCTAATGAAAAAGAATATTTAGCTATGATGATTGTAGGTTTAGTTTTATGTTTTGTTATGTTGTTCTATTTAAAAAATGTAAAAAGAAAGAAAATGTAATTAAGAAAATAAATTCTTAATTTAAGGTAAAAATTATGCAATTAACAAGTACAACAGATTATGCTATTCGAATTATAAGTTATCTTACTGAAAAAAACGGAAGTGCTTCAGCTAATGAATTATCGGATGAACTTAATATACCAAATAGTTATATTCCAAAAATAATAAAAAATAATCATTTGATTAATGCAACAGAAGGCATGAAGGGAGGTTATTCATTAGCAAAATCTTCCGATGAAATCAGTTTATATGATGTCATATCTTCGACAGAGGTGACAATGGCAATAAATAAATGTTTAGAAACCAATGGTGTGTGTTCAAGAAATTGTATTGGTACATGTCGAATAAGAAAAATACTATTTAATTTACAAACATCATTTAATTATAAACTTCAAAGTATAACATTTAGAAATATATTAAATGATGAAAGTAAACAAAATCAGTATCTTTTGTTAAAAATTGATTTAAATACAGAAAAAATAGAAATTATTAATAGAAATAACATCGATTATGATTTTCTTGACGATATTAAAATATATACAGAGTTCGTGACTGAATTTCTTAAGCAATGTGTTTGTAGAGAAGATAAATTTTTAGTTAAAGATTTTTTACTAAAATCAATAAACGATAATTTTGATTATCAAGATATTGATATCAGATTTAAAACAAATAATAATTCATGTATGAATATCAATAAACACATCAACCAAAATATTATGTTTCTTACGTTTAAAACAGTAAATATTTTTACAACAATTGATACTAGAATTAATAGGTCTTCTTCAGAACAAAATGATATGATTGAAAATGAATTTTGGAATATGATTTCATTGTTGGAACTAGTGTTGGCTCATAATAAACTGGAAGAACCTCAAAGTATTCATAATATTTCTTATTTCACTGAACAGATTTATAAAGAGGTGCAATTAAATTATCCCAAATTAAATATATCAGATGAAGAAATAGAAAATGTTTCTAAACTAGCAACTATTCATGATATTGGTAAACTTTTCACACCATATGAAATTCTTAATAAAAAAGGTAAACTAACAAAAGATGAAATGGATATTATAAAAAAGCATCCTTTAAACGGTGCAAACATGGCATTAAAACTTCCTAAATGCGGAAAAGCAAGTAAACTTGTCCAATATGCATATAATATTTGTTTGTATCATCATGAAAGATATGACGGCCAAGGATATCCTAAAGGACTTATTGGTGATGAAATTCCTCTTTGTGCACAAGTAGTTGGACTAGCTGATGCCTATGATGCATTAATCAGTGAACGTCCATATAAAAGAAAAATTAATCATGGTGAGGCTGTGAGAATGATTGTTAATGGTGAGTGTGGAAGTTTTTCACCAAAAGTTATTCTTTCGTTTATTATTGCTTCTATGAATAAAACGTGGATTGAAAAAGTAAGTAAATAATTTAAATATTAAAGAGTAATCTAATTTTGTAAATTATGATTGCTTTTTTTATTACATTGCTTTTTACACATAGTTTACAAAAAATGCATGAATTCTTTTCCTATTCTGTGCATTATAGAAAGATTGTGAATATATTAGAATAATATTCAGAAATAATTATTATTTAAGATAAATTTTGCAATTTTATAAAAAAGCCGATATAAGAGGTAGCGTATAACTAAATCATCAATCGCTTTATTGTAGAAAAACGAAGATATCTAAAATTTTAAAAGTTTTCTAGTTTCAGGAAGTAAGGTGATTTGTTTGTTAAACAAAATTAAAAAAATAATTTGTATAGACATAATGGTTTGGGTATGTGTTATCTCTTTGTTTTTACAAACTGTTGTTGTCTATGCGTTAAATTCATCTGATGATTCAATTTCAAAGGAAACTATTGTTGAAAATAACACAAGCTCACAATCAGATGATTCAATAGATATCAGTGATATTTATGAAAATAATTTAATAAAAATTTATAATACAAAACAGCTTCAAGCAATTGGCTCAAATTCAATTGTTACATCTACAGATAATGATGAAAGTAATTACGGTACTGGTCAACAAATTTCAGTAAATGATGAATATATAACATATTCTCTTTCTTCCAAGTATCAACTTATGAAAGATATTTCATTAAATGGAAATGACATATGGACTTTACCAAGCGACTTTACAGGCACATTTAATCATGGAACTGTAGATGAAAATTCAACATTGTATGATTCATCAACAGATACAATCTATATTTATAATGATTATCAATTAAAAATTATTCAATCGGATAATTCTGAAAATGAACCTGTCATGTCTCAAGATATGTTACCAGAGTGTGTTGGGATGGGACAACCTGTTTATTCAGATAATAGTTCTAATTATCTAACTTATAGCAAATCACATAACTATGTGTTATCGAAAAACTTTACAGGTGAGATGCCAGAAACTAAAGCAAATCAAATATCAAATATAAGTACTGAAAATTGTGAAGGACGAGATTTTAATGGTCAAGTTGTTAAAACGATTGGTGACAAAACTTATATTCTTATAGGCAATGAAGAACAGTTACGAAAAATAGGATCTGATGAAACTGTTTATGGTGCAGTTTATCAAGTTTATTTACATGCTGCCAATTGGTATGTAGATGAAGATGAAAATGGTAATCCGATAATGCTATATGGTGGAGATGCTGATTTAAAAAAATCTCAAAATGGTAATGCAAATTTTGAATTTGGAAAAAATAATATACATGATAAGGATAAAAAACAAAGTAAATATAGTTTGTATCCATATGTATGGGGAAGATGTGGAGTCAATCAATCTACTGGTGAAATTGATCCAACATTGGATATAGATAAAGCTACCAATCAAAAATATTCAACAAATGCTAATTACATTATCTTTAGAAATATTGATTTATCTAGTGATAATTGGACACCGTTGATGTTTCAAGGAACAATGATTGGTTCAAAGGGCGATGGTAAATCAACGTTATGGAATAATGATACTAGCGTTATCGATTATAGCAAAGCGACTGATTTAAATATAGGAGAAAAGCCTGTTATTTCTAATGTGAATGTTAGTCAAACATCTGAGTTGGATGTTGGAAAGCAAATGGGAGTTGGTTTCTTTGCTACATTATCAAACGAAGCAAGTAGTAGTGATTTGGGATTAAGTAAAGGAACTGTAACTGTAAAAAATCTTAAATTCAATAATATAACTGTTGATAATGAAACAACAAAAACAAAATTTGATCAAACGTTAATAAATGGATTAATTAGAACTTTAGGATCAACATTAGGAGCACTATTAGATGGATTAACATGGTTACTTACTTTTGGAAGTGTTGATGCTGGATTAACAAAAACACTCAGCAGTATTTTAAATGCTCGTAAGAATGACCCAACAGCTTTAGCTACGGGATGTTTTGCAGGTCGTGTAGTGGGGGATGTAGCAATATCTGACTGTGAACTGGATGATGTGAAAGTAACAAATGTCAATAGTAATACAGGTGGATTTATTGGATATATTTCAGGAAAGACGGAGTATGATGGTTTATCAAAAGGATTAGGTGGAACGGCTACTCTATTGGCAAAAATTTTAAATGTGATTCCTGGTCTTGGCTTAGGTGATTTGATTACTATTCTTTTAGGAAACGCTATTCCAGTAGATAAATTGATTCCTACAAAGTATATCAATGCCTATGTTGAAAATTGTTCAATCAATAATTTAACAGGAAATATAGGAACAAATAATGATAAGATTGAAAATTCTGGTGGATTTATCGGTCAACAAAAAGGAACTGTCGTAAAAGATTGCCAAATTACAAACAGCAACTTCAATGTCAAAGCTAATAATTATAGTGGCGGATTTGTAGGATTAGCTAGAGATGATGTCATAGAAGGTACCTTATCGGGTGCTTTAGATATAGAAACTCAATTGCCTAAAATGAATCCTGAAAATTTGTTTTTAAATTGTTCAGTATCTGCGAGTGATTTGACAATTTCGGGCAATGGATATCAAGGTGGTTTTGCTGGAGCAATGGCCAACACGTCGGCTATAAATTGTAATGTTAATGTTAGTGATAAATTAACGGTATCTTCCGGTGGAGATAATTCTGGTGGCTTTGCTGGAATCGCAACAATTGGATGGGTTGCTGATTTAGGAAAAGGTGATACGAAAGATAACTTATTAGGTGGAGTTGTTGACTTAGTTGTGAAACTTTTAAGCAGTAATCAAAATGCAACATCATCATTACTTTCTCTTGCTGGTGTGAGTCCTTCTCATATATTAGGATGTCAAATAAATGCTCCATGCAGTGTTGAAGGAAAAAATTACACAGGTGGATTGATAGGCAGAGGTGATGGTGTTTATCTTACAAAATCTAATACCGATAATTTAAGTAAGGTTTCATATTTTAAAAATAATATCTTTTCAATGGATGGAATCGAAGAAAAAAATATCATTATTAATGGTTTGAAATCCGTGGATGGTGAAAATTGTGTTGGTGGTATTTCTGGCTCAGTGGGAACAGCAAGTGTAGCAGGACTTTTAAATACAACTTTAGGTGTTGCAGAATATTTAGGATTTAATGCTAATTCTATTTCACTTACTGGTTCTACAGAAGGTATAACTATTGGTGGTAAAGGAAAAAGAGTTGGTGGTGCTTTTGGTGAAGCAATCGGTGGTTCTATTAGTTCGGTTACAGTAACAAATTTAAATAATATTTCAGGAGAAAATATTGTAGGTGGATTTATAGGCGTATCTGGTCCAGGTGATCTTGCAGGAACTGATAATGGTTTGACAGTAAATCTTTTAGGATTAAATTATATTTTAAAATTAAGCAGTCTTCTTTCTTTGGGACAAGCAGTTGAAGTCAATATAGATTCTTCGTCTGTAAGTGGTATTAATTCTGGATTTACTGTAGAAGCTACGGGATCAAGAGAAGATAATTCAACAACTGATTATGTAGCAGCTGGATTTGTTGCTAAAAGTAATAGTACAAAAATAAATGATGCAAAAGTTAATAATTTGAAAACAGTAACTTCTACAGATGATGGAGGTTACTCTGGCGGATTTATTGGTATTTCAAAAACAGGCGGTTTAGCTGAAGTTGGAGATGAAACAGAAATAAAAAAATTGATTTCGGCTAATGGATTATTAAATGCTGTAGGATATTTAATTCCGTCATATCAACAATGTTATGTAAGTTATGTAGATAATGGTGGTGTACGAGGAGATATTGCAGGAGGATTTGTTGGAGATTTCCAAAGTGGTATTGTAGAAAATGATGAAAATAATGCTTATGCAATACAAAATATTTCATATGTTAAAGGAAAAACTTATGCAGGGGGCTTCGGTGGAAAGGTTTATTCTGGAGCTTTAGCAGATTCAACAAAAGGAATAAGTATTTTAGGCGGTTTAGCAGATTTGAATATTCAAATCTCTGATTTATTGAGTTTAATACAGGTTTATATTCCTATTATTAAAAATGCTGGTGTTCAATCTAATGGATTGGTCGTTAGCTGTGATACATATAAGTCAACGGATTTAAATTCAGGTAGTGCTGGCGGATATATAGGTTATGGTAGTGCTGTAAGAGTTTCTAATAGTAGTGTAACTAAGTTAAAACATACAACAGTAAAAACACCTAATGCAAATATTAATGATACAGACAGTTCTTCTTATTTTGGAGAATCTTCAAGTTATGCCATTTCAGCACCTAAAAATGCTGGAGGCTATGTAGGAAAATTAGATATAGGTTCTACGGCATCTGTTGGTGGTGGATTGAAGGCATTGGGAACAAATATAAATTTGGCAAATATTTTATCTGCGTTAGATGTAACAGCTTCTAAAATTGAAAATTCAGATGTAACTGGTGCGGTTGGTGGTTTTTCTGTTAAAGCAAATGGTTTGGATGAAAATAAAACAATTGGTAATGCAGGTGGCTTTGTTGGAACTGATTATGGTTCACAAATTCAAAATAGTAATGTCAATAATTTCTCTTACATCATAGGTCAAGAAACTGCTGGTGGTTATGCAGGAAATATTCAACCAGGAAGTGTTGCAGATGTATTAGGTAAAACGGAAATCTTAAAAGGATTAATTTCAGTAGATAGTTTAACAAGTGTTCTACAATCATTTATTCCTATGATTTATAACTCTCAAACTACTTGTATTCCTTGTGGTGGAGCAGTTCGTGCAGATGCCATAAGTAATGAATCATTAAAAGGATGTGCAGGTGGTTATGTAGGATATAACCTTGGTGGGCGTATTGAAGGTAATTCTACAAGAAAATGGAATGGTGAAATACCTACAGTTCAAAAAGAATGTGCAGTCTATAGATTAAGAGCTGTTTATGGATATGAATATGCTGGAGGATTTAGTGGCAGAACGGATTGTGCCAATACAGTTGATACGGGAAATATCAGTGTTCTTTATGGACTCATTAATTTAGATAATCCATTATCAGCTTTGAGTGCTGTTTATCCAACTGAAACGAATACAGCAACTTATGGACCACTTCGAGGTTTAACAACTGAAGTATGGAATTCTTGGGTAAAAGCAGTAGGAGTCAATGGTGCTTATGGTAAAAAATTCCAAGAACTTGGAGAAGTTGATAATCAAGACGAGTTAGATAAAATTATTGATCAATATGCCTATGGCTATGAAGTAAAAGCTGGAAGAACAAATGCTGGTTCAAACGATTATCAAGGCGGCATTGCTGGTGGTTATGTTGGTCAAATGAATGGAGGAGAAGTAACTTTTGCTAATGCTAGAGATTTAAAAGATGTTACAGCTTTAAAAAGCAGTGGAGGTTTTGCTGGTGAAATGATTTCAGCAGGAGTTGCGAATGTTGGAGATATAAACTTAGGTAATAAATTAAATGTGGTAGGCTCACTTCCAATATTGCAAAGTTTCATTCCAGTAGTAAAAACTTCATCTGTTACAGGCTTTCAGTCTGGAGCAACGATATCTACAACAGGGACAGATTTTGATAATGATGAAGGCAACAGTGGTGGTTTTGTTGGAAAAGTTGTTGGTGGAAAAATAGAAGGAACACAAGATCAATATTGTTTGGCTGATCAATTAAAAGTAATCAACGGTAGTCAAAATGTCGGTGGCTTTGCTGGTAATATTCAACCAGGAAGTGCTGTGACTTTGAATACTTCATCCAATACAGGATTATTATCAAAACTGCTTAAGTATTTATTAGGCAATGCAGGAGATCTTGCCAAAGTATTGAATGCAACTCTTTCAATAGTTGACTATGCTAAGGTGGATGCATGGAATGATTATGGATTAAGTGTTAACGGTTCATATACATTAGAAAACGATGAAACTACAAAGTATGCAAAACAAGTAGGTGGTTTTGTAGGTAATGCGGGAGGAGCAATTTTTGGTGATAAAGATGCAACTTCAGTGAGAGTTGAGGTAAATAATATTAGAAATGTTGTTGGTGGAAGAGATGTTGGTGGGTTCTTTGGATTGGCGGATGTTTCTTCTGTTGCTCAAGTTGGAAATGATGATTCTGATCAAATTCTAAATCTGATTAAATTAGGAAATATTGATGTATTAGATGCCTTTAGAACTTATGTTTATCAAGCAAAAGTAACTGGATCAAATGATAATGGACTTTCAGTATGTGCAAATGATGAAAGTCAGGAAGGAACATTGGACAGTAAAGTACAGACAGGAAATGCAGGTGGATTTGGTGGAAGCTTGCTAGATGGTTCAATAAAAAATTCGAGTGTTACTGGATTAAATAAAGTCAAAGCTAAAAACTATGCCGGTGGTTTTGTTGGTCACATGGGAAAGAGTGGTGTGGTTGATCTAGATGAAGCTGGTGTTGGTACAGGAAAATTATTAAATGCCACAGCTGGTGTCTTAGATATTTTTGGTTCTCATAGTGACAACTGTTCAGTTATTGGTATTCCAGTTGGATTTACTATTTCAAGTGAAAGTGGTAAGGAACCTATTTCTGGTGGTTTTGTTGGTTATGCTGATTTAGGAAGAATGAGCAATTGCAATGTAGAAAACATAAAGAAAGTGGCTAGTGATCAAATAGCAGGAGGCTTTGTTGGTAAAACAAGTTTTGAATATTTAGCTAATATTGACTTAGGTTCTAGCTATTTATTGGATCCGATACTTTCAATCGTCAATAAACTTCTAGATATTCTATATGTGGGAGATTTAGAAAATGTTGGCCTTATAGATATCAATTTAGGTTCACTATTAAAATTACAAGTTTTAGCTAAAGGAAATGCTTTATCAGTTACTTTGTTAGGATTAACTATTTCAGTAGTACTTGATAAAGATAGAGGAGATGGAACAAGTGACCTGGCAAAAATAACAATTGGTGATTCTTATATAGAAATCCCATGTTCAAATATTGATGGAAATCATATTGCTGACAGTGAGAAAGAAAATATTAAAGTAGGACTTATCAAATCAAACAGAACAAAAGTAGATGGATGCTCGATAACAGGTATTCATGATGGATATGATGTTTTTGGTGGAAAAGCAAATGATTCACATGATGGCAGTGAAGAAAATGGTCAAGCAGGTGGATTTATTGGTTATAACAATGAAGGATTGATTGAAAACAATGAAATGTATTTAGCTGATACGATTAGAGGAACAAGCAATCAAATAGGACCTTTTTCTGGAACAACGTCTTTAAATTCTAGTTATGACTTTAATACAAAGAAGAATATTGAAGGTAAAGATAATACGTACAGGATTTATAGAACAAGAAGTGATTCCTTGATTGATATTATAAAAAATTCATCTTTGTATAGTAAAAAGGATTCAGATTTTGATAATTGGAACATCTTCAAAATAAGGCATTATGATAAGGTACAAAAATATGATGATTTAAAAGATGCCAAATTATCTGATGAATCAAAAAGTGAAACCGTTGATTTAAATGCCTATGTCTCTCCAGCAAAAGCTGTATTGATGGATGATACAGAAGTATCTGATAACGAAGATGGTACAACACCGATTCCTTCAGATACACAAGATCCTTGTAATGAAAAGATAAACATTACCATCAATAAGTTATGGAAAGATTTAAGTGATAAACAAAAAGAACGTCCAGATACTATTACAGTGACGTTAACAAGAACATATATGAAAGGAAGTGAGGAAATATTAGAGAAAGTAGGGGATTATACTTTATCAGCTAATGATGTAACTGATTCTAAAAACACTTGGCAAACAATTATTAAAGGATTAGATGCCTATACAACATTAGATGATGGAAGTAAAGCTTATTATACTTATTCAGTTACAGAGTCCGAAGTAGAAAATTATATAACGTCTATTGAAGAATCTGATGATGGATATACGTTTACGATAACAAATAAAGATATGCCTCTTTTACCAAACTTAGGTGGAAAAGGAACAATGTTATTTGTTTTAGTAGGTATAGTAGGTGTATTAGCAGTTTTGTTATCGTACAAAAAAAGTAAAAAAGCGAAAAATATTAAAGAATAGAGGAATATGAAAATGAAAAACAAATTAAAGAAAGTAGTAGCATATGTACTTTCGTTCATGATGTTATTTACTATGTCAGCAATGAATATTGGTTCAGTATCTGCAGCAAGTACAGGCAGTATCACATTAAATGTGGCTCAACACGATATAGGTGCTACAACATTTAGTGTATATAAACTAATGGATGCAACTTCAGCTAATGATAAAATTGCTTATACGGTAAATAGCAATTTCAAAGAATTTTTTAAACAAACTGATGTAGCAAATTCAGAAGATGATGAAGAGGTATACAATTATATAAAGGATCATGTTAAAAACGATGATTTTACAACTAAATTAAAAACATATGTAGCTAGTAAGAATATTTCTAAAGTTACTTTGTCAAAAAGTAATTTGAAAGCTAATAATTTAGAATATGGATATTATGCTATTATTCCATCAATTGATACATATAAACCAATGTATACAACTTTATCAAATAGTAACCAAACAGTATATTTAAA
>OCHE01001645.1_pt1 | contig 15208 bp, 8 predicted proteins | sample 1538681 | NCBI WGS metagenome assembly OCHE01 (sample SAMN04571717, study PRJEB22368) | human gut metagenome | biome: human gut; material: stool | host: Homo sapiens | place: Luxembourg | collected 2012-08-17
CCACGCGGACGAACTTGACCGTCACGGCCTCAAAGCCCGCCTTGTGCAGAACATCAGCGTAGACACGTGCCTGCAAGGCGTGTTTCTCAACCAGCTGTTCCGGCGTCTCGTCCGGTGTGCCGCCCGTCTTGTAGTCGATGACCAGCGCGCGCGACGAATCCGCCGGGTCGGTCGCTAGCGCATCGATGGCGCCTTCGGCATATGCACCGTAGCGGGCAATGTCCTCGTCTTCGCAACCCAGCGAGAAGAACGGCACCTCGGCTCGAACGCACGGCCACGCGAGCAGGTCGGCACGAACAGCCGACTTGAGCCAGCGGTCCAGGGCAACGTCGAAGCGCTCGCGCTGCTCCGGCGTCAGGCGCCACAGACGCGCCAGCGCTTCGGCGCGCGCGGTGGGCAACGCGTCGGCACCCATCTCGATCAGCCACTGGCAGGCGGCATGGAACGCCGAGCCCAGCGCCATGGGGTTGCCGGCGGGCTCGACGGCGGCCACGTCCGCATCGGCCATCTCCGAGCCATCCGACTCGGCATCATCGTCGGACTCTTCCATGGGAACACGTGCCTCGGCGGCACGGTCCTCGGCCTCGGCATGCAGCGCCGCGGCAATTGACGAGTAGCTGTACGAATCGCGCGCCGGATACGGGCAGGTGCCCATGCGCACACCAACCGCCTGGGGATACACGAGCTCAAACGCATCGGGCTCGGGGTCGGCAGGACCGGGAACGGCAGCGCGGGCATCTGCACCGGCACCCTCCGGCTCCGCATCGCCGCGGACAAGCCTGCCCTCGGCATCCAGTGAAGCGTTGGCCTCGAACGCCTGCTCGCCAAAGGTAAAGTTCGCCAGCGAGATAAGCTCGTAGTCGCCCGGCTGGGAGTTGTCGAACACCAGGCGGTCGACATCGAGCTGTGGCATGTCCAGGCCGTCCGTCGGCAGAATACGGCGCAGCACGTCGTAGGTCAGATCGGTCTCGACGTCGAAGGTCGGCGCGCACACCTTGCCACGGCTCACGCCGGCATCCATCGCCAAGATCACCAGCTCTCGCGCACGCGTCATGGCGACATAGAGCAAACGAGCCCGCTCCTCGAGCGAAAGCTGCAGGTCGTCGGTGCGCAGGCGAGCAAATGCCTCGGCGGGAGAACCCGTCGCGCAGACGTCCTCCATGAGCTCCGGCGGCAACCACAGCGACGTGCCCTTACCCTTAAACGCATGCTCAAACTGCTTTTTGACGTCGTCGCCCTTCACAAAGGTGCCGTCGGCAAGCTTAACGCCGTCGAAGCGTGCCGGCAGCGCCACGACCTGCGCTCCGCCCTCGACACGTCCCATCTGAGCCGCACCGGACGATTTGCGCACGCCAAAACACTCGGACACCGCGACGACCGGATACTTCAGACCCTTGGATGCATGCACGGTCATGATGCGTACCGCGCCGCCGCCTTCCTCGTTGAGGGCACCCGGGGCCTCCTTGCCCGCCAGGAAGCGGTCGAAGGCCAGCGCGATGGAGCGCGGCGAGTTGCCGAACTCGGCCTCCGCCTCGGCCACGGCGTCGAGCGCCTTGAGCACGTTGGCGGCGATGGCCTTGCCCTCGGGGCCGCGCTGAGCCAGACGCACGAACCAGCCCGAAGCGTTGACAGCATCGCGCGCGATGGCAGCGAACGAATCGCGCCCCACGCGACGAAGCGCATAGCGCAGCACCTCGCGGGCGCGCGTCACAAGCGGCAGATCCCGCAGCCCCGGCACATCGCAATCGCTCATGATACCCGCGTCGATGTTGCGGCGCGAGGTCTCCCCCGTCTGGTCGTCCAGCTTGGTCGCCAGCGCCAGGAACTCCTGGGCACCGAGTGCAAACATCGGCGAGGCCAGCAACGGCATAAGACCCTGCGCCATATCGGCCGGATTGGCAAGCGCGCAGACTAGGGCACGCACCGCCTGCACCTCGGCAGCCTGCGCAAAGACCGAGCCGCCTGCGATGACGCAGTCGAGCCCTTGGTCTCGGAAAGCCTGGGCATAAACATCGGCGTTGGTCATGCGGCCCAGCAGCAGCACCATGCCGCCCTGGGGCTGGCCGGCATCGGCAAGCGCGCGGAACCGCTCCGCGATCGCGCGGGCCTTGGCCTGTGTGCGCTCCTGCGTACTGCCGCCGGCAACAAAGAGGGCCTGGCGACGCGAGGCGTCTGCCACCAGCGTATCCTTGCGGCCGTCGCTCGCCTCAAGATCCAAAAAACCCTGCATCAGGCCGCCGTCATCGCCGTCGAAGACGCGTGCCACGTAACGCAGCACCTCGTCATGGCTGCGAAAGTTGCGCACGAGTTTGACGAGCTCGCCGGCGGGGACATCCGGCGTGGAGACCGTCTCGAACGCCGCCGTCGATCCCACCTTGCGCTCCTGGCGACGGAACACCTCGACCTCGGCGCCGCGGAAGCGATAGATCGACTGCTGTGCATCGCCTACGGTACACAGCGCGCGCTCCCCCGCACCCGTCAGGTAACGGATCAAATCGACCTGCATCTGGTCGGTATCCTGGAACTCGTCGATCATGACCATCTTAAAGCGGCCCTCGTACGCAGCACGAATGGCAGGGTAATCGCGCAGGGCCTCGTAGGCCATGCGCAGCAGGTCGTTGTTGTCGAGGGCGGACTGGCCGGCCTTGAGCGCGCGGTACTCGGCCTCCACGGAACGGGCCAGGCCCACCAGCGCATCGAGCGCCGGGCCGCCGCAAGCCAGCACGATATTGATAAACGCATCGGCAGCCTCGGCCTTGAGCAGCTCGACCTGCTCCTTGGGGAATGCCTTGCTCGCGCGCGGCATGGTGCACGACATCATGAGTCGCGCCGCATCGGCCATGGTCTTGCCGCTCGCCTCGAACGCGTCGATGGCATCGAGCGCCACCTGCGCCTTCTCGGTCGCGGCCTTGCTTGCGCCCAGCGCCGCGCGATAGGCATCGGCGAGTGCCGAGGTATCGGCCTGGCCGCGCGCTACGCGCACATCGTCCATACCGCCCGGCAACTGACTCGACAGCTCCAGCAGGTCGCGCACCAGACCCTTGATGGTCGTGCCGGCGCCAAAGGGACCGCCCTCGCCCGCCATGGGATACCAGGCGTAGAGGGCCTTGAGCGATGCCGCGAGCTCGGGGGCGGCATCGGGCGCCGTCGCGCGACCCAGCACATGCTCAACAGCCTGATCCATGAGCTCGTCGGTATCGGTGAGCACCGTGAACTCGGGATCGATGCCCAACTCCAACGCGTGTGCGCGCAGGATGCGCGAGCACATGCCGTGAATGGTCGAGATCCACGCATCGTCGACGGTCAGGGCCTCCTCGTCCATGCCCTCGTCGATGAGCGCGCGGCGCACGCGGTCACGGATCTCAGCCGCGGCATCTTTGGTAAAGGTAATGGCGAGCACCTGGTCAAGATGCTCGACGAACGGACCGGATTCGGGCGAGAGCGCGTAGACGATGCGGCGCGTGAGGGTAAAGGTCTTGCCCGAACCGGCGCCCGCCGAGACAAACAGCGGACGGTCGAGCGTTTTGACGATCTGCAGCTGTTGCGGCATCAAAGTCGAAAGATCCATGGTCTACACGTCCCTCCTTACAAACGTTCCTTCGTGGTTATACGGGCAGCGCGCATGCGCGGCCTGAGCCGACGTCGGGTCGACAGCAGCGACGTTGCCTGCCTCGAGCTCGCGCAAGCGCTCGGCGATGCCGGCCTCCACGCGATCGAGCAGGGCGTCGAAGTCCATACTGCCGCCTTCGCCCGGAAAGCCCTTCTTAAGGCCCGGGATGCGACCGTCACCGCGCTCTTCCTCGAGCAGCTCGGCGCTCGCGGCACCGCGCAACGCCGGCTTGCCGCCCTTGGTCGAAAAATAGAGCGCCGCGCGGGTGTCCAAATCCAGCGCCCGGCGCATGGCCTGGGCGTAGATGAGCGTTTGGGTATGTGGCGGCAACCAGCGCGGATCGTCGATGGGCGCCGTCCCCAATTCCTCGTCGCGCACCGTAGGGTCGGCGAGCTTAAACTCCTCAACACCCGTGCGGTGCTTGTAGTCGATCACCACGGCACGATTCTCGGCGTCCACGTCCACGCGGTCGATGCGCCCGCCAAGCGGCCAACCGGCATACTCGACCTTGAGCTCGTTGAAGGCGAACTCCAGGTAGCGCGGGGCAAAGGGGGCAAGTGCCTCGGACTCGTAGGCAAGCACGCCCTCCAGCTGCGGCAAGATCTCGGCCACCTGGCGTTCCTCCACCGCAGAGAGCGGCACCAGCGGGCCCTCCGTGCCGCGCTTGCCGGCGTGCTCGGCCAACGTCTCGTCAAAGACCTCGTGCAGCAGCTCCTGTGCGCGCGGCAGATTCTCGGGCGTCACGCGCTCCATGCCCTCTTGGGGCAGACGGGCATGCAGATGCTCCAGCACGTCGTGGACAAAGTTGCCCTTTTCCATGTTGCCAAAGCCCGCGTCGATCGACTGGGGCTTCACGCGGTACGAGACGAACCAGCATAGCGGGCAGGTCGAATAGGCCTCGATCTGCGAGGCGGACGTCAGACGCGGCACGAGCGGCGCGTCCTCACCCTCGCCATCGCGACGGCGCAGGACCAAATACGGCACGGCCTCGGCACTCAGATGCTGAGGGGCTTCACAGGTCACGCGCTCGCGCTTGAGGCCTTCACCTGCCGCGGGATCAAAGTCGGCGATGATATCGCCCTCGCCCACGCGCATGGGCTTGGCAGCGCCAGCGGCCTCGGCATGTGCCCACAGCTCGGTCCATACGGCTGCCGGGTAGCACTCGCGTGCCTGGCGATCGTGCGTCACACGGGCGAGCGCGACCGGACCGCTCGCCGCCTGCATCGCACGGCCAAAGCGCACGCGCAGCAGGGCAGCGGGCTCCAAAGACACGCCGTCGCGGCGCAGCTCGGCTGTCAACGTGGCAAGCGGGCCCTCTTCGTGCGAAAGCGGATAGCTGTCCAGGTCGACATCGGCAAACAGCACGGCATCGTAGCTGCCAGGGCGAAGAACCGACGCATCGGCAAGCGACGCGAAGCGCACTTGTGCTCGTGGTGTGCGATCGACCTCATAGGTCTCGTAATCGTAGGCGGTACTGCGCTTGTCCACCTTGGTTCGAACGCCGTCGAGAACCGGCACGGTCGCGGCCTGCGACACGTCGAGCGCGCGGGCGCTATTCATAAGGATGTCGATGACATGGCGCAGCAGGGCCACCTCCGCCTGGCGACGGGCTTGGCCATCCAAGCTGCCCAGCAAGCGATCGGGCAACGCCTCGGCAACGGCAAGCATGGCCTTGAGCGCCGTCACGGGCTTGTCACGCCACAGCGCCTGGAACACGTCCGAGACCACACACGGTACGTTCTTAAACCAGTTTTCGTCGCTCGCCGCCTTGCGCGCACCCCTCACCTGGCCCTGAACGCTCTGCAGCAGGCTCTTAACGCCCGCGGTAGTCTTGCTGCGCGAGAGACGCATATTCTTATCGAAGGTACGGGCATTGACGGCATCAGCGCCCGAAAGCGGACTGTAGATCCAGTCGGTAAGCTCCGGCGCGGGCCACCACTCGGTCTTTGACGCCGCACCCTCATCGGCGGCCTTCATGCGCTCGATCAGGCCGGCAAGCGCCGCAAACTGCCTGCCCGCAATGGATTGGGAAAACGCCGTGAACTCAACTGTCTCGGCAGCGATGTGACGAGCCGCCAGACGAGAGGCGAGCTCACCGAACAGCTGGGGTGCCCGGGCAGAAACAACGAGCACGCGCACGGGGTCGGCGGGCGTTGCAGTAGCTTTATCGTCCTTGGACTCCTTGTGTGCTTTCACCAACTTATCGATGGCGTCCGCATAAGCATGGGCACGGGCATGGGGGCCGGCGACCTCAATAAAGGCAGGCTGAGCAGCGGTCCCGCAAGCGGCATCAGACGCGACGGCGTCCTCCTCCAGCGGCGCGGCCTCAAACAGCACACCGCGGGCATCAAATGCCGCGGCAAGCTCCTCGCGCATCGCCGCCTGCTCGCGGACAAGCAGCACGACGACCTCTCCCCCATTGTTCGCCACGGCAGACAGCAGCTCGAGCAGGCCGTGCGTAAACGACGTGATACCGCGCACGCATACGGCGCGGGCGCACGCCGGCAGGTTATCGGCCAGGGCAACGGCCATAATATCAGCTGCCTCGCAGGGCTCGACCATATCTCGACGGTCCAAACCGCCCGCGTAGGCGCGCAAAAGCTCGAACACGCGAGCCTCGGCATCGCTTTTTGGCTCAGGCTGGCAATTGTCGCCACGGCATCGTTCGGCCGTCGTCCCCGCCACACCCGGTAGCACGTCGCGGGCCATGCGCGCGAGCATGCGCACCGTGCCCTGGCTGCGCGAAAGCGGCTGCAAATCGGCATCGTCGAGACGCGTGACCATGTCCGAGAACAGCATCTGGCGTTGCAGGTTGTCGACGAAACCGCGCCCGTCGCCCAAAAGCTCCCAAAGCGAGCGAAGCCACGATGTAGGCGTCTTGTAGTCGATACCCAGCGAAACGCCGGCTTCCGCCGCATCATGACGGCACAGGTCGAGCTCGGCAAATGTTGGCGCCAGCAGCACGGCACGCCCGTGGCGAGCAATAAGGTCGGCAAGCAGCGCCGACTCGGCATCGCTCAAATCCGTGCCGGCATTGGTGGTATAGATTCGAACAGGCATGGTCCTCCGCTCAAACTGTTCGCAATAATCAATGTATCCATCCTACCCGCCCAAGCGGACAGATTTGCCCCACGCCAACAGATTTGATCCCTTGGGGACGGAGGAAAACGGATCATCAAGGGGGTCAGTCTAACCCGATGATCCGTTTTCCTCCGTCCCCAAGGGATCAAAAATAACCGCCCCCGGAGGGACGGTTCTGCACAATTCGTTTTTGCCGCTGGCCTACTCGCCATCCTCCAGCTTAATGAGAATCTTGCGGTAGCCACCGTACTCGCCGTTGAGCGCCTTGGATACACGGCTCACCGTGGTGGACGAAGCGCCGGTACGCGCCTGAACCTCGACATAGGGCTCGCCCTCGTCCAGGTAACGCGCGACCTGCAGACGCTGCGATAGATCGCAAATCTCACGCGGCGTGCAGATATCGGTCAAAAACGCTTGGATATCTTTCTCGTCGTCCAAAAGGCTAAATGCGTGGACCAGCTGCTTGACATCAGGCTTGTCAAACATGTTCTCGATATTCATCGATCACCGCCAAACCCGCCAAAAGGCATCGAAGTTGATACTGACATCGGGCATCGTTCACCCGTAATATGCAATAGGGCAACGCCTGTAGCTTTTGCCCGTAGCAGTTTAGCACACCACCAAACTAAAGCGACAAGACTCTCTGTCAGCGGCACGTTTTTTTGGACGAACGCCGTTTTGAAACCGAATGCGCACGCAAGCTCCACGAATATCTGGAACAATGGGTGCCCAAACAGGGCCGTGCCCGCACATCTATCCGAGTTGCAAAGGTGCGTGCCCCTCACGCCCCTCACCACGCCATGCGCAAGAAAGGATTCCCACCATGCGCTTTTTGCTCAACTGGCTTTTGACCTCAATCGCCATCGCGATCGCAACGTTTCTCGTCCCCGGCATTCAGCCCTTCGGCATGGCCGACGCCTGGGTCTGCTTTGCCTTCGTGGGGCTGTTCCTCAACATCGTCGACTCGCTCGTCAAGCCGTTCCTGACGGTCATCTCGCTGCCGCTCACTATTATCACGCTTGGTATTTTTCAGCTCGTAGTCAACAGCTTTATGCTCGAGCTGGCCAGCTACCTGTCGGTCAATCTGCTGGGCGCGGGTATCTCCATTGCCGGCTTTGGATCGGCCTTTATGGGCAGCATCCTGGTATCCATCATGCGCAGCATTCTCGACAGCATCGCCAGGAACTAAAGCGACCGGATACGGACCGCCACAACACGCCAAAAGAAGGCCGTCCATTGCAACGATGGGCGGCCTTGTCATTTGCCAAGCCTCAGAGGGCAAGAAAATCTACCATTTCTGCCCCGTCCCCAAATGGCAGGTGGGGCTAGATTACGTAGTCGTAGCCCTCGTTGGGGGCGACGAGCGCATCGAGCGTCACGCCGTCGAGGTAGTCATTGATGAGCTTGTCCAGGTTCTTCCACACGTCGAGTGTGGGACACTCATCCGAACGTGAACAGCCCTTGCAGTCGCCGTCCAGGCATGCGACCGGCGCCAGGCTGCCCTCGGTCAGGCGCAAGATCTCGCCCACCGTGTACTGCTCGGGCGGGCGCGTGAGCACGTAGCCGCCGCCTTTGCCGCGCATGCCCGAGAGCATATTGGCGCGGACGAGCGTAGCCAAAATGTTCTCCAAATATTTCTCCGAAATCCCCTGACGCGCGGCGATCTCTTTGAGGGGAATGCGGCCTGCCGCCTGGTGCTCGGCCAGGTCGACCATAACGCGCAGGGCGTACCTGCCCTTAGTAGAAACCAACATATATAGTGCTGCCTTTCGGTCTTTTAGTCCGTTGAAATTCTAGCCGAAAAATTGGCTTTGAAAATACCTATTCCCGTCAAGCCGGTTAATCGCCTCGTAATAATCTTCTATTTCCTATTGCGTTACTAGGCTTTACTGTCTACTATGCTTTCCAACAGCAAAAAGAACAACCCATAAGGTTTATGGGTTTCACTGCTGCACACACCGTGAAACCACACGGTATCCAGTCATTTGAACACTTTGGAGGTTCACCATGAGCAAGGTTTACACGTCCATCGATCAGCTTATCGGCCACACTCCGCTTCTGGAGCTCACTCACTTTGAGGCCGACGAGGACCTCAAGGCTCGCGTGCTCGTCAAACTGGAATACTTCAACCCCGCTGGGTCCGTTAAAGACCGCGTCGCCAAGAGCATGATTGACGAGGCCGAGAAGGCAGGCAAGCTCGTGCGCGGTGGCGACTACACCATCATCGAGCCCACGAGCGGCAACACCGGCGTCGGCATCGCCTCAGTGGCGGCCGCCCGCGGCTACAAGGTGATCATCACCATGCCCGAGACCATGTCCGTCGAGCGCCGCAAGCTGATGCAGGCATACGGTGCGCAGCTCGTGCTTACCGACGGCTCCAAGGGTATGAAGGGCGCCATCGCCAAGGCCGAGGAGCTGCAGAAGGAGACTCCCAACAGCATTATCGCCGGCCAGTTTGTGAACCCCGCCAACCCCGCCATTCACAAGGCCACGACCGGCCCCGAGATCTGGGATGACACCGATGGCAAGGTCGACATCTTCGTCGCCGGCGTTGGCACCGGTGGCACCGTGACCGGCGTGGGCGAGTTCCTCAAGGAGCAGAACCCCGAGATTAAGGTCGTCGCCGTCGAGCCCGCCACCTCCCCGGTGCTCTCCAAGGGTCAGGCCGGCCCGCACAAAATCCAGGGCATCGGCGCCGGCTTTGTGCCCGACGTCCTCAACACCCAGGTCTATGACGAGATTATCCCCGTCGAGAACGACGACGCCTTTGCCACCGGCCGCGCCGTGGGCCACAAGGAGGGCGTGCTCGTGGGCATTTCGTCCGGTGCCGCCGTGTGGGCCGCGCTGCAGCTGGCCAAGCGCCCCGAGAACGAGGGCAAGACCATCGTGGCCCTGCTTGCCGACACGGGCGAGCGCTACCTGTCCACGGCACTGTTCCAGGACTAGAGCTTCTCGTTCTTAGAACGAGTCCAAGGCACGCCGGTCTCCCCTCTCTTCTGGCAGCCTGGGCTCATCCCAACAGGGTGTCCCACATGACGCCCGAACTTGCTACAATGTCTGCGGCGCGGAACCAGCCTCCCGCGCCGCTTTTCTTTTTTGGCCACATGCCACCAAGGAGAACCTCCCCATGCACAACAAGCGCGTGCTCGTCGCCATGAGCGGCGGCGTCGATTCCAGCGTGACCGCGTACCTGCTCAAAAGCCAGGGCTACGAATGCGTCGGCGCCACCATGCGCCTCACCTGTCCCGCGCCCGATCCCATCACGGGCATGAGTAAGGTCGACCGCGACATCGCCGATGCAAAGGCCGTCGCCGAGCGCCTGGGGATACCCCACCATGTGCTCGACCTGCAGCAGACGTTCGACCGCAACGTTATCGAGCGCTTTGTGAACGCCTACCAGGAGGGGCTGACGCCCAATCCGTGCATTATCTGCAACCGCCACATTAAGTTTGGCGCGCTGCTCGATGCGGCGCTGGACATGGGCTGCGACTACATCGCCACGGGACATTACGCCAAAACAAGCCAGGCGGCAGACGGCACCTGGCAGCTACATCGCGGCGAAGATCCCAAAAAGGACCAAAGCTACTTTTTGTATTCGCTTACGCAGGAGCGCCTGGCGCACACGATCTTTCCGCTGGCAGGCCTGGACAAAGAGCGCGACGTGCGCCGCATAGCCGCCGAGCAGGGCTTTACCAACGCCCAGAAGGCCGAAAGCGAGGACATCTGTTTTATTCCAGACGGTGACTACGCGGGCTATATCGAGCGCCGCTGCGGACATCCCGCTGCACCGGGCGACATTGTGTGGCGCGACGGCAGCGTGGTCGGGCGCCACAGCGGCGCGCTGCGCTACACCATCGGCCAGCGCAAGGGCCTGGGCGTCGCGATGGCGCATCCCGTGTATGTGACGGGCGTCGATGCCGCCAGCAACACCGTGCATTTGGGCGAGGCCGAGGACCTGGCGGCCACAGCGCTCACGGCAAACGACTGGATCTGGAGCGCTCCGGCAGAGCGCATGGAGGCGGAGCTCGACGCCGGCGGCATTCGCGTAGGTGCCAAGTACCGCTACCGTCAGAAAGACCAGGCAGCGACCCTTACGCGTGACGCCGACGGACAAATGCTGCTAACTTTTGACGAGCCGCAACGAGCCATCGCCCCCGGCCAAGCCGTTGTAGTCTACCGCGGCGATATCGTCCTGGGCGGCGGCACGGTGACCGGCGCCATCAAGTAGCCCCATCCCCTTCATAAGTTGCGGTGAAATAGGGGCTGCTTAAGCGTTTAAAACCGCCAAACAGTCCCTATTTCACCGCAACTTAGAGAGGACGGCCTCGGTCGGTACTGCCGTGTCAGCCGAGGCCGCTGCATCGTTAGCGCTGTACGTAGGCGCGGACGAGCTCGAAGGTGTTGCGCACGCCGTCGATGTGGCTGCGCTCGTAGTTGTGGCTCGCGTACACGCCGGGGCCGATCAGACCATGGCGAATGTCGTAGCCGGCCGAGAGCGTGGCCTCGACGTCGGAGCCATAGTGCGGGTACACATCGATGGCGTAATCGAGCTCAAGCTTGCGCGCGATATTGGACAGCGTGGTTACCAGGTCGTAGTTGTACGGACCGCCCGAATCCTTGGCGCAAATCGAAACCATGCGCTCGGTGCAGCCGAGGTCGTCGCCCACGCAGCCCATGTCCACGCTGATCATCTCGCGCGTGTCGGCCGGCACAAAGGCACCGCCGTGGCCGACCTCCTCGTACACCGTAAAGAGCAGCGAAACCTTGCGCGAAAGGGTCACCTCGCCGTCGGCGACGGCGCGGGCCAAACCCAGCAGAATCGACGCCGACAGCTTGTCGTCCAAGAAGCGACTCTTAATGTAGCCGCTCTCCGTCACCGTGGTACGCGGGTCCATAGCGATGATGTCGCCGGTCTGAATACCCAGCTCGAGCACATCGTCCTTGCTGTCAACGTTCTCGTCGAGCAGGATTTCCATGTTCTTCTCGATGGTCTTGACCGGCTCGTCGGCCACATGCGCCGAAGGCTCGGTGTTGAGGACCACGCCCGTGTAGACATTGCCATCGCGCGTATAAACGGTGCAGTTCTCGCCATCGGCCGTGGACCACTGGTGCCCGCCGAGGGTCGTGGGGCGCAGGCGACCATTGTCCTTAATGGAGCGTACCATGGCGCCCAGGGTATCGACATGGCTCGCCAACACAAGCGGCTCACCCTCACCACCAAGCTCAACGAGCACATTGCCCTTATTGGAGCGCTCGGGCCCAAAGCCCATATCGCGCAACGTCTCCATCAGATAATCAGTAGCCGCACGAGTAAACCCCGTAGGCGAAGCGATAGAAGTCAGCGTCTTAAGCTGTCCTGCGATATAGGAGAGCGTCTCCTCTAGAGAAGCATCAATATTAGAAGTCATATGCATCCTTCCAAGTAAAACTAAGACCGAGTCCCGATTTTAACCGTTCTGCACGCGCAATGCCCCAGGAGCCGAGCCGACTCCAGACGTCCCCGCACCGGTTTTGTGCACGTGCACGGTTTACAATCCCAATCTTGCATAAATCCTATCGGTATCTGCATAGAAATGAGGCATCTTTTTGCTTCGTCTCAGGGTGCCCCACCTTGGGCCGTGCAAAAAACGGAGTATTCAGCACCGTGGGCCCCAACAGCCCCATCGCGAACGACAAAACGACGCGGTTACAGCAGTGTTGCAGGTCGTCGCAAAGCAAAAACTCAGTAACAACCCCCTCCGCTCATCGATAGCCCGCCCACAATGGCTGTCGATAGGCGCCTGCGGGCCACTACGGCCCATTCACAACGTTATGCATTTTTAAGAGCTTGCTGAATACTCCCAAAAATGCACGCTGGGAAGTGCACCACCTATCCGCAGCGGGCAGTATGCCTTGGTTTTGCCCGTCTCGGGGCATCGACGCAGCACAAAAAGCCCCGCCGTGCGTAGCACGGCGGGGCAAGTCAAAAGTCCATACGTCTACAGGCGAAAGAACACCAAACTAGGCTAGGCAGCCGGGCAGATCTTCTTGAAGAGCTCGATGACGTCGTCGAGCGTCGCCTCGCGCGGGTTGCCCGGAAAACAGGCGTCGGCCATGGCGTCCTTGGCCAGGACCTCGATCTCGTCAGCCTTCATGGCCTCGCAGACGTGCGGGATGTTCACGTCGGCGGAAAGCTGCTTGACGGCGGCAATAGCAGCATCGGCGGCCTCGTCGGTGCTCATGCCCGTGGTGTCAACGCCCATGGCAACGGCGACCTTGGCCAGGCGCTCGTCGCAAACCGGCTTGTTGAACTCCATGGCAATCGGCAGCAGCATGGCGCAGGCGACGCCGTGCGGGGTGTCGTAGTGAGCAGACAGGGTGTGAGCCATGGCGTGGTCGATGCCCAGGCCGACGTTGGAGAAGCCCATGCCGGCGACATACTGGCCAAGAGCCATGCCCTCACGGCCGGAGCCGGGCTGGCCGGACTTGGCCTCGGCAACGGAGTCGCGCAGGTTCTCACTGATCAGCTTAATGGCCTCAAAGTGGAACATATCGGAGAGCTCCCAAGCGCCCTTGGTGGTGTAGCCCTCGATAGCGTGGGTCAGAGCGTCCATGCCGGTGGAAGCGGTCAGGCCGGCGGGCATGGAAGCCATCATGTCGGGGTCGACGACAGCGACCTCGGGGGCGTCGTTGGTGTCGACGCACACGAACTTGCGGACCTTCTCGGGGTCGGTGATGACGTAGTTGATGGTCACCTCGGCGGCGGTACCGGCGGTCGTCGGCACGGCGATGGTGAACACGGCGTGGTTCTTAGTCGGAGCAACGCCCTCGAGGCTGCGGACATCGGCGAACTCGGGGTTGTTGATGATGATGCCGATGGCCTTAGCGGTGTCCATGGAGGAGCCGCCACCGATGGTCACGATAGCGTCAGCTTCGGCGGCCTTGAAGGCCTCGACGCCGTCCTTGACGTTCTGGATCGTGGGGTTGGGCTTAATCTCGGAGTAGAGGCTCCAAGCGATGCCGGCGGCGTCGAGCTCGTCGGTCACCTTAGCGGTAACGCCAAACTTGACCAGATCGGGGTCGGAGCAGACGAAGATCTTCTTGTAGCCGCGACGCTGAAGCTCGCCGGGAATCTCCTTGATGGCGCCGGAACCATGATAAGAGATGGTATTGAGAACGAAACGATTAGCCATTGATAGCCTCCCATCGTGTGCGGGGCACCCATTACGCCCCGCGCTATAAGTCCCATCCTAACGCTTTTGAAACGAAAAACACGTGAGAACGTCAAATTAGTTAAAGCGTTTCAACATGATAACGGAGTCCTAGACCTTCCCTCCCGACAGCAGCGAAGGCTAGATTATAGAAGCAATCGCCCAAAGGATACGACCACTCAGTCTATAAATTGTTTCTGTTTTAGCAATATATGTTTGACAATACGTTTATAAATGGTTACCTAATACTAAACATCTTAGTTCACTAAAATAACATTAGTGAAATGAAAGAGGCGGTAGAGATGTTAGTTCTACCCATAAAGACCCTCTTGGGCCACTACATTTATGATGCCAATCGAAACGAGATACTTGCAGTAAGCAAAGATCTCTTCAATTACATCTCAGAAGTCCAAGCAGGCGAAGTTTGCCCCGACTCCTATAAATCAGACCAAGAATTCCAGTTACTACAATCATGTGGCTACTGCTGCGATTCGCCATTGCAGGATGTCGCTTATCCATCAATTGACCTTTTGAAAGTTAAGCTGGAAAGAAATTTACGGATGATAACCCTTCAGCTGACTCAATCTTGCAACTTCCGATGTGATTACTGTATCTATTCCGAAAACTCCTTATACAACAGAACCCACAGTCATAACTCTATGTCTGTTTCGACGGCCAAACATGCAATCGAATTCTTTAAGATGCACTCGATTGACAACCCAAACCCGGTCGTAGCATTTTATGGAGGCGAACCTCTCCTTCGATTTAGTGAAATTAAGCTAATTACTCAATATGCAGAACAGGTATTTGAAGGAAAACACATCTCATTTCGAATTACAACCAATTGCTCTCTTTTATCTGAAGATATGGTTAAATTCTTCTTCGATTCTGGGCATGAATTCTATTTGCTAATCAGTCTTGACGGGCCGCAGCAAATCCATGATAAGTCTAGGCATTACGCTAATGGTGAGTCCTCATACCAAGCAGTTATAGACAATGTTCATATGATTTTAGACAACCATCCTGAACGCAACAAATATATTCATTTTAATGCCGTAGTCGACACGAACAACATCTATAAAACAGTCTCTTCCTTTATAAATGATAAGGATATCGAGGCTTGCGATGTTCAATTCAACTACTTGGAACGCAACGGACGTATCGCCCCCTACAATGACAAGTTCTCAAGTCAACTGAATTACGCCTTATTTAAAGCAAGAATTATGGACGAGCGCAAGATCGAAAAAGGAAACTGCAGCGATAGGCTCGCTTCATATACGCTTGCAAGCATCAACCAAAACATTAAGCGATTTGCACCTTCGAACAT
>OCHE01001662.1_pt1 | contig 15067 bp, 14 predicted proteins | sample 1538681 | NCBI WGS metagenome assembly OCHE01 (sample SAMN04571717, study PRJEB22368) | human gut metagenome | biome: human gut; material: stool | host: Homo sapiens | place: Luxembourg | collected 2012-08-17
TTCTTAATTAACTTTGACTATGCAAAATTAATCCCCACTAAAAATCTACTGACCCATTAGTATTTCGTGCAATAAAGGTACTTAAATTACTTGTAATCATTACCAAACACCATCAAAAAGTTATTCATCAGTTATATTTTGGAAACAAATAGATACAATAAAAGGCACTCAGAATGAGCGCCTTTACTGCTTGTTGATACTTATTAAAACTTATCCTTAACTGCCGGTTACTTACCGATGCAGTTTCAGACGGCTATTGAGTATCAACGCTTTGCAGTCCGATGGTTCAAGTGCTGTGTCCGTGTGGCCCTTGACCTGGTTTCGGCGCTGAATTCGTGGTGGAATAGTGGTTCAAGTTTTGGCTTGAGTTTCTTCAACTTCGAACGCTGCTATTCGGTGCTTTTTTGAGCTTATTTGTGCTTTCGATATATCCCAAGTCCCTAGTTTGCTTCTTTTGTATGAAGTCCTTTTGCTGACTTGGTTGTGAGCAAAGATAGCGATATTTGTTGGATATTTGATGGATGGATGAAGGATTTTTGTGGGCGTACTTTTTGAATCCAGTACAGTGTACAAGAGGGGGTATCCTCGAAAAAGTGTGATTAAAGACTGACAATCAATTATGAAAGCTATCATAGTTTCCAATCAAGATTTAATCCACAAATGTTAAATATCAAAATTGTATCTTGATTTCTTTGGCATATCAAACAAAACATGCTAACTTTGCAGTGCTCATCTATAGTTAGAAAGAGTTTCGAGACCCGATTGCCTTTGATGCATCTCGGGTCTTGCGCTTTATAGGGATGTGGCAATTCTTTTCTTCATTTTCTTTAAAAGAGCCTTCTCCCCATATTCTTTGTTAAGATGGTATGCTGTAAGAAGATAGAAAGCGTTAGACCTTTGTTGCTCCAATACTATGACATATTTTTCCACCTTATCATAAATGTACGTTTTTCTGACCTTACGTTTTTTAGAATCTCTTTTTTCTATAGTAAAAACATCTATATTTGATGGCGTTTTTTCATCTATATGATGTTTTATCCAATGTAATCTCTGAGACCGAGCAATATCAAATATACGTTTAGGGTATTTCTTTCCATCTACGCACTCTACTTCAATTTCTTCACAAGTCAAATGTTTAAACAAGCGCCCCATGTCAGCTTCTCCTTGCACTTTTATCGGATATATGCGCCAGGAGCGAAATGCAAAATTAGTGTTGTCCTCAATGTCCCTTTTAAAGATCGCTTGCAAATCATGATGTCTTTCTTTTTCACTAAGACTTACTATATCCAGCAATTCAGGATATGTTTTTAACAGATTGAATCCACTCATGCACTATTTTAATGAAATAAAAAATAGATTAAACTTTTTACTTGATAAGGGCGTTGTTTTACTTAAAGATATATTACTATGTTTTTTAATCTTGTCTATTAATTTACGTTTAGCAATAACCTTACCCTGCACATCACCTTTTTCTATACGCAAGTTGTAATTGATAGCTCCCATTAGCACATCTGAAAGTTGGATAAATACGCTTTCATGAGAACGTATGAATTGAAGTTTGCCGATAGAAGAGTTATAGCTCATAATCCTATTTAAAGTTTCAAGTTTTTCCGAGCTGCAAGTATCTTTAATATCCAAATATACATTGTAAGTATTCTGGAAATCTACTTTTGTATGTAATAGCTGAAAATACATTCGAAAATAGAAATCATTGAAGGTGTAGTCAGCTCTAGATTCATCTATTTGTGACTTATCCACAATAACAGCCCTAAACTCCAGATCATTCATAAAGAACCAATCTATGAGTTCCGCGTATACCTTATATGTGGCATTATGAACATTCGTCCATTTTAATTCATCTTTATAATTATATTTCGCTTTTATAGCTTTTATTTCCTCTTTGGCGATTTTGATTTGAGGATAGGCAATACTAGTATATCCCAATAACATATACGGATGACCGTCATGTATCAGGTGAGTACTTTCATCGCAATATATATTAAACGTTTTATTCATTGTAATATTCAATATTCTTAGTCCATGATAAACATTAAGCAAAGATAGGGAATCTACTTCATAAAGCGTCAATAACCAGCATAGTATTTAAGAAATAGGGTTCTATAAATTTTTCAAGCATGCAGTATAATTTTTAGGTTGCAAGGAGTTATCCTCGAAAAAGTGTAGGATTTTAATAAAAGTATCCTAGAAAAAGTGTATGAGTTCGGCAAAAGTATCCTCGAAAAAGTGCGATTACCTACTTCAATGCAAATTATTTTTTCTTCATCAACCTATCATATAATAAATAGAAATAGCTAAATTTGCCTATTATATGATAGGTTAATGGGAGTTAGTGTATGGCAAAGAACACGATGGGGACCAAGTTACCCCGAAAACTGGAACAGAAGATGCAGATTGTGGGAGAGCAAATCAAATTAGCTCGTCTGCGTCGGAATTTGAGCATTGCTCAGGTGGCTGAACGGGCCACGTGTTCGCCCCTGACGGTGAGCCGCATTGAAAAGGGGACGCCTACCGTAGCCATTGGCATCTATCTGCGTGTGCTGTATGCCTTGCAACTGGAAGAGGATATTCTTTGGCTGGCCAAGGAGGATAAGCTGGGCAGGGTACTGCAGGATTTAAGTCTGAAGACTCGGGAACGGGCATCGAAAAAGGGGTAAGGCGATGAGGAAGTTATATGTATATGCCGATTTCGATTGCTTGAAAGCATTCGGCTGAAATGTTTGGTGTGAAGAAATCCATTTGTCCGATGCTTTTAGAAAACTTCGAATACCTTCGGAAAAATAGTTACACATAATTAGCAAACGAAAGGTTATGAGTAAGGATATAGTAGATTTTGTTACATACTGCATCGGCAATCTTGCTCGACGCTTGAATTTGAGTGCAGGCGAAGTGTATCGGATGTTAAAGGATTCGGGCATCCTTAGTGAATATATTGTTCCAAGTTATGACGTACTTCATACGTTCAGCAAGGAGTATCTCATGGAAGATCTCACCGAGTATATGCGGGAGAAAGGAGTATTGATCTTTATGAAACAACCTCATGATGAAGCTTACCATGCTATCCTGGAAGCTAAGTATTCGCGCATTATCTCTGAAATTAGTGAGATGCATGATGTTCCTATTGAACAGGCTATGGAAATATTCTATACATCAGAATTGCTTCCTTTATTGGAAGATGGTGTGGCAGACCTGCATTGCAGAAGCGATAAATACCTTGCCGAAGAAATTTGGAGAGAATTTCTAATAGACCATACAGAACTCCATAATATCAAGCATTCGATATAAGATTCCATCTATGGCTGCATGCCAACTTTGGTGGAAATGGCCATAATACCAATGCGATACGGGATGCCAGTCAGTTTGAAGACGATGTAGCAGCTGGTCCATGGTGGTGCGTTCTGTTTGTACATTCGACAGAAGTTCAGAATCATCTACAGCCCATCTGGTAAGTCCGCTTTTGGTTTGTAATTCACAACACGATGGAGCCGTGTGGGTGATGACGGTATCGATGCTGTGGGCAGAGCGAATGGCATCCATTTTCTTTTCATCGTAAACGGGTGGTTCGTCAGACCAGTAATAAGCACGGGGAATGCCGTCGCTGAGATTGGAGTCGAAGCCATATTTGGCTTTCTTTTTCTCCCAGGCCTCCCTGCGTATTTTGCGGTCGATGGAGATAGCCCCGCCTACGCATAGAATGTGATGGTCGCAGGCTTGCAGCACCGTATAATCGGGTACACACCTCATGCGCTTGTGCTTGAAGGTGGTACCATCGAAGTAAGCCGGGTTATCATGATTACCGCGAACAAACACAATCCAGTTGTTTGCTTCATTCAGTCGCTTGGCATTTCTTCGCAGCATCTGCTCATAATACGCTTTCTTTTCAAATCCGAAACCACAATCACCTGCCACAATGAGCAGAGTGTCCGTCATCTGATACTGAATGCAGAGTTTGTACACCAACTCATTGAAGTCACCGTGGATATCACCGGAGACGACGACACTCTTGGCTTCGGGATAGCAGTATGTCAATGCGTTATTCTTTTCCATCTTTTATCTTTCCCCAGTTTGTTATCAGCTTTACCTGGTAAGTGGCGAATCATATCGGCAAACGTAAGGTCGATTTTGCTGGTTCTCTTACTACTTTCTTGTCATGTACAATGATACTGCAATTCTTCCAAAAAGTAGTGTGTTTGTGCGGATGACTTGACATGGTAGATGGAGAAAATAGCCAATTCTAGAAGATAATTGCACTTGTGTTGGTTATTACAGGCAAGATGATTATCTTTGAATCAAGATGATTGTGTAACAGCCTAATCACTTTTTTGCCTATGAATGAAACTTATGATGAATTAGCTTCTCTGATTGTCCATGGTATAGACATGGAAAAGAATATCGCAAGCGGAAACATCAGGCGCTTGAATGCAGCCATGAAAAGTGGTTGTCAGGATATCAAACTCCTGGATTCATTGGCAGATCCGTTATTCGATACCATGCTTGGTTTGTCTGGTATGGGCGAACGCACTTATCTTCGGTTTCTAAAGTACCTGGATACATTTTCGCCCAAGGAGGCTAAACAGAGACGTGAAATGTATGAGGATTCTATGGGATATAAAATTCATACAGCATACGTGGCCGCACGCCTTGCCAAGGAACTTCACAAAGGACAGGTGGACAAGGCTGGTAAGGATTATTTTGAAGGACACCTCGCTACGGTCGGAGGAAGCGGTTATGATTGGAAAGAGAAAACCGTTGGTTTCCTGCATGATGTAGCTGAGGATACAAGCTATTCGGTCAAGGATGTTATACGCTTCCTTCAGAAAGGATTAAGAGCATGGAAAGCTCGTCCCGAAGAACAAGATTGGATAGATGATTTCAGCGAGATGGTTAATCAATATCCCCATGAACATTTACATATGCCTTCCAAAGACGAATGGGAAGAAATCGAAGAAGCCCTTCATCTGTTGAATGCCAGAACAGCAAAGACTAGGGAGGAATATATCAATCGTTTCAAGGACCATTTTCTTGCCATAAAGGTCAAACTGAACGACCTGCGCCATAATATGGAGATTTCACGCTTACCGAATCCAACCGAAAAGGATTACGTTAGACTGGAACGCTATCAAAAAGAATATGAAGCGCTCATGGAGATGCTCAGAGAGGCTTGTGAAATCCAGTATCCAACTCTTGTGGAGGTTGCTGGTAGATTGAGCGAATGAGAATTTTAAGCCTCCATATCACACCATGAAGATGTAATATTTTCCAATTATCCTCTTGATTCAAATAAAATGTGTAACTTTGTATTTAACGCAATCTATAATTGAATCCAATATGGCAGAATTGAATTGTATAAAGGCAGTTTTAGCCGAGAAAGGCATTATGAGTAAATGGCTTGCCAAGACTTTACAGAAAGATCCGGCTACGGTATCGAAGTGGTGCAACAACCATTCGCAGCCAGATTTATATACACTGGCACGAATAGCCGAAGTGCTGGATGTAGATATTCATAGATTGATTTGTCATACAAAAGAGCAATAGAGAATAGGCGTGCTAATATTAAGGATGAAGGGCAAGTGACTACCCAGAAACTACCCAAAAAACTACCCAGAAACTTCATATAGAATTAAGTTCTACTCAAAAGAGGCTATTGGGAAATTATTATCCAGTCGATAGACGGAGATTTATAACTATTACTTAGAAATGAATTATGGCAAAAAAAGCAACAATAAAAAAAGAAGAAGTAATCAACTTGGATACCATTTTATTCAAGTGTCGTGATATATTGAGACAAGCTAAGAATTCCGGTTCTTTTTTCGAAAAGCGTGATATGATGCTGACCTTGGTATTCCTTCGTTTTATTGGAGAGAAATATGAATACGGTGTGGCACGTCTTAAAAACCAGTTGGTTGAGTTGGGACTTGATCCGGAAGATGAAAATATCGTATCTGCTTTCTTTGAGGATGCGACCTTTACCGATGGCACTTATAACCTTCCACCGGAAGCCCGCTGGAGTACGCTCATCAATACGCCGGCTCCTGGACTCAATGTAGCCCTTGATACCGCTTTGCGAAGCATTGCCACCACCACGCCCGATTTGAAAGGTTGTTTTGTGGAAGGTACCTTTACCCAACGTAACTTGGCGGGTAATGACATGAAGAAATTGGTGGATGAAATCAACAAGATTTCGCATCTGGCTTTTGGCGAAGAGAAAGATTTGATTGGTCGCGTGTACGAATACTTCTTGAAAGAGTTTGCTGTAAATGCCACTAAGGAAGAAGGTGAGTTTTATACGCCTCACGATGTGGTGCAGCTGATTGCCAGCATGATTGAGCCGTTCGATGGCACCATCTACGACCCTTGCTGCGGTTCGGGCGGTATGTTTATCCAAAGTGCCGAAGTGGTGAAATCGAAACAAGGCGACATCAGTCGAATCAATGTGTATGGTCAGGAGAAAGAAGCGGCTACCTATCGTTTGGCCAAGATGAACTTGGCTTTGCGCGGCATCAGTCACAATTTGGGTGCCGAAAGCGATAGTACTTTTACGAACGATTTGCACAAGGGTCTTTACTTTGATTATATTATGGCTAATCCTCCTTTTAACTTGAAAGGATGGTATAACGATAATCTGAAAGAGGATGCTCGTTGGGCGGATTATGATACACCTCCAGAGAGCAATGCCAACTATGCTTGGATCCTGCACATGCTGAGCCACATGAATCAGCACAAGGGCGTGGCTGGTTTTTTGCTGGCAAATGGTGCCTTGGGCGATACGGATACACTGGCTATTCGTAGCAAGTTGATTGAAAACGACAAAGTGGAAGCCATCATTGTTTTGCCTCGCGAACTTTTCATTACGACCGACATCAGCGTCACGCTGTGGATCTTGAATCAGAATAAGAAAGGTGGCATGTATCATGGCCGCTACTTGAGAAACCGTGAACATGAAATATTGTTTATGGATTTGCGCTCTTGGACCGATAATCCGGTAAAAGGCGAACAAAAAAAGAAGTTTGAATTGAAAGCGGAGCAAATTAAGCGTGCTACTGATATTTATTTCCAATGGCAAGCGGAAGGGACAGACGGATTGCACTACGAAGAGCCGGAGTTGTATCGTTCGGTGGGCATCGAGGAGCTAAAAGAAAATGATTTCTCGCTGGTTCCCAGCCGCTACATTGAGTTTGTGGACCGCGATGCTAACATTGATTTTGATAAGGTATTGAAAGATACGACTGCTACGGTTTCTGATCTTTTGAACCGCCAAAGAGAGAACGATGCTACTTTACGAAATGCGTTAAAGATGTTGGGTTATGAGTGCAAATAAGACAAAGTGGGTAAGGCTTGGGGATTATATTGAGCTTTGCGATGAAAGGAATGGGGATGGTTTGTATACTGTAGATGATGTTCGTGGCATCAGTACGGAAAAAGTTTTTATACCAACTAAGGCAAACATGGATGGAGTTTCTCTGACTTCTTACAAAGTAGTCAATCACAATGATTTTGTCTATGTAGCTGATACCTCTCGTCGTGGAGATAAGATTGCTCTTGCTTTAAATACAACAGATAAATCAATCCTCGTTTCTTCTATATATACTGCTTTTCGTTGCAAGGACACGACTAAATTGATGCCCGAATACTTGAACTTGCTATTGAGTCGAACTGAGTTTGACCGGTATTCACGCTTCAACTCTTGGGGTAGTGCCAGAGAGACCTTTGATTGGAGTGAAATGTGTCGGGTTGAAATTCCTCTTCCCCTCATTGAAGTGCAGCAATCCATTGTCAACGTCTACCATTGTATGGAAGAAGCCAAAAGCATTGCTGCAGAAGCACGAGAAAAATTGAAAACCCTTTGTCCTGCCTTGATACAACGGGCAGCTAACCCATAAATAGAAAAGACATGAATTTCAAGTATTATGATGTAATATCAAGCCTTGTTGTAGGATATGTGCTGTTAGTCATTACTATGTACTCATTCCAGATTGAGTACGAAAACGATTATACTGTTGCATATTTGGCATTTGCATTCGTATATGGCTATATAATAAATTCCGTTGGGAGTTTATTAGAACCTATGTATTATTACACTATAGGAGGGAAGCCTTCTACTAGATTACTTCACAATGGAAAGGAAAAACATTGCTGGCTATATCATTTTTTTGTACCTAAAAATACAGGAATAAAAAAGGTTCGTTTCTATGAAACAGAGAATGTACGAAAACTCTTAATTAAAGGGTTGGAGAATGAAAATCCATCAGAAAACAGATTGTTTAATAAAGCGATGCGGGAAGTAAATAGTAATCAAGATTCCAGGGTCCCTGACTTTAATGCTCATTATGCCTTATCAAGAACGATTCTCACAACAATCTTAATCTCAACGATCTTGGTTATATCATCTCATCCACATTGTTGGAAATCATATTTATCAATAATTGTATTGCTAATTTGTTGGAATAGGTACAAGGAACGTGCATACTATTATGCAAGAGAGGTCCTTAATGAATATTTGAAGAATAATAAATAGTTAATATAATGGCAAGACAAGCAACGATGACAGTTTGGAATGTGCAACTAGGGTTAGCAATCCATGTAAAGGCCCCTAATGGTAAATATATCATTATTGATTTAGGTACTGGAACATATGAGAGTGGAAATAGTTCTCCTCTCAAAAGAAGATTGTATGATGATATTGCATATATGATTTTAACGCATCCTCATCTTGATCATATAGATGATATTCTCAATTTTGATTTAAATGCACCAAAGGTACTGCAACGAGCGAAGAATTTAAGCAATTCTCTAGTAATGGCTGGCGTGAGGTCTTGTGATAGAGATAAATTTGAAAAATACTGTGAAATCAATAATAGATATAATGCCCCTATTACTCCTCAAGATGAGAATAATCCTAATAATCCAGATATGTATGGTGGATTAAATATAGAAACTTTTTCAACCTCAGCTTGTGACCATTCCAATTTTAACAATTTCAGTACCATAACAGTTTTTACACTATCGCAAATTAAGATTGTGGTTTGTGGTGATAATGAAATAGCGTCATTGGATATTTTGATGCGGAAAAGCGACTTTAAATTAGCTGTTAAAAATGCAGATGTTTTGGTCGCGCCACATCACGGAAGAGAATCTGCATATCATTCGGATTTTGTTTCACTAGTCAATCCAAGGATAACGATTATTTCAGATACTAAAAAATCAGAAGCTAGTGCTGCTAACAAATATACACATATGAGTAGAGGATGGTCCGTTGCTGGAACTACTCGCTATTGTTTAACGACTCGTAATGATGGCAATATAATAGTTAAGTTTGGAGAATGTGATGATCCAAATTTTAGTGGAATATTAGCGATATCAACTTCAAGATAGTTTTTTTGAAATAGCATGAAATGTTAAGAAGTAAACTTATAAATTACAACGGCAGATTCTGCGAGTCTGATTTTGAAAATGCGTTTATCGCCTTCTTGGAACAGGAAGGCTGGTCGTATTTGTCTGGCGATCAAATTATTCGGACCAGTCAAAAAGAGGTGCTGATAGAAAGTGAACTGACTGAATTCTTGAAAAGAAGCAACCCTGAGCTCGATGCCTCCGAAGTGCAACAACTGGTGGACCATGTGCGATTGGTGGGCGCTGAAACCGATTTCGCCACGTTGCACAAGGTGTACAACTGGATGGTTGATGGCATTCGTTTTACCATGAAAGATGGCACGGTGCGCAACATCGCGCTGATCGACTTTGATTCCTACACCTGCCAACAAAACCTCTTTCGGGTGGTGAATCAGTTTACCGTAGAATATATCAACAACGGTCGTACCAAGAACCGGCGACCCGATCTACTGCTGTATGTCAACGGATTGCCGCTTTGCGTGATGGAATTGAAAAATCCGGCCGATGCGCATGCCACCATTGAAGATGCGTGGAAGCAAATCAACATCCGCTATTGGCGAGACATTCCTCATTTGCTGCATTACTGTCCGTTGGCTTGTATCAGCGATGGAGTAAAGACTCGGCTGGGTACGGTGCGTACACCTTACGAACATTTCTATGCATGGCGAAGAGTCAACGATGAAGATCAGGTTTCCACCTCTCCCTTTGACGAAATGCAAACCATGGTGAAAGGGGTGTATGAGCCCGTCCGTTTTCTAGAAATCTTCCGCGATTACATCTATTTTCAAGACAAGGAATACGATGATAAGGAAAAAGAAATTGTGTGCCGTTATCCGCAATTCTTTGCGGCCCGCTTGCTTCGCGACAGCATTGTAAAATCGGTCAAGGAGCGTAGCGGTAAGGGTGGCACTTATTTTGGAGCAACGGGTTGTGGGAAAACATACACCATGGCCTTCTTGGCTCGCCAGTTGTCCATGCGTTGTGCAGCCGAAATCGGTTCTCCTACCATCTTGATGATTGTAGACCGTGAAGACCTGCAGAAACAAGGAAGCAAATTGTTTACCAAAAGTACGGAGTATTTGGGGTTGGGCGAAGTGCTCGTAGTGCCAACTCGGAAAAAGCTACGTGAAGAATTGGCGGCTCGTGAAAGTGGTGGATTTTACATCTGCACCATACAGAAGTTTTGCGACCGTGAGGATGATCCTATCGGACTGATTAACGAACGCTCTAACATCATTTGCTTCAGCGACGAGGCGCACCGCACGCAGTTGGAAAGCGCCAAACGAATAAAATTCAGCAAAGTAGATGAATCGGGGCGCTCTTCATTGAACGCAAGCCTGAATCTCGACGATGAACCTATGAAGGCTGTACTTTCGAAACCTTATGCCAAGGTGCTTCGTGAGGCGTTGCCTCATGCCACCTTCGTAGGCTTTACAGGTACGCCCATTGCCGAAACCTATCAGACTTTTGGCGATGAGATTGACCGTTATACCATGGACCAGGCGGTGGCCGATGGCATTACGGTTCCCATTAAATACCATCCTCGCATTGCAAAGGTACTGTTTGACAAGGAAAAGATTCTGAATGTGGAAGCTTATTATAGCCGATGTGCAGAGGAAGGCTCCACACAAGAAGATATTGAGGCCAGCAAGAAGGCCATGAGCTCACTTCAGGTCATTTTGGCCGAACCGGAACGGCTGGAACGATTGGCTGTCGATATTCATGACCATTATACGCAGGCGTGCAGCGGTGACCCCGATCGTGTGCAGAAAGCTATGATTGTTTGTGCTAAGCGTGAAATTGCTTACCAGTTGCTGACTGTTTTCCAGCGAAAGTACCCCGAGTGGTTTGTGGAGCGAAAAACCCCCGAAGGCATGTCCTGTACGACGGAAGAACTGAAGGAACTTACTGAAATGCCAACGATAGCCATGGTGGCCAGTGTAGGCAAAAACGACCCTGCTGATATGTACAATTACCTGGGTGGGGTGGCCAATGACAAACGTTCTGAAAAGTTGGATGCTGCCTTCAAGCAGGAAAAAAGTAATTTCCGCATTGTCATTGTGGTGGATATGTGGATTACAGGTTTTGACGTGGAATGTCTGACGTACCTATACAATGACAAACCATTGCAAAAACATACGCTGATTCAGACCATCAGTCGTGTAAACCGCAAATATCCGCGGAAAGAGTTCGGGTTGGTGGTGGACTACATTGGTATCCGCGACAATATGCGCGAAGCGATGAAGATGTATGGAGGAAGCGGTAATACTTTTGCTCCTACCGACGATGATATCGAGCAGGCAACGGAGATCTTCAGAGAATATCTGGCTGTGCTTACGAATTTGTTGAAACAGCTGGATTTAACACCCTTCCTTCAACCAGATACAGACCCAGCTTTACGCTATGCTTTGTTGGCAAAGGCTGCTGAGTTTGTGTTTAAGTCGAATGAACAATTGAATTTATCTTCTGAGGGTGGCAAAAAAGTAACGAAAGTTTCTTTTAAAACTTACTTTTTAAAAGTGGTGAAGCGCATGCGCATGGCCTATGATATCTGTCAGCCTTCTGGCAATTTGGATGATGAAGAATCAGCATTGGCACAATGTATGATGGCTATTGCCGGCTTTGTTAGAAAAATGAGTGGAACGGATGCCCCCGATGCAGAAACCATGAACCGAAAGGTGGCTAAGATGGTGGACGAAGCTTTGAAGTATAACCAGGTGGAAAGTGTGCTGGAGATTGGAGAAGGTGAAGAAATATTCAGTCCGGAATATTTCGAGAAATTGTCGGATGTGAAAATGCCGGCTACCAAACTGGAGTTGCTAGTGAAAATGCTTCGGAGGCAGATTACGGAGTATTCGCACACCAATCTTACTGCCAAACGATTCATGGAAATGCTGGAAGAAACGATTCAACAGTATCATGAACGGCGGAAACATTTAAGCTTGGAAGAAGCGAATGAAACACAAGAGTTGACTACAGAAGAAATTATCAAAAGCGCTACGGAACAAGCTTTGCGCATTTTGCAGTCTATGCAAGAGGATAGAGACCGATTCCGAAAAATGAATCTTACGTTTGAAGAAAAGGCTTTCTATGATATTCTGATCCAGTTGCGTGATCAGTTTAATTTTGAGTTTGGAAAAGACGAAGTGAAAAATGGAGTCACGGTGAACGAGAAATGCAGGATGCTTGCCCGGAAGATTAAGGGTATCATTGATTTGAAGTCAAGCGTGATCGATTGGTTGAACAACCAGCGTGTGCGTGATCAACTGAAGTTTGATATCAAAGTATGCTTAATCAAGAATGGTTATCCTCCACAATATTCTCCAGAAGTTTTCCGTCAGGTTATGGAACAGGTGGAAAATTTCAAGGAAAATGAGTTGGAAGATGACAGACATGAGGAAGTAAGACTTGCTGACAATCAAACTACTTGCTCCTTGCAAATTGTAGACGAAGTGTCGGCCCAACAGCGCTATGTTACTCATTTGCCTTATTATCCAAGCATTAAGGCTGCCTGCCATGATTTGTCTGAAATCGGAATACCCAATGAAGAAGTGCAATGGATAGATGTTTCGGAAGAAATGACTCGCCTTGATTCTTCTATGTTTGTAGTTCGTGCTATGGGGCACAGTATGCAACCGAAAATCAATGATGGTGATTATTGTGTGTTTTCACGCTATTCTGGTGGCAGCAGAGAAGGAGAAATCGTGCTGGTTGAAGGATATAACATTAAGGATTATGACAGTGATGATGTAGCTTGTACTATCAAGAAGTATCATAGCGAAAAACGCGTCACGGATGAAGGATGGGAACATACACGTATTGAGCTGATACCGCTTAATGAAGAATATGAGGTATTTGCTTTGAATCCGGAGGACGAATCCTTTAAAGTCTTGGGAGTATTGAAGAAAGTAATTAGAGAATAAATATTGTTCTGATATTTTTAATGCGTATGAAAATGCAATCTAACGATAATCAAGACATCCCTGAACTCCAATCCCCTTTTGATCAATTGAGAGAGGTGGATGCTGATGGCAAGGAGTGGTGGAACTCGCGCAAACTAGCGCGGGTGATGGGCTACGGCAAGTATTGGAATTTTGAGCGAGTGATGGCCAAGGCTCAGGCTTGGACTTCACAAAAGGGCTATCCTCTTGATGAGCACTTTGTGGAGATTACTGAGATGGCGGAATTAGGTAGTGGTGCGATAAGAGAGGTGGTCAGTATTCGTCTTTCTCGTGCGGCCTGTATGGCAGTAGCCATGAATGCTGACAAGAAAAAAGAAATGGTGAAGGCCGCCCAACAGTATTTTAGTACGACTATGACTGCTGATGTTGCAGCTAAGAGCCTCGAATCGTCCATCCTGTTGTATAAAAGTGGGCGTGGAAAAGTGCAGGTACAGGTTGTCTTTGATTCCAGCACCTTTTGGCTATCCCAACAGCGTATGGCTGAGCTGTTTGGAGTGACAGTGCCTACAGTCAACTATCATTTGGACCAAATAAATCAAAGTGGAGAAATCCATTTTTCCGATGCAATTAGAAAAATTCTAATTCCCTCGGAAAAATGGTCTGGTGAGGTGATGATGTATAATTTAGATGTAGTGATTGCTGTGGGGTATCGCGTAAACAGTTACGAAGCTACACAATTCCGTATTTGGGCAACCAGTGTGCTGAAAGAATACTTGACCAAGGGGTTTGTGCTGGATGATGAACGTCTGAAAGGAAAGAATGTGTTCGGTGCTGATTACTTTGATGACTTGCTCGACCGCATTCGTGAAATCCGTATCAGTGAGCGTCGTTACTATCAGAAGATAACTGATATCTACAGTGAATGTAGTGTGGATTATGACCGTAATTCGAGTGAAACGAAAATCTTCTTCCAAACGGTGCAGAATATGATGCATTATGCCGTTACAAAGCAGACTGCAGCAGAAATTATCTATGACCGTGCCGATGCGGAGCGTCCACACATGGGATTGACTACTTGGAAAAATGCACCCGATGGAAGGGTCATTAAGTCGGATGTAACTGTCGCTAAGAATTACCTAAGCGAGAAGGAAGTAGATTCGTTGAACCGACTGAGCAATGCTTTTATTGATATTGCTGAGCAACGGGCCGAAGATCACATACTCATGACTATGGCTGATTGGGCAACCCTCTTGCAGAAGTACATGGATTTAAATAATCGTCCGGTGCTTTCGGATGCGGGTAGGGTCACTCATGAACAAGCTGTAGAGAAGGCTTTGACTGAGTATGACAAATTCCGTATCATTCAAGATCGTGAATTCATGTCTGATTTTGACCGAGAAATTGAACGGCTGTTTGGAAATAAGGAAAGAAGATAAAGCTATTCAACTGATTGTATAGTCAGTAGGAGGTGTTTGACAACAGATTCATGAAAGAAGTTCCGGGATTCTCAATTCTAAAAATCGCCGTTATGGACAAAGTCGAAACTATATTGGTGATTGTACTTTTTCTATCATTTTTTCAGTAATAGTAATTGCCTCAATACCAATTAATCCTTGGTTATATCAAAACTTATTTGTATTTTTCCGTTGCATTATCAAAAGAAAAGCAGAAGGTTATGCAATTATATTTTTTGAAACATATATAGTCGTCCCTTAAGAATATCTTTTTCTGTTGATATTCAGTAATTTAGTCTATAA
>OCHE01001673.1_pt1 | contig 14990 bp, 13 predicted proteins | sample 1538681 | NCBI WGS metagenome assembly OCHE01 (sample SAMN04571717, study PRJEB22368) | human gut metagenome | biome: human gut; material: stool | host: Homo sapiens | place: Luxembourg | collected 2012-08-17
AACATACTGTTGCCTGATTCCATTTAATAAATTGTTATCTTCTTCGTTAGGTGCGATATCCAAAAATTCAACTTGTACATTCATTTCCTCAAGTATTCTCTTTAAAGCAAATGATTGAAGTAACGATCCCATATTGTCAACCATCTGCATTGATAAAATGCATACTTTCATTTATCCAATAGCCCTCACTTAATCGTTTATCCACTATATGTTATTGATTCTAATCTATACTTTAGAATTATCTAAAACTATGTCATCAGCAATTAAATACACAACACCATTTACTGAAAAAATGTATGAAGACAACGCAGAAAATACTGCACCAGATGAACTATTCATACGCTTATTATCATCCCTTAGGTAACAGGCATATGCTTTTACTGGTTCCACTTTATTTTCTCTCCTTCCATTACAATTTTTAATATAATCCTGATAAGAAATTTTTTCCGTCCTTCCAATTCATTATAAAATGAGAATATACAATTACACTAATTGTACACAAAACAAATTCAAACGTATAATTTGTTTCCAAAGATATTCCAATTATTTTAAACAAAAATTGAAAAGCATAAACCAATGTAAAATGAGTAAAATATATAATCGCACTCATTTTTCGCATATAAAGGCTTGACTCTACCTTTAAATTAAGTTTCGTATTTAATGTCGTAATAAACACAATTCCAACAATTATCAATTTTAAAAGATGAGAAACTATCAAAAATTTTTTTCCAAAAATCCAATATACACACATATATATCAAATAAATTGCAATTACAATCATCCACTGATAACTCACTTTAAAACAACTATATTTTTCTTTAAATCTCGATTCATTAAGCAATATTCCAATAAAAAAATAAATTCCCCACCACACAAAATTATTCGTTGTTAAAAAAATACTATTATATGTTCCAACAACTAAATCAACCAATGGTAATTTAATAAATTTTAAAATATCTGGAATAAAAAAACACACTAGCAAACCAACAGCAATTCCTACAATTTTTTTAGATCTGTGTTTATCGCAATAATACAAGATTATGAGCATAATCAAGAGAGCTTGAACATACCATAATCCCCCCCCAGGGCTACTTACAATCCAATTATGTATACCTGATTTTAACGCCTCAATAACATTTTTGTGGTTTCTTACTATTTCATTTACCAAAACAATAAGAAAGTACCAACATCCCCATATTAAATACGGTTTTAAAAGTCTCTGTGCATAATTTTTTATAATCAATCTATAATCACTTTTTTGTAAATCTTTCCTATATATTTTACGTCCCAGAAAATATCCGCTACATACGAAAAAATATGGTACCGCAAAAGAAGTAATACAATATGTGAATGCGAAATAAGCTGATTCACCGTGATCCTTAAATGCCATTGTATGAATTGCGACTACACAAATTGCAAATATACATTTAAATAAATCAACAGCCGAAACTGTATTAGATTTCACTTTCAGTTCTGCCATAATAAACTCCTCTCCAGTTTAGCTTATCTACTAAACTTATTTCTGTTCACTCTTACATTATTTTTTAAGTTTTTTCAAAAGCATGACTGCCTGCTGAAATTCATCGCAATTATGATAAACCATATAATAAATAAAGTTTGGCAAGATACAGCATATAATCGCACGAACTACCAGATTTAATATTATCGGCAATACAATTTGTGAGCAAATATAATATGTAACAACGCAACTAATTGTAATAACCACCACATAGCCTACAATCTTTTTTAAATAAAGTGCCAGACAGTCTCTTTCAAACACATATGTAAACAAATTATGTAAAAGCCAAGGAATTCCAACAATCAAGACCGCAATGACGGTTGATAAAAGTATTCCATAAATACCTATAATTCTAACCAAAATAATATTAAGAATTAAATTGGTCAAAGCTGCTATCAATGGTCTATACCTATCCTCATGCCACATTCCTGAAGCATCCTTATATAGGTTAAGAAGACCGTTTAATTGCCGAATAAAAAAATAAATGGAAAAACAAATAACTGCATAAAAAGAAAGCATTAATTCCTTTCCAACCCATAACTCCATAAAAGGTTGGTATAAACACAATAAGCAAACTGTACAGATTCCGGCAATCCAACAAATAATAAACGAGAATTTTTTTAAATCCTTAAAATTTTTTTCCTTCGTTTCAACAACCAAACTATTTCCTATTCCAGCTGTACATGAATTAAAAATTATTGTTATAAAACCGGTAATAGCATTCAATATATAAAAATAGTTCTGATATACTGCTAAAACGGTTAATCCTAGAAATGAAGAAATAACAATCGTGTCTGCTGAATCATATATTACACTTCCGATTTTTGATGTAAACAAATCTTTAATACGTTGATTTATTCGCTTAATTTGTTTCTTATCAACATTCCCTTGTGGCTTATACTCTGGATACATTCTATCCGCTACAATTGCTGTTATAATGTTTGTTAATGCTTGAGTTATAAGCATCACCAAAACATATAAATAGTAATTTTTAAAAACAACTAATATTAATAATTGCAGACCATACTGAACAGTTATTGTAAACAAAGAAACCTTACTTACAATATCTGTTCTTTGGAAAGCCTGAAGAATACTATTTTTATACGCAAACAACCAGTATGACAAAACTGTTGCTCCTAAATTAAGTAAATATAATACGTAAATATTAATTCCATTAGGAACTTCCCCTGAAATTAGTCTAGGTATAAACGGTGTAAGAAATCCACCAACCAACGCAATAACAAGACCAATCACTCTATAATATGTTCTGTACAACTTCATTAACGCACATATCATGGTCTTGTTATCATCCGCTATGGGCTTATACATACTATAGATCATAGCACTACCAACACCTAATTCTGCAAGATTTAAAACTTGCAAAATTGATGTAAATAAGCTATTTAACCCCAAATATTGAACACCCATAAGGTAAATCATAGCCGTACGCATCAAAAAAGGGCCAATTACCTGGTATAATTTTAGCAATGTTCCAAATACAATATTTCTGGATGCATTTTTCGTTCTTTCAATTTTCATTCCGTCACCACCAACTTTATTTACCACTACTATCTGATATATTTTCCAGATACTTTATAGATTCTTTTCTTTTTTCATTTAAAATTGTGTGTCCAATTTGATAGTCTGCCTCAAATAAATCATTTTCCATTCCACTAGATGCATATTTTCGTTCTATAGAAAAAGTCTTCAACAGATTTTCAATTCTTGACATCATATCTGCTGTATTGTCTTGTCTATCAAACACAATAAATGGCTTTTCAAAAATAAAAGAAAATACACATGCATGGAATGAATCTGTTAAAATTAATTTTGCATGAGAAATCATGTAAATAAACTCAGACGGACCAAGTGCATATAAATCTTTTTCATTTTGTTTTGCAAGGTTGTAAATTTTCATTTCCCCTTTTATAGAAAAAGCCTTTTCTATATAGTCCTTCGCATTTTCTGGCATTTCCCCTAAAAAATATGTTAGTATATATGGACTATCTGTCTGAATATTAAGCATCTTTTTTTGAATACATTCCCACTGACACTTATCAAGCAACAGAGTTGGATCAAGAACAACTTGTGCTTCTCTATTACACAAATTTTTTATAATGGATGCTCCAGCATCTTCTCTAACTGAAATACGCTTAAATTCCAAAAGAGCTTTTGTATAATCACTTATTTGGTTTTCAGGAATCATTGATACCCCAAAACTTGCAGCATATGAAACCCTTTTATCTTTTTTGGCAAACCGCAAAAAGAACCCATCAAAAGTAGTTTTATTCACAGCCCAATATGGATTCCATACCTGATCGCTGCCTACTATAAAAAGATCATATTCCGAATCCAGATTTCTAAAATTATTTTTCTCGATCCAACGAGTATCCGTATGAATTTTTTCTGATCTGAATTGCAAAAAATTATCATTTCTTTTTTTCTGGTACTTTTCAACTTTAGCACATTGTATGCCTTTTTTACTAATGCGAACATCAATACCATATTTACAATATAATTTACGCCTAATTTTTCCATATAAGCAAAATGGTTCTTTAGAATAATATAAGGCAATAGTAGAAACCTCATGTCCCATATCAGAAAGCACCTGCGAGAGTGCATAATTTTGTAGCGTTCCTCCATAATTATCAAATTTAGTTGCATAAATTAATGTTACAATTCCAATCTTCATAATTCCTCTCATTCTATATTTAAGCTTATATAAATATTTTAAGCATGACCGCAAGTAATAAATACCACCTATTTTTAATAAATAATAATAGTAATTTCTGTTTAAAAGATAATGATTTATTAGGTAATTTATTCAGAATTTCTTTTATTTTTTTATTTTCTATATATCTGCAAATATTTTCATAGTTTTTTACAACTCCAAATTTATGACTGTCTTGAATCAAATATCCTATTATTTTATTGTAATATGTCAAATTTAAGACCTGCATTAACTCATCACTAATTTCAACCTGCAGATTTCTTAATGTATTTATTCTTGCCTCATAGGTTTTAATTTCATCACCAAGTGCTTCTAATCCTGCTTTCCGCATCGCACCTTCTTCATTAATTATATATGCCTGCAAAGGCAGATTACATATCTTCAAGCTAGAGGATTCTTGCAAATATTCCAATACAAACTTGGCATCTTCTCCAATTTTCATTTGAGAATCAAATCTTATTTTATTATTCTTTATAATTTCACTTTTGAAGAGCTTCCCCCAACAATTATTTAAACATTGATTTTCTATTGTCAATTTGATTAACGCCTCTGTATAGGAAAGTCCTAGTATATTCGGATAAATATAATTCTCCTTAATCTGTCCGTTAACAACATTCTTATGAGTAAATATAATTAAATCGTCATTAAATGCCATATTTTTTTTCAATATATCACCGGCATCTGAAAGTAAGTAGTCATCAGCATCAAGAAACAATATTTTATCTCCACTAGACAAATTCAAGGCAATATTTCTCGCATTGGAAACACCACCATTGGTAATATGTTTAATAATAAATTGGGGAATATTTTCTGTATATTTTTTCAATTTCAACCAAGTATTATCTGTGCTTCCATCATCAATAATGATACACTCATAGTCAATTTCATTAATTGTTTTAATAGACTCCACGCATCTACCAATATCGTTCTCTGCATTGTATACTGGAATTATAATACTTAATTTCATCATTTTCTCCTCAACATCAAAATATAACTTCTCAATTAATTCCAAAAGAAATAATATGGAACTGTTGCATTGTAACCTCGTAAAACAAACGCCTGATACCAAAAATAACCCACAACAGCCAAGATTACTATTCTATATATTTTTTTAGACTGTTTTGTAAAACAATTGTCTATATTTGCCAACAACAAAGCCATGTACGGGTAAAAATTATATCCAACTCTGGATACATATGTGTTAAATGTTGTTCCAAATTTAGAGAGTAAAATACAGCCAACACACATTATTAAAAATGTAGGCTCTACTTTTCTATTCTTCAAGCATTTAAATGTGAATACACCCAATATAATATAAATCAAATATTGTAAAACAGTATAAATATCTATTGCAGATGATGTTGAGTATCTTCCGTTTGCAAGATAACTTAAATAATTTTGTCGAATTATACCTCTTGCAACTAATAATTGTATTAATGAGGAACCAAAATATAATATTACAAATACTAAACTACAAAACAAAATTCCTTGCATGATTTTAACAACAGGTTGCTTATTTCTTCCAGCTCTGAGTAATAAATACATAGGTAGAATCAACACCGTTATCAAAGCTGATGAATGAAAAACAACAGCAATTATTGTAAACAAAATATACTGTTTAATTTTACCATCCGCCAAATATGTCCATGCCAAAAAAGCTATTGGAACTGCTATACACTGTCTCATTAAATTTAATGATATATTATACAAAAATAAGTTTATTAACAGCATTGCAAACCAAACAGGTGTATTAAATAATTTTTTACATCGTTTAAACGCTATATAAAAGAATACTTGTACCAAAATGGCATATACAAAAAAACCAATATGATAATCCTTAAAAAAGCGAGATAATATGTACGTCAAAAAATAGAATCCAAAATCGGAAAACATTGAATCCACTTTTGAAATAACATACGTAATAAAGCTGCTAGACGAAACGGCTTGGGTATAAAATGCTTTTCCATATACCAAAACGTCAGTTCCAACACTATCTGCACGACAAGCTGCTATTATAGATGGTATCAAAAGACCAATCACGATTAAAAATCTATTTAATTTTTTATCTTTTATCTTCTCCCCTGCATACAAAAAAACTGTCGAAGATAAAAATACTGATATATATATACTCAACTTCTTGGCTCCTTAAGATAAAAATCTTCCATATTTTTACTAGCACTAATAATATCGTATCCCGCTTGTTCTATTTTTTTAAAATAACTTTTTCTCAGATCCATTGTTAAAGGCTTATAACTACATATTTTATCTGCCCAAATCTCAACCGCATCTTCACTTATTGGTAAAAATTCAACTACATCGGTAACTGCCAACTCTGTTGTTACTCTATCTGAAACTATAGCTGTCAAACCATTGGCCTGCGTTTCAATTAAAACTACCGGAAGCCCTTCATATAAAGACGGAAGCAAAAAGCAATCGCAAGCATTCAAAATATCTGCTACATCATTTCTAACTCCAAGAAATCGAACTGAATTTTCTAATCCCATATCTTTTGCTAGATTTTTTATACTAGTCTCTTCCATTCCTCGACCAATAACCAATAATACTGTATCATTTCTTTTTTCTATAACCTTTTTATACGTTTTAAAAAGAAATGGATAATTTTTCTGACTAGATAAACGTCCGACAATCACTAATACCAGTTTATCTTCTAACGCCAGTTTCTTTCTAAGTTGATTTCTTTTCTCCTCATTAAACTTAAATAAATTTGTATCAACCGCATTTTTCATAATAAAAACTTCATTATTCTCAACGGCCTTTTTTCCCCACATATCAATTGCTGCATCTTGACCACATGCTAATTTATCTGTAACATAATGGCGTGCAATCATCATTCTAAAGAAACTAGCAAATTTTGATTTTTTACTTGTAACTTCATTTGCAATATGTGAATGCATACATCTTCTGGCTACATTATATTTTTTAGCGATACGCATAATCACATATCCCATTACTCCCATATGTGTATGAACAATATCATAGTTTCCCTGTTCTATAATATCTTCCATTTTTTTTATACACTCTTTGGGATTGGATTTATATGGCGGTAATTTATATATATTACATCCCATTTCTCTCAACGGTTTTTCATAAATTCCTTCATCATAATAACTATATATTATGAAATCAAAATGAATCTTATCATGTTCCATTTGCGAATAATACTCATATAAAAGTTTCGCAATTCCGCCTCCATCTAGCGATGGAAGTTCTTGTAAAACTCTTTTCATAATTCATATTTCCTCCATCAATCTTATCTCCACTAATTACGACCAATCATCAAAAGTTAACAAGCCACATCCACCTGTAACATAAACTGTGTCTCCATTAATCATTAGTCCAAGATCACTTACAAGAACAACTGATAGATTGGAAACTTCTTCTGGGGTTGTATATCGTCCAGAAGGTGACGCTGGACGACTGATACTTTGCTCATCATTTCCCATAAGCATTGACGTAGCTGTAGGCCCCGGTGCAATTGCATTTACTACAATCCCATCTGCACTCAAATGTTTAGCAAGTCCCAATGTCATTCCTCGTATACCCCATTTTGCAAGACCATATGAATTATTGGCAGGACGAATGGACGATGATGATGAAACATTCAAAATATTTCCCTGAATTTTATTTTCTTTCATATATTCAGCAAATAATTCACTTAAGAAATATGGGCCTTTTAAATCCGTATCAATAACCATATCAAAATCTGATTCTAATGTATTACCAAAAAAAGTTTTATTAATAACACCTGCATTGTTTACAAGAATATCTATTTTTAACCCCCCCAACAATGGATTTTGAAAAATATCTTTCATTTTGGTAACATCACAATTATCTAGTACAATCCCTATAACTTTTTGTTCCGCAAATTCTTTTTTTAGCTGATTAACTGCTTTTTCAATCTTACTCTCATTTCTTCCTGTTATTATAATATCCGCCTTATTTCTTAAAAAAGCCTCAGCAATAGCAAAACCAATTCCACTTGTGCCACCAGTAATAAGAGCACATCTGCCTTTTAACAATTCTCCATAAAGTATTGGATTATTAACAGGAATTTTCATAGAAAAAGTATTCTTTAATTTATATTTGATTTTACGAAGAATGTTCTTTATCATTTACTTATCCTCCAGTTACTTGCTAAACATACTTTTCAATTTTTTCGCTGCTTCTTGTCCAATAACACCCTTTATAACTTCTTTTCCTTTCTGCTTTACATCAACAGGTTTACTTAAAGCATAAAAATCATGAAGTACTTTTGCATCATTTGACATTTCTGTGAATACTTCCAATAATATTGGTTGATCACTGTTTTCATCCATAAATTCTTTTCTAGCTTTATCAAAGCTCAATTTATCATGTGCACATAAATATTTGAATCCATTTTCTTTAACCCATCCTTCTGCTTTAGTACAATGACGAGCAGTCGTATGCAAATCACTAGATTTGTTAATCCAAGTATAATTATAATAAAATTCCCCGCCTCCTTCATTGTTAATCAATAATATACGTACATTCTTATTAATGTGTTTAATACGCATTGCGTTCATATCATAAAAATATGCAAGATCTCCAATTATTAAATAACATAAATCTTTTCTCGCACATGCTTGTCCTAGAAAGCTAGACATACAACCATCAATACCAAATGTTCCAATATTAGCATATACTTTAACATCTGGTTTTAAACAACAATAATTAGTGATTCTAATTGCATTATTAATTGCCATATGAATCATAGAATTAGAGCCCACATTTTCAACAACTTCTTTTATTGCATACACATTAGAATACTCAAATTCAGGATACTTAATTGATTCTTTATATTCCTTTAGCATAAGATTATATTCATTATCATTTTGAATATCTCCTGCTTTTGTATTAAAATACTCAAAAAACCATTCTGGTGTACACTCAAAAATGGTTGTTAAATTTTTAAATAAATCTACTACTCTACCATCTTCCTGAATAAGCCAATGCTCACATTTTCCTGGAAATCGTCTAAGCATTTCTTTCAGTCCAGCAACAATATTTCCTCCAAATGAAACAACTATCTCTGGCATAATTTCTTCAAATTTTTTATTTGTGATATATTGTGTATCCGTACATAATACCGTATTAATATAATCCGGATCATTTATGTTAGACATATACTCTATTGATACCGCACAATTGAATTTTTTCGAAAATTCTTTTATCTCTGTTTTTAATTTTTCAGATACATTACTATTCTGTCCGCAAACAAGCAGAATTTTTTTACATCTCTTTAATTTTTCTACTCTATCATCCCATTTTTCCTGCTCATAAGCATACTGTAATCTTTCAAATTTCGTAACCTCTGGTAATTCTTTTACAGTAAATGAGACATTATAACTATTCATTGGAATATTAATATGTACTGGGCCTTTTCCATGATGATCTAACTCTAACAAGGCTTCATTCACTAATCTTTGACACCATATAAAGTCATCTTTAGTATCCACAATAGGTAAATTTACAGATTTTTTTACATGTCTATCAAACATTCCTACCTGATCAATCATCTGATCCTCTCGTTGTCCTAACATATGTGGATCTCGGTCGCTTGTTAAAATAACAAGAGGAACATCTTGATAAAAAGCTTCCGCAACAGGTGGCCAATAATTACAAGATGCTGTAGATGCTGTACAAGATATTACCACTGGCTCACCTGTTTCTTGAGCCAATCCTAATGCAAAATACCCAGCACTTCTTTCATCAACAACTGAATAACATTTAAAATATGGATCTTCTTCAACTGAATGAACAAATGGTACATTTCTACTACCAGCAGAAAGCACGCAATGTCGTATTCCATATTTTTTGAGTAATGCAATAATAATTTGATATGATTTTAATTCTGTATACATAATTTATCCCCCTATTTACAACTTTCTTTCAAAAAATCAAGTGTTCGTTTTCTTTCCCTTGAAAGAACTTCGTTTACATATTCATAATTAATTACATCATAACTAAATTCACTTTCTCCCACTGCACGATGCTTTGTTCCTGTCAATTCAAGAATACTACTAATCCTCGTGCTATATTTTCCCGGATAAAAAGCATAAAAGTCCTTATTAAAGTTTAACGAAAAAGCTACGCAATGAAATGAATCTGTGATTACACTTTCTGCATTATAAATTAATGACAAAAACGCTTCTACGCTAGGACTATATTTCATTTTTCCTTGATCCTTAAAATGATTTAAATAATAACTTACACGTATAATTTTACAATTCTTTTCCTTTGCCAATTTTTCTGCAAATTTTTCTAACTTATCATTTGGATTCAATTTATAAATTAAAATATATTTACCATTATTCGCATCTGGAGCAATTAATGGTTTCCAATCCTCTAAACTTAATCCTAACGTAGGATCTAATACCTGCTGAACTGATTCATATCCTAATTTCTTTATTAATTTAACTGCTGAATCTTCTCTAACCGAAATTGCAGAATATTTTAGTACAGCATTTTTAGTCTGCTCTAATTCTTTTTCTGGAATTTCATCCATACCTATGCTTATCGCATACCCAATTCTTTTTTTCCCTGTAGGTGCAAATTCTAAAAAATATGCTGGTAGAAAGCCTCCATTATATTCACTGTTCCAAGTTTGATCACTTCCAGTACAATAAATATCAGCTATTGGAGGATTCATTTTTAACTCGTCAAATGAACTATAACGTTTCGTCATAGAAACCGTTTTTTTCAAAAATTCCTCGCTAAATTTTTTTCTTCGCTTATTTTCTATTTTTTTACTAATTATAAATAATGCTTTTTTAACAGTTTTTTTTTCATATCCTTTTGCAACTACGCCTGCTTTTATTTCTTCTGTTTCACTTGCATTTGGTCTAACATAATCTATTACTTCTGTTTCTAAACCTAACTTTTCAAAGACTTTACAAGTGGCATAAGTTTGCAGTAATGAACCATAATGCCAAATATAATGTAACGTAATTATATCAATCTTCATTGTTTCTTTAATTTACCTTTCTATTTCCATCACAAAAATTATATACTTTAAGAAAAACTCCTTTTCCCAACATAAGAGAAACTATCTTAACCTTGTCATTTAATGGTACACGATTTGAAGTCAAAAGTTTATGTCTATTATCTTTAATAAATAATATAATTCTATTTTGATATTCCAAAAATGCCTTGTTTCCACTATTTAAAATCTGCTGCAAATTTTTCAAATATGTATGAGCTTGTAAATCTAATATCTCATCACTACTTTCTGGCCATTTTGTTAACAAATACTCTGATACGTTATCTGCTACATCTAAAACACTCAATGTTTTAATTGAACAAGCATCATGCATTATTGATCCTAAGCGTTGTATATAATAGTATAATTTGGCATCACTATAAACAACTCTTGTTGCCTTCGAAAATACATGATATGTAGTCGCATAATCCTCATAATTTTGGCCTTTAGGAAAGCGGATATTTTCCCACAAAGAAACGTCATATAATTTTCCCCAACTTGTGTGTGTAGCTTCTTTTCTAAGTAACATCATTCTAATTGCTTCTTCTGTACTTACGCATTTCTCTACATTTATGGGGAATTTATGTGGCTCTTCATTTTCAAGTAATAACTGTCCTTGAACCATACAAATTTGAGCATTTTCTTTTAGGATTAGATCATACATATATTTTAAATAATTATCATCAATGTAATCATCACTATCAATAAATGTTACATATTTCCCTGAAATACGTTCTAAGCCATAATTACGTGCATCTGATAATCCACCATTTTTTTTATGATAAGTTTTTACCCTAGTATCTTTTTCAGCATATTTATCACATAATTGAACGGTTGAATCCTTAGCACCATCATCAATAAGTAAAACCTCAAAATCGGTAAAACTCTGATTAAGAACTGAATTCATACATTTATCTAAATATTTTTCAACATTATATGCTGGAATAATTACACTGATTGTTGGCATTAAATCACCTCTTTATATCTATTTAACATATCAAATATACTTATGCTTATTCATCTTATTCAATATCTTCACTGTAAAATCGAAACCAAAATAACTTAGTAAACACGCCCCTCTTACCCTAACACTAGCAGAGGAATCTTTAATCAATTTACCTCGAATTTTTTTAATATTATTAATTATAATTTTCTTTTCTGGAATATCTTCATTTATTTGTGCCAATATATGAAATTGTGCAGCAAAATATCTACTTCGAGCTGCTGCTACAAATTCAGGATAATTTTTTTCAATATCATCCAACATCATTTGAGATGTTGCGATGCAATCCATTTTTTTCGGAGTAAACTTCTCATTTTCAATACTATTTTCTCTAATTTGGTATCTATATAATTCCTCTGATGTATATGCAACTTTGTTACACTTCAACAAAGCCTTATATGTTGTTGGAATATCTTCATGAATTAAACCTTCCGGAAACGTAACACCTTTAAGTGTATCTAAACGATACAACTTTCCCCATGCTGCAACATCAAACTCCTTTTGATATAACATACTTTTAATTGCATCTGAAAAATCATAGCACTTTTCTTTAATGCAATCTTGACTATGTAAATGCACAACACCTCTCGTTTTCGTAAAAACAGAATTCTGACACACCGCAACTTCCGCTTGATACTTGTGCAGCAATTTTAACAAGTTTTCCACAAATTTTTTTTCAAGCACATCATCGCTATCTACAAATGTAATGTAGTCACCCTTCATTACCTGCATTCCAGCATTACGTGCACTCGATAAGCCACCATTTTCTTGATGAATCACTATAATTCTATCATCATCTTTAGCCAATACATCACACATCTCTCCGCATTTATCTGGAGATCCATCATCTACAAGAATAATTTCCAAATTAGTATGTGTTTGATTTTGAATACTTGTTACACAATCAAGCAAATCATCTTCAACCTTATATATTGGCACTATAACTGACACCAATTCATGTTTTTTTTCTTCCATTAATATTTTCCTTCAATAATATCTGTATATAATCTAATATACTTTCTCTTCATTGCCTCTGTGTTATAAATTTCAAGCACATCTTGATATGCTCTCTCTGGAAGTTCTTTAGGGAACTTCTTCATAGCTGCTTTTATATGTTCAGCATACTGCTCTGCCTTATCACATACATATCCATTGATACCATCGTGAATAACACTTTTATTTCCCATTGTGTTACTAACAAGAATTAATTTCTTAATGTACATATTTTCAATAAGGCTCATTGCAATAGCTTCCCCAAGACTGCATAGTACAAATGCATCAGCACCTTTTGCCATAGCTAAAGCTTCCTTACGAGGTTTCCAACCAGTCACTTCAATATTAGGAGCAGTCAATTCGTTTTCAAGTTCACCATTACCAATCCAAATAAATCTTGCATCTGGCACCAATTCTGCAATCCTATTAAAAAGCTGTGGTTGCTTCTGAACGCACGCCCTACCAAGTGTAAATACTGTAAACTTATCATTTTTGACAGGCTTAATTCCATCAAGAGAGGCAGAAAGATCTGCAAGATTCACACCAGTTTCAACATAAGCAGTTCTCTTCGAAAATTTCTTTGCTTCTTCATCTTCACTTTCACAGCAGGTAAGTGTTAATGCTCTGTTTCCAAGAACTTTTTCGGCAAATTTATATACCTTGCTCTTCTTCCCCGGCCCCATAAGAATATGAGCATAACCGTGTGGCGTATAGACAACCGTATTATTCTTTCCCTTATATGCAAGTCGACCTAAACCACCTGCAACCGAAGAATGCAGATGAATTACATCCGGCTTTACTTTTTTTTCAATCTGACGAAGTTCTTTAATTGCTGCAATATCGCTTTTTAAATTAATTAGTCCATTAACACCAACATTTTTCATCTCAATTAAATGCACTTTCTTATTCAGAAAGTCTTTGTAGTTCTTAGGCGTCTGAGGTCTAAGTGAATACGCCAAATATACATCAAATTCATCCGCCATATCATTACAAAGTTGCGATACGTAAGTAAATACGCCTCCTCCAAAAGCCTCACAAACCATTAAAATTTTCTTCTTTGCCATATTTACTCTCCCAATTCTTTCTCACACTTATCCAACACAGCTGCAATAACTTGATCCATATCATAATATTTGTACTCACCAAGACGACCACCAAAAATTACTTTATCCTCTGCTTCTGCTAATTTCTTATATTCGCTATACAATAATCCATTCTTGGCATCGTTAACTGGATAATACGGCTCGTCGCCTGGTTTCCATTCACTACTATACTCACGACTGATGATAGTCTTAGGAAGATCATTTCCATTCTCATCTTTGCCAAACTCGAACCATTTATGTTCAATGATACGAGTCCACGGTGTCTCAGAATCTGTATAATTAACCGCAGCATTTCCCTGGAAATTTGACTTATCCAGAGTTTCCGTTTCAAAACGAACAGAACGATATTCCAATGGTCCAAGCTTATAACCAAAATAAGCGTCAATTGGTCCAGTATATACAATTTTATCAGCCATAGCATCTAGCTCCGATTTATGTTCAAGATAATCAGTATCCAAACGAACCTCAATACCATCCAGCAAATTAGCAATCATTTTTGTGTAACCACCTATAGGAATGCCTTGATATAAAGCATTAAAATAGTTATTGTCAAAGGTCAGACGTACTGGTAATCGCTTAATAATGAAAGCCGGTAAATCTTTACAATCACGTCCCCATTG
>OCHE01001696.1_pt1 | contig 14713 bp, 13 predicted proteins | sample 1538681 | NCBI WGS metagenome assembly OCHE01 (sample SAMN04571717, study PRJEB22368) | human gut metagenome | biome: human gut; material: stool | host: Homo sapiens | place: Luxembourg | collected 2012-08-17
CCACCGTGCCGGCTGGCGAAATGCAGCAGTGGGCTCACGATTATCTGCTGTCCAGCGGCTATTCCGAGGCCGATTTCACCGCCACCGTGTACATCATTTCTCATGAGTCCGGTTGGAATGTCGCAGCCACGAACCCAAGCTCCGGCGCGTACGGCCTGCCGCAGGCGCTGCCCGGTTCGAAGATGGTGAGCGCCGGTGCCGATTGGGCCACCAACTACCAGACCCAGCTTAAGTGGTTCTGGGGCTACTGCGCACAGCGCTACGGCTCCATCCAGGGCGCCTACACCTACTGGCTCGCCAACCACTGCTACTGAGTTTTAGTTTTTCAGACAGGAGAGGCTCCGCACACATTGTGCGGAGCCTCTCCTGTCTTATACGCCTTTTTATATTTCATATGGAAAGATGCAGGCCATTCATGGCGTTACGGTTGTTTATGCACGCAATTCATTCATCGCTTTTATCGCGGCCCTTTTGGCCATCTTACGCGTGAGCGAACGGCCAGACGCAACGGGCTCGAAAAAGCCGTCATGCTCTTTTTCCACCGTCCATCGCCAACCAAGCACGTTATTTTGAGCGACTCGAATACTGAACGAAGATCCTACACGCCCGCTACCTGCCACATTCATTCCAAGCTCCCTTTTTCAGGATTTTTGGGCTGGATGCATACGTACTCATTATTAGCGTTTATGGACGATTCGCACAGCCTATCAAGATACTGCATATAGTACAGCACTCACATCAAGAGAACTGTACTATATGCGATTTTTCAAGCTGAGCGGAATATTGTTCACTTACTCGCCATCTTTGGCCGTATGATGCGAACCTTTGCGGGGACCGCGCTTGCCGGACACACCCTTTGCAGCATCGGCCACAGCAAAAATGACAACCTTCTCATCCGGGTAGGACTCGCCATTCATGGCGAAATAGGCGATCTGGTCGTCTGCGACCGGCGGGAAAGTGAAATACTTCTGCACCGCTACCAGCACATCGGTGGTACGCACGGTCACGGAAGAAGCCTTTCCTGCAGCGTCAGAGTCGACGCCATCGGCCTTGCTTCGCTTGGTCTTGCAGAACTTGATGGCGTTCTCGTCTTTGGCGTCGCATGCCTGGACTGCGATCTTCTTCTGCTTGTCATTCACCAGCAATTTCACGTATGCCGGGCATCCGAGCGCTTCGGTCACGCCTTTGGAAAAGCGAACGGATGATTCCATGACCGTCATGGTCATCTTATTGGTGGTGGTCTTTTCTCCCACTGCTTCAAATCCGTCAAGAACAGACATGCCAACCCCTTGAAAATATAGGATATTAATTACATGCAATATAATACAACAATTCGCATAAATACACCCTTTTTTCACTAATAAAATAGGGGGTATCTCCGCTTTCCGGCAGAAATACCCCCTGTATTTCCAAGAATATAGCAATAATTCATAGACTTCATTGAACAAGTTTTCATTGAGATGAATTCAAGGAAATCATGCACCAATAATGTCGAGAATTACCGCGCCATATTTCAATAGTTGTATTTCACATCATTGGTCATTTTGCCACACGGCGTCTGATCGAGCTTCATATCAGCCGTGGCCTTGTCAGACACGGTCACGTCGAACTCGTACGTCACGCTCTTGCCAGGTGCGATGTACGCCATACTGGAGCTCAATGGCTTGCCGTCCATGGTGGCATTGCTACGGTCACGCACATCACCGGTCACGGCGATTGATCCAATCGAACCACCTGCAGGCGCGTAAATCAGCACACGCTGCGCGGATGTGCCACTCGGCGCCACGGGCACGCCACCAACGCCCTTCTGCTCACCACCGAGAATGTAACTCGTGCAGGTAGCCATTTCCGTGGAAGTCATACGGTTGGTCAGCGTGTACTTCACGTGGTAGGTCTTGTCACCTGTCTTGGTCACTTCGCTGGTACGATCGATATACCAACCCATCTTCGAAGGATTCTGCTCGCTGATGTAAATGCCCGTTTCCGGATTGGTTTCGCTTTCAGGCGCATTCTTGGCGAGTCCAGCACCTTGGAAGTACTTCGCTTCGTCATCGTGGAACGTGTAGGCGTAGAAGTGGCGGTTCTCGGCCAAATCACCGATGCTTTGCGCCACCTTCATCATCTTGTCCACAGTCATGTTGCCAAAAGCGCCGTCCATCACCGTTTTGGCAATGTACTCGAAGTATTCGTCCTGCTGTGCCACAGGAACGTCCTTGTAGATGGTGTTGAGCATGTATTCGGCGGTGTTCTCGCCGGTAAGCACAGTGCCGTTGGACAAAGTGACAGGTCCGTTGATCTCCACCATCTTCTGGATGAACACCGGATCCACGGAAATCAAACCGTCGATGTTGCAGGCATATTGCGAACGCTGCCATGAAGCGTTGAGCATTTCCGCATTGCGGGAAACATCCGGCACCGCGAAGGTGTCTCGCACGTCGAAGGAGAAACCCAACGGCCTGTTGAATACCGCATGTTCCTCAGCGGTGCCGTTGTTGCCATTGACGAACTCACCATTCGGGTGGAAGTCCCCCACCGCGATTTTGCCATTATCCGCAGTCATGGTGCCGAGAGAGCCAACCAAGCCGCCGCCGGAACGTGTTTCGGATGTGGTCTGTGCCGCCAGCAAGTATGTGCGGGCACCGTTCTGGCCGAGGAAGGAAGGCAGCATGTGAGTGGCGTTGCTGACCTGTCCGACCAAATCGGCGATATTGTCAAGCTGGTCCTTGCCCTGCTGATAGGCTTTCTTCACCATGCCGATTTTCGGCTCGGCAAGACTGTTATACTGCTTGTTCTGCTGCTGCACCTGCTGGTTGAGCTTGTCGAAGTTACCTTGCGCATCGGCGATTGGCTGCAGATTAAGTTGCCCTTCCGCACCGGAAAGATTGGCCCCGGCAAGCTGTTGCACCGCAGTGGTCAACGATGGCAGTGTCTGCTGTGCAAGATTGTCCACGACTTCCGTCATGCCTTGCACAGTGGCGATGTCACTGCCGACGAACGGCATTTTCGCAGTCACGTTCCATAATGAACCGTGCGCAATCTGCTTGGCCTGCGCCGTCTGCTGCTGAGCCTGCGCGATGGACGCCTGCAACGCGGCGGCATCCTTGAGCTTTGCAGGGTCATTGATTGCGGATAGTGAGGATATGGCTTGCGATTCGTGTGCCTTGACGCTTTTTGCCTGCTTATACAGTTGCATACCAAACACTGCAGCAATGGCAAGTAGCACGATCAGCACCGCAAGTACAATAAGCGTCACATTCCGTGCCGTATGTTTTTCCCGTATTGCTTGAGCATGTTGCCCCATGCTTTGCTCCTCAAATCATTAAGCACTCAATTTGACTATTCCAGCGCATTATTGTGCCACATGGCACCCCTTTTTTCGGCCGCCAAATGAAATTTCCCTCTGTTCCGTCACAAGAACAGAGGGAAAATCACAGAAAACCCACTTATTGGCTCAGTACGATCCACGGCCAGTGAAGATTACCATCACGGTTTTGGCAAGAATCGCAAGATCTCCAGCGATGGACCAATTCTCAATGTAGGAGACGTCCAAATATTCGCTTTGCTCCTGTGAAAGATCCGACCGGCCGGACACCTGCCACGGACCGGTGATGCCCGGCTTGACCAGCAGTCGGGCGGAATATAGGGAACCATAGCGGGCCACTTCTTCCGGCAATGCCGGGCGCGGACCGACCAGAGACATATCGCCCTTGAGCACGTTGTAGAACTGCGGGAACTCATCCAAAGAAGTCTTACGGATGAAGTGACCTACCTTGGTGATACGCGGATCATCTTTCATTTTGAAGATGAACCGGTCTTCCTGCCCAGTTTCCTCAGCGAGTTTCTTCTTCAGCTCCTCAGCATTGGTGACCATGGAACGGAATTTATACATTTTGAACGGCTTGCCGTGCAGTCCGATACGGGTCTGAGAGAAGAACACCGGACCGCCATCATCAAGCTTGATGGCGATGGCGACGCCGAGAAGAATCGGAGAGGAAATAATCAGCGCGCACAGTGAGCCGATGATGTCCAGCAAACGCTTGATTACGTTCGCAGCTCCCGTGTACTGCGGCAGGGAAGCCAACAGAACTGGCTGTTCCGTGGTGTTTCGCAGATACAAACGGTGACCGCTCACATCCGCCAGGGAGACCGCCAAGGCAAGTTCCATACCCAGCGACTCCACCGCAAGAGAAAGACCATGCAACATTTCGGAATCACGCGAAAGCACGTCAGCCACATAGACTTCCTGTACACCGAGGCTTTCGCAAATACGTGGGAATGCCGAGTTGAAAGGAATCACCTTAAGTTTGCTGGAGCCTTCGATATTGGCATCCGGTGTGTATGAGGTAACCACATAAGCGTCTTTTGAAGCTGGATCCGCTTCAATTGGGCATACAGCAACTGGTTCGTACCCCCAATTCATGCAGTTGCGCATGGTCTGCAAGGCTTTGTTGATGCCATCGGAAGATCCGATGACCACCGTTCTGTACTTGCAAGAGCCTTTGCTGCGGTGACGATGCAACGCTTGACGCATCTGCCAACGTGCGATGATATCCAAGAAGAAGGCGATGACTGGCGCGATAATCAACGCAGTACGGGGCAATGCAAGTTTGAAAATAAATGCAAGGCTGCAGTATGAGATGATGGTCAGCAACGACGCATTGATGATTTTGGCATACAGCTCATAGCCGTCCGCCATAACATGGCGGTGGTATGTGCCCGCGAATGCCAAGCACAGCAACCAAATCAGGCTGAACAGAATGAGGAAAAGCCAAAACGGCATCACATCGCCGATGGCATCGAAAGCAGCACCGTTGATTACAAGGCTGACGGTCAACGAAAGCAGCATCACTGCCAAATCGATGGCGATCAGGCTGGCGACGAAGGCGAAACGCCACCGGGGAGTCGATTCAGCCTTGCCACGCCTATGTCCTTCCTTTTCCGCAGGAAACGGGGTATTGGAAAAAGTCATCGGCTCGAACTGCTTTTGCAGACGCTGATTCTGCATGGACGCGTATGCCTGTCGATGCGCATTGGACGAGACGATATGAATCTCTTGAGTCCTCATACCTTGCTCGCCGTTTGGTGCGCCGGATTCACCGGTATTCTCGCCTTGCATGTATCTCTCTCCCCTTCAGCTGCATACGGCAAACAATTTACCACAGCCCCCCCCAGAAATTAAGAGGGACCTATGGGGGTACCATTCGCTATATCCAAATCCTTCTCCGATATGGCTTATTCGCCAGCAGTACCTGTATCTGAACCGCCGTTACCGCCGCCGTTTGAATCGCCGTTGCCGTTGCCGTTCGAACCACCATTATCGTCGTTAGAACCGCCGTTACCGCCGCCGTTCGAACCACCGTTGCCGTTGCCGTTCGAACCACCATTATCGTCGTTAGAACCGCCGTTACCGCCGCCGTTCGAACCACCATTACCACCGGTTGAACCGCCATTGTTATTGCCGCCGTTCGAACCGCCGTTACCGCCGCTCGAACCACCACCGTTCACACCGTTTCCAGAGCCCGGACCAAATTGCCACGTATACGTGTAGCGTCGGTTCGTAGTGCCGTTACCGGTATTCGAATTAGTGTTCGAATTGGTATTCGACTGGGCATTAGCCGCAGTTTGTTCCGCCACAGACTTGTTCACGCCGTCAGAAGTCGAGGAAATCACCTTCGAAGCGTTCTGCATGGCCGCAACATCGGTGCTTTTGCCATCGAGGAGTTTCTGGGCAGCGTCAATCGCCTTGGCAAGCGCGTCACGTGTCGACTCGTCCGCAACCTGGCCTGCAGAACCGTCAAGCAACGTCTTTGCGTCAGCAATGGCCTTCTGCAACGCGGCAGTCGTCTTATTCACTTCCAAAGCTCGCTTGCTGGCGGCCACAGCTGTGGCTGCTGCGGTAACGGCCTTGGTCTGTTCTTTGATATTGCTGATCTGCTTGCTCATGCTACGGGCGTGCGCACGCAGTGTGGTTTCGGACAGCAGCACCGAGCATCCGCCGACCGTCTTGAGGTTTTGCGCCTTGGTCACGGCCTGAGTGAGCTGGTCGATTGTGGCGGCATCCGCCACCTGGTTTGCCGCAGTGCCCTGCAGACTAGTTGCTTGTTCGATGGCGTTTTGCAGTTTTTCGTTGGCTTTGGAGTATTTGGATTTCGCCTTCTCACATACCACCACTGCCGCACGCTGTTCTTTCGAATTGATACGATTGCGTACCACGATGACGCCGGCGATAGCAACCGCCACTGCCGCAATCGCAGCGACAATGGCAATAATCTTCCACTTGTCCGCAGATGGCTCTTTCGGCGCGACCGGAATGGTTTTCAACGGATCATGTTCCGGATCTTCCGCGGCCAGCTCCTCTAGGTCCGTTATGCCATCCGAAGTGTCAAAGGCCTGAGTTGCTTCGACGTCCTGTTCATCTGTCGAAGAGACGAGGGGTGGCAGAGTAGCGGTTTCCTCGGCATCGGCTGGTGCAACCGCATCATCGAAATCGATGGTGTCGAGCGGCATACTGGGTATATCCGCGATTGTTGGCGCAGCCGAAACCGGCTGTTCCGTTTGCGCAGGTACGGAGGAAGCGATGGTGCGGGGCTCAGCAAGCGAAGCCCCATCCGCTTCTTCCGAATCGGTAGGCTGCAATTTGGGGAAGGTCAGCGGAGGAATATCCCAGCTGGTGTCCACCACATCCCGAGATATGTTGGACAGAATACCGTTCATAGACCGGGAATCATCGTTCTCAGTTGCCATACACCCCTCATTCCATGGAGAAGGGAACCATCAGTGCCGCTTCTTCCCCTTCGCGCGATGGCTGCTGCGCGGCGCACCATCCTCATAGTAATAGTAATAATTGGAATGCGTATTGGTCTTCTTCGGATCTGCACGATTGAAGATGAAGCCAAGCACCGGCACCTGCGCGGTGGCGAGCGTGTCGGACGCCTCCTGCAGGGACTTCTTCTCGCACACGTTACGGCTGACCACCAGCAGAAGGCCCTTGGCCCAACGGCCGAATACCGCTCCATCGTTGGACACCGTCAACGGGGCGGTATCAATAATCACGTAATCGTATTGGGTGAGCGCCTGCTCCACCATGAGCTTCATGGTTTCGGAACCCAGCAGCACGCCAGCGTTCGCCGGCCTCTTGCCGCCAGGCAGAATGTGCAGGTTCGGCTTCCAGTAGCTCTGTACCACGTCCTTCGGGCCCATCTGTCCGGACAGCACGTGCGCCAGACCGGCGGCACCTTCAATGCCCAAGTGGTGAGCAACGGACGGGTGGCGGAGATCAGCGTCGATAAGCAGTACTTTCGCACCATCTTCAGCAAGGGCCACCGCAGTGTTGATAGCCATGGTGGTCTTGCCTTCGGACGGCTGCGCAGACGTGATGACAAGCAGCTGGCCCACGCCTTCGGTGCGGTCGGTCTGCAGGAAGTCGATATTCGTATGGATACGGCGGAATTCCTCGGCAATAGCACCGTTGGGCTGGCTCACCAACACCGGGCGCTTATCATCAAGCGAAGCGTCCATCGGAACGGAGCCAAGGGAGGATGCTCGGACGATGCCGCGCACGTCGGAAGTCTCTTCAACCTTGGTGTTGAGGAGGTCTTTGATGAGTGCGGCGAACACGCCGACGATGATGCCGAGCACCACACCGACAGCCAAATACAGGGCAGTCTTCGGCGAAGACTTAGACGTCGGGACCTGTGCCTTCTGCACGATGGAAAGCTTCACCGGGGACTTATCTCCGGAGTACAGGTCGCTTTCAATGACGTTCTTCAGCGATTCGGCAACGGAATTGGCGATGTCCGCGGCCTGCTTCGGATCTCCATCCACCACGGCAATGTTCACGAATGCGGTGTTGGTCGGATTGGTGACGGTGACCTGGCCGGCAAGATCCGTCACAGTTTCGTCCAGACCAAGATCATCAATGACCGGCTTAAGCACCTTCGAAGTGGTGGCAAGCGTCGGATATGAGGTGATTTGGTTGGAAATGTAGCTGCCACCAGTGGACTGCTGGGCGATGCTTTCGCCACCATCGGAAGCGTTATAGGTAGCCATGGTCTGAGCCGTAGCCGTATACTTCGCCGGAGCGAGGAAGGTATATGCGCTCACGCCTGCCACTACCACCACGAATGCGATGATCGCGGTGACCAGATGCTTACGAATGATTTTGAGCAGATCCATCAGAGTGATGCCGTCATCCGCTTCCTCAACTACCCCTTGCGGTGCGGTAGGCTGCTGCACATTAGCGTTCTCTACAGAAGTCACTGAACTTCCCCATCTCACGTTGACAATATCCTTTCCAACAATAATCTTCCCCCTCGAACTATTCCTCATCCCTTCATACATTGAACACATTTTTTGGGAACTCAAACAGATGGGCCGTGAAATAAGGAACATTCCCTGTCGATATCGTGCGCGTACGAGACTTATTGGCAATATTCTGTGGCCGATTTTTGGCGGCCTATTTCTGGCGACAAGAAAAAGTACCACCGGCCGACCGTGCCCAAGTGAACAAGGCCGCCAACACCTGCTGTTAGCCTTTCCTACGCCCAACTTAAGGTGATTTGGGAGAACGACAAGGCAAGCTGGAAGAATACGCTGTCCCGCCAGCAAGGCGTGTACATAATAACCAATACCGATAATGGGAAACTGTATGTGGGAAGCGCCACCGGAAGGAACGGCATATACCAGCGTTGGCAGGACTACATCCGCGATGGTCACGGAAACGATACTGGGCTGATTGCCATTGTGAAACAGCACGGGTTGGAGTACGTGCAGACGCATTTTCGCTACACGCTTCTGGAACATTACGACTTCACCGTGCCTAAAGACGTTGTTCTCGCCAGGGAATCCTATTGGAAGGAGGCTCTGGATACGCGCAAGCATGGGTATAACGGTAACTAGATATCTCTAATACGGCAACAATAAGCACAATGAAACCACCGCTTTTAGCAGAAAATTGCAAAATGAGTATATTTCTGGATATAATCTCAGTATCAAAGGAGCAAAATATACTTACGAGGCAACCCGATGCTGATTGATTTTAGTTTTTCGAACTTCAGGAGTTTCCGAGACGAGCAGTCTTTCTCCATGACTCGCGAAAAACGGTTCATGGAATCTGATGAGTCTCTCCATTCTCCAATCGCAGCCATATACGGCGCCAATGCATCGGGAAAGTCCAATTTTCTGAAGGCATTGCGCGCTATGCGCAACATGGTGGTAAATAGCTACAGCCAAGGGGATGCAAGCAGTCCTATCCCCAGGGAACCTTTTCTGTTACGAAAGGATCCTTTCTCGCATTCGTCCATGTTCTTCCTTGCATTCATCGCGAACGATGGACTGAAATACCAGTATTGGTTCCGCTATGACAATGAACGGATTCTTGAGGAAGATCTCATCTTCTTCAAAAAACTGCAAGGACGTTTTTCCACGCACTCCTCTCTGCTGTTTTCCCGTTCCTCAACGGATGGGGTGAAATTCGGTCCTTCCTTCAAAGGACCTCGCTCACAAGTACGCAAGACCATAGAACTCAGGCCGAATGCACTTCTGCTTTCCGCAGCCGCAGCTGCCGGTATTGAGTCCATTCGGCCGGCATTTTCATTCTTCCAAAGTGGCATAGCCTATTACGAAGCAAGCGCTTTCGAACAGGAGCAGCCTACGCTGTTGGATGAGTTCAAGAAAGAGACACCGCTTTCGAAACATCTGGCCACATTGATTAGGTATGCAGACTTCGGCATCAGTGACGTGAAAAGCGTTCCTGTGGACGTCCCACCGGATCTCTGGGCTCAGTTCAAGGAAGAGATGCATAAGCAACTCGGCATGGATGAGAACAAAGTGGATGAGACATTCAATGTCAAGAACGCTTCCCAGCTGATGTTCACTCATACCGGCGAATCATCTTCCGCAGGATTCGGTCCTGATGATGAGTCCAGGGGCACCGTTGCTGCGCTGTCATTCTTCTCGCTTGCTCTTCGCCAGCTGTCGAAGCAGTCGGTGACGCTTATCGACGAGATCGATACCAGTCTGCATCCGGCTCTGGTGAAGGAGCTGGTGGCGCTGTATGCCGACGCGGAAACGAATCCTCACGGTTCCCAGCTTATTTTCACGACTCATGACGTGTCGCTGATCAATCAGTCCGGTTCGGCAAAGCGTTTACTGGCACCAGATCAAATCTGGCTTGTGGAAAAGAACAAGGAAGGCGTTTCGGAATTGTTCCCGGTGACCAATCTGGGTATTCGGAATATGGAAAACATTGGCAAGAACTATCTCAACGGCGTGTACGGCGCCATACCACGGCCTGATTTTCATACCGCTTTCGCCCAGATCGTGAATGTGGTTGATGCCTGATGTCGAAAAAGCGAAACGTTCCTGCACATGGACGTAAAGCCGCACGGTCGCGCCGACCGCGCAAGAGACGCTTTCTTGTCGTGGCCGGCGGAGCAGTCACTGAGAAACAGTATTTCAAGCAGCTTGAGTCCCTATACGATGTCATCATTGACTATCAACAGAAGAACAACAGCCCTAAGCAGCTCGCGAAGCTCGCTGTTAAGTTGAAGAGGGAAGACAAGCGAGATACTTCTACAGATTGTTATGAACGAATCTGGGTGGTGGTCGATGTTGACGATTTTCACGACCACGGCGAAGCAGCGAGAATCTGCAATGACAATGGAATCGAACTCATCATTTCCAATCCTTGCTTCGAGGTCTGGTTGCTCGACTATGTGAAGGCTTGCCCGTCAAGCTATACACTGACACCTGATGTCGAGTCAGCTGCAGCAGAAGCTAAAGTTGTCGGCGGAACCCGTAACAAATACATCAACACCGAGCTCATTGACAAAGAACATCTCGAGGCCGCCATACGCAATGCAGCTCGGCACAATACAACGGAAAACCGCCAGGGGCGTAACAGACTCGCGCCTAATCATGAGCAGGAATACGCCCCTTGGACCGATATGCCAAAAGTAATCGAAACGCTGAAATCTAATAAACAGAGCTGAAAGGAGAAACATGGCTCTACCCATCCGGGTAAATTTCGAAAACCCCTTCATAGATATTCACACTGGACGAGGTCAAGGTAGCTGCACATTCGCAAATGGATTCGACTGCATCTGTTCATGCGCAGGTATCGCACACGCCCAATTACTCAGAATGGTCCTTACTCCCGAAAACAGTAAGAAACTACCTGACAAATATAAGAAGGCTCTTGCTGATAAAAACCAAACTGTCCAAGCCCATATTGTCGATATTCCACACGATAAAGCAACGGCAATCATCCATGCGCAGAGACAACCTGAGCGCGTGTTCTTTCTTTGCGAGGATATAACTCATCCCATAATTGATTATTGCCGAGTAATTGATATACCTCACTGGGCAAAAGAGAATTCCATGACGAGTCAGCAAGTGTCAAGACTTTGCGCTTGTGTACAAAGACACGGCATTGATTCTTTCAAGGATTTAGCCCCTAAAGCCGGCGAATATTTGTCCCAAGCACACGTACTTTGCGACATCGTAGCTTCTATCGCATTCGCGCTCAGCGAAGCCGCAGACACGATTCCGGATGAAGATACGTTTATCAATGCCTGCAAAGCAGCATTCACTCTCTCACGACGTAACTCACTAGGATTCGGCCCATCGCGAAATAGACATAGGAAAAACACAGTCGCAGCACGCAAATCACGGCAGGAAAACGATGATGAGGAAAGCCAAAAACGATACTCTGATGGAGACTCCATCTCAAGTAATCTGCTCACCAAGATTTTAATGGATATCAGTAAGGACGTTTACGCCCTACTGATGGAGTACAAACCCCAGACGAAGCAATTCCTCCAAGCGGTTCAGGCCACAGCAATACTGTTTTGCCCCGATCCGGATAGCCATAAGCTCACATGGGACGTGTGCTTCATTCCACTATTCCAAACGGAAATCTGTGATGACCTGCGTAGCAAGTTGAATCAAGACATCATTACTGCACTTGAATATGGGAAAACGGATATCTGGGACAACGGGGCTAGGGCATACTGGTAGGCAGAGCTGACTTGATGTGGCGCCTTGAAGACGCTGCATCAAGTCAGTTCTTTTGGTTGGGGACGAGCATGATCTCGCCGTCGGCAATGCCCTTGAGGTGCTGGCCGTAGGGGCTCTTGCCGTAACGATCCGCGGACTCCATGAGCTCGTCGCGCGTGATCCAACCGTTCTCGAAGGCGATCTCCTCCACGATCGCGATGGGAAGACCCTGCGCACGCTGCACGGTACGCACGAACTCACCCGCCTCGAACAAAGAATCCATCGTACCGGTATCCAACCACGCGTAGCCACGACCCAACGTGCGCACGTTCAGCATGCCCGCATCCAAATACATGCGGTTCAGGTCCGTGATCTCCAACTCGCCACGCGGGCTCGGCTTCACCCGCTTCGCGTACTCGACCACGTGCTCGTCGTAGAAATACAGGCCGGTCACCGCGTAATGCGACTTCGGACGGGCCGGCTTCTCCTCGATCGACACGGCCTTCCTATCCTCATCGAACTCGACCACGCCATACCGTTCCGGATCGTCCACGTAATAGCCGAACACGCTCGCACCCCCGCCGGACTCGGCCTTCGCGACCGCGCCACGCAACGTCGCGCCCAGACCATTGCCGTAGAAGATGTTGTCTCCCAGCACCAGCGCGCACGGCTCGCCCGCGATGAACTCCTCACCCAGCAGGAACGCCTGAGCCAGACCGTCCGGAGACGGCTGCACCTTGTACGAGAACCGCACCCCGTAATGCGAACCATCACCCAAGAGCCGCTGGAAGTTCGGCAGATCCTTCGGCGTGCTGATGATCAGGATGTCACGGATCCCGGCCATCATCAGCACACTCAGCGGATAGTAGATCATCGGATATTCTTCACGAATTTATGCTCCTCACCAATCACCCAGCTCATCCAAATCCTCCAACGGGATCGGCCAATCGATATGCAACTCCGGATCGGCGAGGTTCACGAACGTGTGCGCCTTCTTCTGCTCCAAGTCCGGTGCGCGTTCACGAGATACGTGTACACAGCACCGTCCTCCAACCCCTAGAAGCTATTGCCCATACCACGCGGCATGCATGGATGATAAGGGACACGAACCCCAGACATCCACGCGCGACGCCAAGCGGTCACTGGCCCCGCTGCTTATACCGTTCCTCGGTAGCGGCCTTCGCCGGCTCCCACCATGCACGGTTCCGCGTATACCATTCAATCGTCTGCGCGAGGCCAGACTCGAAATCCGTATGCCTCGGCGTCCAACCCAGCCCGGTGCGCAGCTTGGACGAATCGATCGCGTACCGACGGTCATGGCCCGGACGATCCTTCACCCAATCGAACGCGTCCTCCGCCTGACCCATCATCTTGAGGATCATGCGAAGCACGGTGATGTTATTCTGTTCGCCGTCCGCGCCGATCAGATACGTCTCACCGATACGGCCCTTCGTCAGGATCGTCCACACGCCCGAGCTGTGGTCCTCGGTGTGGATCCAGTCGCGCACGTTCAGGCCCTGCCCGTACAGCTTCGGACGCTGACCGTCCAGGATGTTCGTGATCTGACGCGGAATGAACTTCTCCACATGCTGATACGGGCCATAATTGTTCGAACAGTTCGAGATCGTCGCGCGGATCCCGTACGTGCGCGTCCACGCGCGCACCAACATATCACTCGCGGCCTTCGTGGACGAATACGGCGAGCTCGGATGATACGGCGTATGCTCCGTGAACCCGGCCGGATCATCCAACGCGAGATCCCCGTGAACCCGGCCGGATCATCCAACGCGAGATCCCCGTACACCTCGTCCGTGCTCACGTGATGGTAGCGGATCCCGTACTTGCGCACCGCCTCCAACAGACGGAACGTGCCCTCCACGTTGGTCCTCAGGAACGGTTCCGGATCCGCGATGCTGTTGTCATTATGCGACTCGGCCGCGTAATGCACGATCGCGTCATGACCAGGCACGATCCTGTCCAACAGGTCCGCATCGCAGATATCACCCACGACCAGTTCCACACGATCCTCGGGCAGGCCCGCGATGTTCTCCGGATTGCCCGCGTACGTGAGCTTGCCCAACACGGTCACATGCACGTCCGGATGATGGTCCACCACGTAATGCACGAAATTCGAACCGATGAAACCACATCCACCGGTCACGATAATGTTCTTAGGAGTAAACGTCTCTTCAACCACACCCCCGATTTTACGACACAACATCTATTCGCATTACGCATGATGTTATATGCAAACTTTCCTGAAAGAGAAAACGTTTTATGTATATATTTCATACAACCTTTATCCAATGGCCCCGAACTCACGTTTGCATCCACTGAAAATTTTTGCAAACCCCTTTTCAATACTCCCCCACACCACAACTTGCAATCGTTACGCATTCCGCATCCACAAATCGCCATTCAATCGGGGGCTACCCCTGCAAAAAACAACGGCAAGCTTTTGCAAAAATCATTGTTATTGCAGCAACGATTTTCATTGACATTCTGCCATTTTCCACTCTTTAGCACTCTGCAAAAGGTATAGAATATACAGCATACGTTCGCAATAGAGCAAACGTTATCAGGGAAGATAAACCCCCGTCATAAGGGGCCGTCAGTAAGGAACAAAGGAGTCATGAAACATCGGAAACCCGCACCGACCTGGCATAGGCTGGGGCTGAAGATTAGCAAGAAAGTGGTGGTCGGCATCACCGCCGCG
>OCHE01001714.1_pt1 | contig 14579 bp, 10 predicted proteins | sample 1538681 | NCBI WGS metagenome assembly OCHE01 (sample SAMN04571717, study PRJEB22368) | human gut metagenome | biome: human gut; material: stool | host: Homo sapiens | place: Luxembourg | collected 2012-08-17
CGGTGAACCCAATGTGGGACTGGAGTTAGACCCAACCCAGCAGGCAAAACACATTAGGGAAATTGAAAATGAGGACCCAAACCTCAAAGGCAGAAAGATAATAGGTATCGCAGACCCGTCCATATGGGATTGCTCACGTGGTGAATCCATTGCAGAAATGATGGAGAAACACCCAAACAACATTCTCTTTAGTCCGGGCGATAATGCAAGACTTGCCGGAAAGATGCAGTATCATTACCGGATGGCATTTGATGAAGATGGAGATACCATGTTCCAGGTATTTGATACATGTAAACACTTTATCCGAACAATCCCGGCACTCGTGTATAGCGAGAGCGATGTGGAGGATATTGATACTACACAGGAAGACCATATTTATGATGAGTGCCGGTATGTGCTTATGGATAATCCAATATCCCCAAGGAAAAATGTGCTGGAGCGTGACCATATAGGGGATGATCCTTTGAATCAAAGGACAACCTCAAATGAAGATGCAAACAGATATGAATTTTATATGATTTAGGAGGCAGAATATGAATTTACAGTTATTTGCACAAAAGAAAGAAAAAAAGATGGAAGATCAGAGGACACCTATGCCTGAAAGTGTCGAAAAGTCGACACCGCAGGCAGAATTGGATGGAAGTGCCGGAGAACCAAACACACAAGAGGAAATGCAACAGTATGAGAAAGAAAAACTCACAAATCTGACAGAGGATGATGTGAGAAAAGCGGCGGAAACACTAAAGAAATACAAAGAGGGGAAAGACCGGTTCGATAGAAAAATAAGAGCCAATGAAGAATGGTGGAAATTACGCCATTGGCGAATTGTTGAATCGGAGGAGAAGAAAAAAAAGAAAGGAATGACAGAGCCGGTTTCTGCGTGGCTGCACAACTCGATTAATAACAAGCATGCGGATATGATGGACAACTTCCCGGAACCTACCGTACTGGCACGTGAGTCATCCGATGAACAGACGGCGAAAACACTGACCTCCATTTTGCCGGTAGTTCTTGAATACAATCGATACGAAGAAACGTATAACGATTGTGCATGGTACAAACTGAAACAGGGAGCCAGTGTGAAAAAGATAGTATGGGATTCGCGTAAGAACAATGGCGTTGGTGATATCAACATTGCCAAAATAGATATACTGAATTTGTTTTGGGAACCGGGTATTAACAAAATTCAGGAATCTGCAAACCTTTTCCATGTGGAATTGATGGATAACGAAATTTTAAAACAGCGTTATCCGGATATTGATTTGACGGGAAGTGACATCGTACTAACTAAATATATCAACGCAGAAAATGTCGACACTTCGGAGAAATCGTATGTTGTAGATTGGTACTACAAAAAAGACAATGGAACAAAGGATATACTGCATTACTGCAAATTCGTAAATGACAAGATTCTGTATGCATCCGAAAATGACCCGGAGTATGTAGAAAGAGGATATTATGACCATGGGATGTATCCGTATGTGTTTGATGTTATGTTCCCGGAAGAGGGGACACCAGTGGGGTTTGGTTACATAGATATCATGAAAGACCCACAGCTTTATATTGACAAATTAGACCAGGTAATATTGGATTCTGCTATCAAGGCAAGCAAAGCCAGATACCTTTCAAAAGACACGGGAGGAATCAATGAGGATGAATTTAACGACTGGACTAAGGAAGTTGTACACTACACCGGAAATCCGGATGATATTCAACCAATGCAATCAGTAGTTCCGCCAACACAGTGTATCAACGTAAAAGAGGAAAAGATAAACGAATTGAAAGAAACATCAGGTAACCGTGACTTCTCGCAGGGAAGTACACAAAGTGGTGTTACTGCTGCTACGGCAATTGCCGCCTTGCAGGAGGCAGGAAGTAAGTTGTCGCGTGATATGATTCGAGGAACCTATCGGGCATATATGGAAGAATGTTACATGGTTATTGAACTGATACGTCAGTTTTATGATGAACCACGTAAATTTCGCATACTGGGCGAAAAAGGAGAACAGCAATTTGCGACCTTTGATAATGGTGGCATGATTCCGCAGGAAGGTGGAGAAGAGATGGGCGTTGAAGTAGGAGAGAGACTGCCTATCTTTGACGTTACTGTATCGGCGGCCAAGAAATCAACTTACTCACGAATGGCCCAGAATGAACTTGCACTTCAGTTTTACGACAAAGGATTCTTTGCTCCGGGAAATGCCGATGCATCGTTAGCCTGCCTTGATATGATGGAGTTTGAAGGTAAGGAAAAAATTATTATGAAAATACAGAATAACGGAACGATGTATCAACAGTTAATGGCATTGCAACAGCAGGTACAGCAACTTATGCAGATGGTAGGCGTACAGGGGCAGGAGATTGTAAATGGTGGAGACCCAAATCCACCGGGACAGGATTCGAAGCAGACAATGAAAAATGATACTCTAGGTGGAGCAATGACAAAGAGCGAGCGCTTAGATGGAGCAAAGGAACAGGCAAACAGTATGGCAAGTGTATAGGAGAGTTGACATGTTAAGTATACGGATTGATTGGGCAAAGGAAACATTTGAATTAGATGTGGTAGGACATGCAGGCTATGCGGAGCATGGAAAGGATATCGTGTGTGCGGCGGTATCCGTGATTGTAGGAATGTTTGCAAGTGAGATTGAAAATCATGAGAAATTGTATCCGGGGCAGCAGGTGGAAGTAAAGAATGGACTTGCTATGATTCATACAACATACAGAAGTAAGTTACGAGCGAACATAGTGTTTGGCATGCTTGTAGATGCTTTGCTGGATTTGGAAGAACAGTATCCGGAGTACATAAAAATTTTAATTTCAAAAACCATGGGAGTTTGGGGGTAAACCAAATTTAATCCATGATAAGGTAGTGGTGTGAAAAGCACTGACACTTCGGAAAGACGATGGAAACGACACTTCGGAAAGACGATGATAGCGACACTTCGGAAAGACGATGGAGGAATGAAACCTATGAAAAACAAAATTTATTTGCAGTTGTTTGCAGAGGGCGCAGGAGAAGCAGGAGGCGCAGAAGTTGAGACTGGCTTAGAGGGTCAGAACGACCAGCAGACTGTCCAGGTACAGACAGACACCGGTGAGGAAAGTACAGAGGACAGAGGAACCAAGTGGAAGAACATGATTAAAGGGGAGATGAATATAACCAGAGTGTTCAGAAGGTGATTAACGACAGATTTAAGCAGACCAAGGAAATGGAAGAGCGGTTATCATCATCGCAGAAAGTCCTTGATTTTGTGGCACAGCGCTATGGATTGGACAAGACCGCAGATGCGGATGACATGTTAAGGGCATTGGAAGAGGATGATTCCATGTTCGAAGAGCGTGCCATGGCAAAGGGAATGTCCACGGAACAGTATCGTGAATTCTATCGTTTGGAAAAACAGAATGAAGAATTCAGACGAGCGGCTGAGGAAACGCAGAGAATTCGTCAGGCAGATGAAACGTATAGCAAGTGGATGTCAGAGGCAGACGCATTAAAGGAAATTTATCCGAATTTTAGCTTTGATGAGGAGGTTGAGAATAAAGACTTCCTGCAGTTGCTGCAGAATGGCATTGATGTAAGAACGGCGTACGAAGTAGCGCATCACGAAGAAATCATGCGAGGAGCTATGCAGATGGCATCAGCTAAAACAGCGGAGCGCGTGACGGATGGTATTCGCGCGAAAGGTTTGCGTCCGGCTGAGAATGGAACGAATACTTCTTCAAAGCCGGTAGAACAGAAAATTGACATAAGCAAGTTGACAGCAAAAGATATCGATGAGTTATCAAAAAGAGCCGCACGCGGTGAGAAAATTACATTCTGACCGATGTGCAGAATGGAGGTAAGCAAAATGAACAAAGCAAGAAAATTGGCAAAACGAATGTCTTTACAGATGTTTGCAGGGAATTTAAATCCAAATACAACAGGCGACTCGGGAATGACTGCCGAGATGAAAGAGTTTTATGAAAAATCTCTGATTACGATGGCAGAGCCAAAATTGGTGTTTGACCAGTTTGGTGATAAATATCCAATTCCAAAAAACGGTGGTAAGGTAATCGAATTTAGAAAGTATGATTCGTTACCGAAAAACACCACCCCTTTGGTGGAAGGCGTAACGCCGGATGGTAGTAAGATGAAGGTGACCACGGTTAAATCCGAGGTACAGCAGTACGGTGATTATATCACTCTTACGGATGTGCTGGAACTCACAGCAATTGATAACAATGTGGTGCAGGCTACAAAGTTAAGTGGTTCGCAGGCTGGACGTACGTTAGATACCATTACGCGTGATGTAATTAGCGGTGGCACCAATGTAATGTATGCACCTAAATCGGACGGCACAGAGGTCCTTACAAGAAAGACATTGGATGGAACCTGCAAATTGAATGTAGATATCTTTTTGCAGGCAGCAGCCTATCTTGGAAGTGTAAACGCGGAAACAATAGAGGATGCCTTTGTATGTGTTATTCATCCGAACGCTGCTTATGATGTGAAAACATCAAAGGGATTTGAGGAATGGAATAAGTACACGACACCGGATAAGATGTGGAAGGGTGAAATCGGACGCATTGGAAATATTCGTTTCGTAGAGAATTCAGAAGCCAAAATTCTGAAAGACGAAACCTGTCCGGAAGGTTTGGCGGTTTACTGCACAATGGTAATTGCAGCACACGCCTACGGTGTAACTGAAGTAGAAGGTGGCGGATTACAGCATATTGTCAAACAGCTGGGTTCGGGAGAAGACCCGTTGAATCAGCGTTCAACGGTTGGCTGGAAAGCTATTAAGACGGCAGAGCGTCTGGTGGAACAGTACATGATTCGTATTGAGTCGTGTGGTTTTAAAGCCGGCACAGTAACAGCAAACTAAGAGGATGGGTTCTCTTTTCGAGGGGAACCCATTTGAAAAAGGAGGAAGAATCATGGCAACAGCAAAAAAGGACGATATTACGCGTTTGGTTAAGATTAAATTGTTTAAAGACAAGGATAAATATTCGGAAGACGTTACCGTAGTTGTAAATGGAACTACATTCCGCATTCAGCGCGGAGTGGAAGTTGAGGTGCCATATTATGTGGCTGAGGTATTGCGTAATTCTGAAAAAGCAGACGAGGAGACAGAAACAAAGATTTCTGAGTTAGTAGCCAAAAATGAAAGCAATTAGTTCCCCTGATAAGAGGAAAGTTGCGGGGAAGCAGTGACCTTCCCCGCTTTTTTTAGGTTGAGGTGAGAAAGTTGAGAGTGCAGGAAGCAATTGAAAAAGCAGACCGGTTAAGACCAAACCGATTTTCGGACATGGAAAAAATTGAATGGTTATCGATGCTTGATGGACAAGTTTATGATGAGGTAATTAGCAGGTATGAAGAAAATGTGGACGTTGTATTTGATGGATATGATGAAGAACATATGAATGAAGACCTATTAATACCGGATACCTACGCGAAAGTGTACGTTGATTATTTGATGGCTCAAATCGATTTTTATAACCGTGATATGGGAATGTACAATAACCAGATTGCGGTATTCAGTAATGGGTATCAGGATTTTAAGAACTGGTATATTCGGAATCATATGCCAATGCAGCCAAAAAGAACGGGGGTGTAACCTTGACAATAACACCAGCTACAGAAATGGAAACAACAAGGGATATGATATCTGCTTTTGGCGGGTACAACCATACCATGAATTGTGGGGAAAATGAATTTTATATGGAGAAGAACATGACATCCGATTATTACCCGGCACTGGCACCCAGAAGAAAGAGAAGAATGTTGTTTCGTACCGGAGAAATCTATGGAATGTATGCGAAAAACGGAATTTTGCTTGTGGAGGATGGCAACTTAGTATATACAGACAAAGAAATGAACGATTGGCAGATTATTGGTCAGCTTGCGAAAAATCCCAAAGTAATGTGTGGTATGGGGGCGTATGTGGCTATTTGGCCGGACAAAAAGATATTTAATACAAATGACAAGACGCTTAAAGATATGGAGGCATCAAAGGCAACGGCAGGAACGGTAACATTTTCCATGTGTACGCTGGATGGGGCAGATATTACCCCTATTACAAAGGCACCGTCTATCGGAGCAGCGTCACCTCAATCACCGAAGGCAGATGATTTGTGGCTGGATACATCATCGACACCGCATGTGATTAAAAAGTATACGACTACCTGGACAAAGATAACTACATGCTCTAATGGTGCCATTTACTGGATGGATACGGGGACAACACCAAATGCATTGAAGTTGTGGAGTGAATCTGAAAACCAGTGGACGGCAGTGGCTACAAGCTATACTAAAATATCAAACCCCGGCATAGGAAAGCCGTTTGAAAAATATGACGTAGTGAAGATTGAGGGTGTGACGGGAAGTATTGCAGATACGTTCAATCAGGATATGGCAATCTGGGATAAAAAGGATGATTTCATCATTGTAACGGCTCTGCTTACCAATAATACAACACAAACTGGGGTAATTACATTGAAGCGTAGTGTTCCGGATATGGATTATGTGTGTGAAAGTGATAACCGTATATGGGGGTGTTCTTCGGAGAAACATGAAATTTACTGCTGTAAGCAGGGAGATATGACAAATTGGTATTCTTATCTGGGTACTGCGGCAGATTCATATGCGGCAACGGTCGGCAGTGATGGAGAATTTACCGGATGTACAGCATACGGCGGACAAGTTTTGTTTTTCAAAGAGGATTGCATTCATAAGGTATACGGTTCTTATCCGGCAAATTATCAGATTAATACGCAGCGATGCCGTGGTGTGCAAAAGGGATGTTCGGAAAGTCTGGTGCTTGTGAATGAAATATTGTATTACAAATCACGCGAGGATGTGTGTGCGTATGACGGAAGTACTCCGGTATCAATTAGTGCAGCATTAGGTGGAGAACGCTACGAAAAGGTAAGGGCAGGTGCACTGGGGGCAAAATACTATATGCACGGGAAAAATATACGCACGACTCGTTACGAGACACTTGTGTATGATTCGAGCAAAGGAATGTGGCACAAAGAGGATGAGAAATCTTTATGCAGTATGGATAAATTCGTAAACCTGGATGGGTCTTTGCTTTATATGAATGATAGAAAAGTAATGGAGATTACATCAAGGGATTACACGACAGAGGAAGGACTGGAAACAATACTTGAGTGGAGTGCGGAAACCGGCTTGATAGGGATAAGCTATCCCAATAACAAGTATATATCAAAAATATGTTTGAGGTTGTCTTTGCCGTTAGATTCAGAATTAGATGTAGATGTAATGTATGATTCTTGTGGAGTATGGGAGGAGGCTGCACATATGGAGTCTAAATATGAAGAGAGTCGTAGAGACACACCTTCTTTTGTAACGATGCGAAGTTTTGAGGTGCCGATATTCCCGATTCGATGCGACCATATGAGGATACGGTTAAGAGGTAAGGGAGATGCAAGAATTTATAGCATTTCTAAAGTTTTAGAACAGGGGGGATACTAATGGCTACGTTACAGTTTGATCCAATACAACTGGATGGAATTGACGAAAAAAACATTCAGAAATTAAATTCCTGGATCATTCGTTTGATAGAAAATCTAAGTTATGTATTGAACAATATAGAGACCGATAATATGACATCGGAGACAGAAAAGAAATTTAGTCAAGTGCAGGAAACTGTAAAGATGGCAAAGGAAGCAAAAGAGATTGCAGACAATATGGTAAAGAAATTAAATAGCGGAGAGTTAAAGGGGGAGCCGGGGGAAGATGGCGAGAATGGAATTACGCCGACGATAGGTGATAATGGAAATTGGTATTTAGATACTTTGGATACTGGAAAACCATCTCGTGGTGAGAAAGGCGACCAAGGTGAAAAGGGAGAAAAAGGTGATGCCGGAATGAGTTATGAAGAAGGACAGTGGACGCCTAGATTATTTAACACAACAAGTAATGAGATTAGAACGTCAATTGCAGCGGCTATGGGAAATTATTATAGAGTTGGAAATATTGTTTTCGTTGAGGCTATGATACTGACAACCAGCAGTTATGCCTGTCACCATATCAGTGGACTGCCATATGAACCTAATCATAATCGGCCATCTCAGGGTTATCCGATTGGTGTTGTTTCAGGTAGTAGTGGAACAAATGCTCCATTTAATGAAATTAGTGGCAGCAGTTCATATTATGTTAAAAACGGGGCATACGCTTCCGGAAAAACATATGACAGTTGGTATGTATACGGTTGGTATAGAAAGGCTTAATGAGGAGGTATTGAAATGGAAATTAACGAAGAAAAAACGGTAGATATGTTGTCGACAGAGAGTGTGAGCATCTTAACAAGAAAGGTACTAATTGATGGAGAAGTGAAATCTCAGGTTGGAGAGAATCATAGACGAACCTATCTCAATTCCGTATCCGGAAGAGAAGAATTGTTGAAGGAGCAGACAGAAAATGTGGTAAATGCCGTGTTTGCAATATGGGGTTCGGAACCGGTGGTAGAGGAACCCATCATAGAAGAGGAGGATGAGGATTATGGCGAAAAAGAAGAGCAGTAGCAGTAAAATAACAATCACCAAAGCAACAACTGTCAAGACACCGACAATAAAGTCTTATACGCCATCGAAAGCAGTAAACGCCGCAAAGAGTACGTTGCAAAAGACGGAGAAGGCAAGGCCGGCAGCTTATACCAGTAAGTATGGAACACAGATAACCGGATTGGCGGATGCGATTGCAAATCGCAAAGGTTTTTCCTATGACTATACAAAGGATGCTTTGTATCAGAATTATAAGGACCAGTATCAGAGGCAGGCACAGTTAGGGATGCAGAATGCAACGGCGCAGGCGGCCGCGTTGTCCGGAGGATATGGAAACTCTTATGCGGCTACGGCCGGCAACCTTGCGTATCAGGAAAACATGTCAGCCTTGAATAATATAATTCCTAGTTTGTACGAGGCAGCGTACAACCGTTATCAGACGGATTTGGATAATCAGAGATCCGACTTGTCCATGTATCAGGGACTTGACGAAAGTGATTATGCGAAGTATCGGGACAAGGTTGGCGATTGGCAGGATGACAGAAACTATTATGCGAATCGATATGATGCGGCATATAATAACGATTTTAACAACTATACTGCGAATGTATCTAATCAGCAGTGGAAGTATGAACAGCAAAATGGCAACAGCCAGTGGAGACAGCAGCAGAACGCATCCAATTACTGGCAGAATAAGGATTACCAGTTATCAAAAAAAGCTAAGGCCGCTGCTGCATCCGCTAGTAAACGAAGTGCGTCGGGCAAAGGGGCATCTTCAACCGGTGGGATTAAGATTCCAACGGATATTAAGTCGAAGGTTAAGGAATTGGCTAAGAACAATGACACGCAGGGTATCGCAGAATATTTGAACAATATGGAAAAGAGTGGCGTGTTATCTGCTGACCAAAGCAATTATGTGTGGAGTGTTTTGTTGGGATATACAGCAAAGGATTTACCGACATATATAACCTCTGATGGAACTACTACGAGAGGATTAAGCAAATATCCAACCTATGACAGTGCAGTGGCGGCCGGAGCAGATGCGAAGACTACATTATCCTATGTTGATTTTATGCGAAATCTGCCTAGCAGCAGGGAGTTACAGACAGTAGGCTCTTACAATGACTATTTGGAAAAACAGGTGAATAAAAACAAAAAGAAACAGTCCTCAAAGAAAAGCAAAAAGAAAAAGTAAGGAGAATATATATTATGGCAAATAAGAAAAAGAAACAGAATACTCATGCATCCGGTTCCGGGAGTATTATATCAAATTATTTTGAGAGTCAGGACAAGTTGTATGAAAGAGATATGCAGGGACAAAAAATAGCAAGTGAGACCAGAGCAAAGGCTGATTCTTATTATGGTGAGGATAAAAAGTATTCGGATACCGACTATACGAATCAGTCAGAATCCCGTTATCGCCGATTGGCAGAGAAAGCAGTAGAAATTAAAGAAAGAACGCAAAAGAACAGTGAAAAGTATAAGAGAACCAATACTCTGATTCGCAATGCAGCAAAGGCAGAAAATAATATGTTGTCGGAAATTCCGAGGCGGGAACAAAGGGAAAAACAGGAACAGCAGAGAAGAAAGCAGAGAGAACTGGAGGAGAAGAAAGAAAAGGAATTAGAGAAAAGAAAAAATCAAAAATTTTATACTTCCACAGGCAATAAATATAAGGACCCATCCTTGATGGGATATGATGAACTACAGAGAACGCTTGCAAATGTAAAGGAAAATAAAGACTTGTTTAAGTCCAGAATCGCAGATAGTGGTTTGTTTAAACGGGGATTTTCGGGAGAATGGGAAAAAGTTCAGCCAAAAGATTTTGAGGAAAAGTTAGGAAAAAAAGGTGTATCGTGGGAAGATTACAAGGAATACACCAGTTTGTGGAATAAGTACCAGGATAATGTTGAGTATATGAAAGAACTGGAGAGTAATCAACCACGTGTAGAGCTGGAGCATGAATACGATAAGTTGGGGGATACCGATAAGCAGTTAGTAAAAAAGGCAGCAGATTATGTGTGGGTAGAGAAAAGAAAATACAGTGCAGATAAAAATCATTTAGTTCCGACGATACAGGACAAGCTGGAAGTAAGCAGTAATCCGGATTATTTGTCACAAGCATATGAGAAATTTCCTAAGTTGAAGGAATTAAAGGAAAAAGGAATTGATGTAGATTACATTATCGACAGCGAGAACATTAACACAGATAATAAAGAACAGGAGGCATGGGATGAAGGGACAAGAAAAATAGCAGACGAACATCCGGTAGTATCTAGTGCGTTAAGTGTGGGGTCAAACTTGCTTTCACCGTTGGAACTTGCAGAGGATGTAAATCATGCGGTTAAAAACCTGTCATCGGATAAGTCTTATCCCATTAATCATGCCAGCCATCCATACAGTTCTTATACGAATAATGTAAGACAGACCGTGTCAGAAGGCATCGATAATGATATCGGTAAATTTGTTTACAATGCTGGAATGTCCACGGTTGATTCTGCTGCGGATATTCTTGTGACGAAAGGGGTTAAGGGAACCAAGCTAGCAGGTGGGGCAGCTAGTGCGTTGATGGGAGCAAATGCGGCAAATCAATCGTACATGGACACCTATGAGAGAACAGGAAGTGCCGGACAGTCTTTGATTACCGGATTGGGAGCCGGTTTGGCAGAGTGGGCAAGCGAAAAGTTTTCACTGGATAGTTTTGAGGCGTTAAAAACAACAAATCCAAAACAGTTTCGCGATTTTGCAAAGAATCTTGTAAAACAGGGGGCGGTAGAAGGATCAGAAGAACTTGCTTCGGACTTTGCAAATGCATTTGTCGACCGTGCAGTTAATGGAAGTAAAAGTGAGTATAATGAAAATGTTAAAAATTATATCCAGCAGGGAATGTCAAAGGATGAGGCAAAGAAAAATGCACGGAAAGACTTCTTGATACAAGTAGCAGAGGACACGGCAGCAGGGGCTTTTTCAGGTGGTCTTTTTGGTACCTATGCAAATGTGTATTCGAAAGCACAGTATGAGTCATTAGTGAAAAAGAATGGGACATCGATTACAGAGGGAAATGAAGGCACAGATTTACTTGCATATGCTGCAAAAAGAGGTATGGACACTTACGAGAAGGCAAAAGATGATACGGAAAAATACGGTAAAATTTCAGTAGACATCATGGAAAATGCTGAAAATAATTTTACAGAAGCAAGAACGAGCGGAGAACTTGCAAGGGCGTATGAAGATGCCATTCGTGGTGTGCCGGATAGTCTGGGAGTAGAAATCGACCAGATGGCACGCGAGAAAGCACAGGAGTTAGCTAAAAAGAGTAAATATGCAAAATTCGAATCCGAGCGGCAGGCATTGTATGACATTATGGATGCCTCTGTTTCAAATGCAATGAAAAGGACAGTATCTCTGAATCAGAAAAGCGAGATGATGCAGAAGGAGTCTGTGTCGAAGCAGGAGGAAGATGCTACTGCTAATATAGATACTACATTCGATCGTGTGAATCTTGACGAGGGAATGGAACGGAATCAGCGACCGGTTGAGGTACAAGAACTACAGCCGGAAAAGACAAAGCAGAATGATGCACCGTCAGAAAATGTTACGAATGCTAATTTTAGAAAGACAGAGAATGCGGCATTTACGGCATCTGACGAACAAGTAAAGGTAAAAGGATTTCGGGAAATTGGGAAAGAATCGGCTACAGTAGAGACTACGGATGGTGAGGTAGTAAATCTTGCAGACTTGTCTTTTCAGGATGAAGGTACACAGAATTTGTTTAACATTGCATCAAAGATGGATAATGCGGCTGCGGCAACGGCACTTGTGGATTATTACAATGGTAAGGATAATGCCGGTGTTTATGCAAATAATTTCCGTATGGCATATCGTATGGGAAGATTGGGAAGTATCAGTTTTGATAAAATGATGCAGGCGTCTAAGTCATTTCGTATAATGAGTGACAAGGGAGCAATGCGTCTTGCGTATGAATTAGGAAAGGTACATGGAGAAAACGCAAAGGCAGCAGAGGCAGAAAACAAAGTTGCACCGGCGCAAAAAAAAGGAAAAGGTGAATATGAAGATTACCGCTATGCTTCGGAGGATAAGGATAGCTTTGTTCGCATGAAAAAAGAATTGGCAAAGAAAACCGGATTGGATGTATTGGATTTAAATACCCTCACAGATAAAGATGCAGATACGGTAAATGGTTTATTGAATATGGATAGAGGACAGATGGCATTTGCGGAAGATGCAGAAAATAAATTTGGTGTAGTGATACATGAATCTTTGGAATTTGCATCGGTAATGTCGGAAAAAGAGTATCAGAAATTAATGGGAGTGATGCTTAATTACCTGGTAGAGAAACATGGAGCAGAGGATATCCACGCCTTAATTGAATCTTATCAAAGAGCCTATGAGCAGGTGGAAGGTGAAAAAAGTTATGAGGATGCTGCAGGAGAGTTAATCAACGATGCTGTCAGTGGTGTGTTTTATGATGAAGCCGGGGCAAAAAACTTTATTGACTGGGTAATGAAAGATGCGAAGCTGGATGTGAATGCAAAGAAAAATGTATTTCAGAAAATCGCAGATTTGGTAAAGCATGTATTTGAAAAGATAAAAAAATATATTGATGATACTCCTATGACAAAAGCGGCCAGACTGGCAGCAGAACTCAACGTGGAACAGAAGGAAAAGATTCAGCAGATGTTCATGGATGCCGTGGATAAAGCGGGGGAGAACTACAAGAAATTGGATAGTAATAATAAGGGTGAAGAAAAAGAGAAAAGAGGGAAGTATTCGGTCAAGGTAATTCCGGATACAATACAAGATGATATTAAAACGAACCTAAAAGATGTTGCAAATATGCCGACGGTGAGTAATGTGAAAGAAACGGAATTTTCAAAGGGGAAAATAAAACTTGTTGACCAAGTTGCAGAATTTTTCGATGATATCGGCAATAATGTTTATAATGAAATGTTAGGGGATGTTGAGTTAAGCCGCAAAGGAGTAAAAGATGATATATCACATGGGATTGGTCGTGCGAAGGCAATTTCCTTTAAAGCAATTCCTGATATTATTAAGAACGGGAAAATAGTGAATTATAGCAGTAACTATAAAGGAAAAGGTCATGCGAGAGTTGTAATTGCGGCACCAATAGAAATTGTTGGAAGTCAGGAAAAAATATGTGGCAAATATATAATGGCTGTTGTATTGCGTAGGGAAAATGCGAAGCAAAGATTTTATATGCATGAAGTAGCAACCATAAAAAGAGATGAATTGTTGTTCAAGACTAGGACCTATAACAAAGTTATAAGCAACCCTAGCAACAATCCATCTCTTGAAGAAATTCTAACCAACATTGTGGGGAATGTCAAGAACAAAGATAGTAAAATGACAAATGAAAAACCAACAAAGGAAAACAAGGACATTCGCTACTCTATTAGTGTTGATCTGGATAAGCAGATAGATGATGTGCTAAATGACACCGTACCAAAAGATTATACGCATGTTTATTTGGGGGAAACAACGAAAGCATTGAAAGAATTAGGCTGGAATGACCTTCCGATGCTTATGACGAACCAACATGTGTATAGTGTGATTAACGAGAAGAAAGATAAGGGTGCAAGATATAAGAAAATAAGAAATTATCATAATTTAGGCAAAGAAAAGTTTATGCAAGTGTTGGAAGACATTGAAAGACCATGGATGATAATTAAATCCAATAACAAAGAAAATAATGCAGATTTGGTAATGGTATCTTCTGTTGTTGATAAGAATGGAAATGTTGTCATTGCAGCAGTTAAGCCAAATGGGGTAGGAAGAAAGAAAACAGCAACGCTAGATGCTAATATTATGTTAAGCATGTATGGAAAAGAAGCTCTTCATAATTATGTCGAAAAAGCTGGAAAGGAGAACCGTATCATAAAAGTAAATCCTGATAAAGCAGTGGGTCCAACGGTCCAATTCCGAGGGAACGTACTCCATCAGGATTATAAGGACAATCTAGCACGATACAAAAAGATTGTCAAGAACATTATATCCGGTGAAGGCGAAAAATATTCCCTTCATGTATC
>OCHE01001715.1_pt1 | contig 14576 bp, 17 predicted proteins | sample 1538681 | NCBI WGS metagenome assembly OCHE01 (sample SAMN04571717, study PRJEB22368) | human gut metagenome | biome: human gut; material: stool | host: Homo sapiens | place: Luxembourg | collected 2012-08-17
CTTTTTTCTTTTCGCCTTTTTGTGTCCAGATTATTGACTATGGTCCAATATGCAAGACGGTTATCGTATTCTTCCCATTCCTCTTTTTCCTCGTCATAAAAATGAACAGGAGCAGCTGAAACCACTGCTGCCATACTTCCGTCTGACTGCTCGTATGTTTTACTGTATCTTGTTCTTAAATCCTCCAGTTCGCTTGTGATATACACCTGTTCTTCTTCTGCTGTATTCTGTTTAGTAGACGAATAATCTGTAATTACTTTAGTCGTACTGCTTTCTTTTCCTGCTTCAGCAAATGCCTGCGGTACTGTACCTGTAGCAATCAACGCTGTTACTGTCAGCAGACTGATTACCCTTCCTTTGATTTTTTTCATTCTCCTCACCTTTCAATATAATTATTTTTCATTACATATTATGTAATGTAAGTGTTTTAACAAATATACTTTTTTATGTCAAATTTTTAATTTTTTTCCAAATAATTTAAACAGCATAAAGATAATATTTACCTTACATTACCTGTATACTTCACATAAAATCGGTGGTATAATAAGTTGGAACATATGTTTTAAATTTGAGGGATTTTATGAAAGAAAGAATTATACTCCATTCCGATTTAAATAATTTTTATGCTTCTGTTGAATGCCTGTATCACCCTGAATACAGAGGAAAACCACTTGCCGTACTTGGCGATCCCGAAGCTCGTCATGGAATAGTTTTAGCTAAAAATTACGAAGCCAAATCCTATGGTGTTCAGACAGGCGATCCTATGTGGATGGCTCAGAAAAAGTGTCCCGATATTGTTTTTGTTCCTCCCCATTACGATCTGTATATGAAGCATTCAAAGCTGATCCGTGAAATATATTCCGAATACACAGATAAAGTCGAACCATACGGGCTTGATGAGTGTTGGCTTGATGTTTCGGGAAGTACAATGCTTTTCGGTTCGGGAGAGGATATTGCAAATGAAATACGTAAGCGAGTTAAATTTGAGTTAGGCGTTTCAGTTTCTGTCGGAGTTTCTTTCAATAAGATTTTTGCAAAGCTCGGTTCTGATATGAATAAACCTGACGCTACCACCGTTATAGAAAGCAATCAATTTAAAGAAATAGTATGGCCTTTGCCTGTTAAGGAACTTCTTTATGTAGGACGAGCAACTCATGCAAAATTGAAACGCAAGGGTATTTTTACAATAGGCGATCTCGCAAATTCAAATCCCGATAATCTTCGATTTTGGTTAGGTAAAATGGGAGTTGTACTTTGGCAGTTTGCTAATGGTCTTGATACTTCCCCTGTTTCCAACATCGGTGCTAAGTCCATGATAAAAACTGTTGGCAACAGCACAACTGCTCCAAGAGATTTGATTACTGACGAAGACATACGGATAACGCTTATGGTTTTATGCGAAAGCGTTTCGGCACGACTTCGTGAATACGGTTTTATCTGCAGAACTGTTCAAATAGGCATTCGTGACAACGAGCTTGAATGGTTTGAAAGACAAGGAAAGCTTGAAATACCAAACAGAACAGCTAAGTCCATATTTGAACTTGCTTTCTCACTTTTCAAAAAACACACCAACGGCAAACCAATTCGAAGTCTTAGCGTCAGAGCATGCGGTCTAGAGCCTGTTGATTTCGTTCAGCTTTCTTTGCTCCCGGATGTTGCAAAACTTCAAAAGCAGGAAGAACTTGAAACTGCTATGGATACTCTTCGCAACAGATTCGGACATTTCTCTGTCCAAAAAGGCATGATGCTTTGTGATACAGAACTATCAAATCTTGATCCTAGAAACGACCATATTATTCATCCTATGAGTTTTTTTAACTAATAAATTACAGGAGCGCTGAAAAACACTCCTGATTTTTTACTTATCATTGCCGCATTTATGACGGCAGCCTGATTGCTTTTTGTTATTTCTGCTCTCACCGTCAAGCGCACTTTCGGCCATTGTATGACCGCCTTTTGCTTTCATTTTTCTGATAGGTTTCGGATCAAGCTGTGAATCCTTTGCCATTTTTATCAACTCCAATCTGTATTTAGTATGTGCATTTCAAGTAATTTTATCTATACATTCCTTCGGTGATTTATCATCTCTCAGTCCCTTAAACACTGGCTGACGCATTCCGCCATTTTCGGTTTTCATCATATATTTTACTGTACAGACCAGTTCGGGTTTTAACCATACAGCATTTTCATTACCCTTTGGCATTTCCGTAAACGGACAGCTTGTTTCATCAAGAGATTTGATTTTTCTAAATGACTCTCCGCCTACTCCTAAAGTCACATGACCTTTATAAATAATCTGATTGTTTTTGTAATGTCCTAAAATAATGCTGTTCATACTGTTTTCTTTCGGAACAAACCCCAGAACAACAAAATCATCATCTTTAAGGTATTTTATTTTTATCCAGTCCTTTGTTCTACGGTCAAAATAATATCTGCTGTCCTTTCGTTTTGCAACGATGCCCTCCAGTTCCTGCTGTTTGGCAAGATCGTAAAATGCAGTACCGTTTTTTTTGATGTATCTTGATACGGCAAATCTGCTGTCCTCTGATTTTACGGCCTTTTGCAAAAGCTCTTTGCGTTCTGTCAGCGGCAAGTCCGTTACCTGTCTGTCCTCGTAGTACAAAATATCAAATGCAGTAAAACAGGCTGGATATTTTTTTGACGCCATATCGATTTTTATGGGATTGCTCATCATACTTCGTTTTTGTATTTCAAAGAAATCCGGCTTGCCGTCCTTGATAATCGCAAGCTCTCCGTCGAGAATACAGCGGACGCCTGTATTTTTATGAATCTCTGCAAGCTCCGGTACTTTCGGCAGCATTAAAATGTTTCGCTTATTTTTCAATACCGTTTTATCGCTGTCAAGATATGCAATGCACCGTTCACCGTCAAGCTTCAGTTCAAAGATGTATTCATCACTGTCAAAAGGCTCTCCTTCTGTACTGATAAGCATTGGCTTAATGTTTTTGATTTCCCATATATCAGTCATTATTTTTCCCTGCTTGTACTAGACTTTGCTTTAGAGCTTCCATAATATCAATAGCGTTTACCTGTACTTCGGGTGCAGAAGCTGTAATATCCTTTCCTGCAATTTTCTGTTCAATAATCTCTCTCAGTTTTACCTGATATTCGTCTTTGTACAAGCTTGGCTCAAAGTCCTTGACCATTGTGTTTATAAGAGTTTTTGCCATAGTAAGTTCGGCTTCATTCACTTCGGGATGTACAGGCTCTTTCGGTGCTTGTTTTACCTCATCTGCAAAAAACATGGTTTCAATCAATATTCCGTCATCGGTTGGAATAAGCGTAAGCAATTTTTCCTTTGTTCCCATGACTGTTTTTGCAATTGCAACCTTATTTTCGTCTTTCATGGCTTTTCTCAAAAGCTCAAACGCTTTGTCCCCTCCGGCTTCTGGAATAGCATGATATGTTTTATCATAAAAAATAGGTCGGATTGAATTTAAATCCGTAAAGTGCAGAATATGAATTGTCTTGTCCTTTTCGGACTTGGCTTTTTCAAAGTCCTCGTCTGTCATAATTACAAACTTGTCTTTATCATATTCAAATCCCTTAACGATATCCTTTGCCGATACTTCTTTTCCGCAGGAAGCACAGACTTTCTTGTATTTAATTCTGCTTCCGTCCTCTCTGCACAACTGATTAAAGTGTATATCGTTATCCTGTGTTGCCGTATATAACCCAACGGGAATATGGACTAAACCGAATGAAATAGCTCCCCTATGTGATACTGCCATTGTAACACTCTCCTTTTTTCTTAGTATATCCATTCCTTTAAAAGAAATACTAATACAGGAAGTGATATAATGATACGCAAGGTTTATGTTGAAGTAACAGCAAAATTTGATACAGAGGGAAATATTACTCCGCTGTCTGTAACTTGGGAAGACGGTACAGTTTATGAAATTGATAAAGTAATTGACAAAAGGCGGGCTGCAAGTTTAAAAGCAGGCGGTATCGGTATGCGTTACACTTGCAGGATTCTCGGTCAGGAATCATATTTGTTTTATGAAGAACCTCGATGGTTTGTGGAGGCAAAGGGATAATGTGCGGAAGATACAGCTTATTTTTTGATGATGAATATAACCGTGATATTTCTGAAATTATTAAACTGATCAAAAGCAAATACGGTCAAATAGATGTAAAATCAGGCGAAATCTTTCCGACAAACACAGCTCCGGTTTTAGTCGAGCAAAACTCATCCGTTACTCCTGTTCCATACAAATGGGGGTTTCCTAATTTCAGAAACAAAGGCGTTATTATTAATGCCAGAGCTGAAACAGCAGAAGAAAAGAAAACTTTTAAAGACAGTTTATTAAATCGCAGATGCGTTATACCGAGCACAGGGTTTTATGAATGGGACAAATCTAAGCAAAAATATCTGTTTAACATTCAAGGCAGCAACGCTCTGTATATGGCAGGTTTCTATAACTTTTTTAAAGACGAACCGAGATTTATTATTTTAACCACATCTGCAAATTCATCTGTAAGCAGTATTCATCACCGCATGCCTGTCGTACTTGAAAAACAGCAGATAGAAGATTGGATAACCGATACAGACAAGGCTGTTTCTATTCTTCACAATACCCCACCTTCCCTTATACACACTTCGGTTAATTAAAAGATAAATATATTATTCTTCTCTTTGTAATATATATATTCTATTTTCTACTTAACTTTCCCGTGTCACAGTGACGCAGGGCCTATTGCGCTTACACTAATGCAGCTCTTGGTTTTGAAGATGTTCTTCTTTGAGACCGAGAGCTTGTTTTTTCTGTTGAATAATACGCCTTAGCTTTCTGTCGGCAGACATTCTGTTTGACTTGTATTTCCGGTTATAGTCATCGGCTATGCATCTGCTTAAATTTACAAACAAACCGAATATTGTATTGGCTACTACAGCATTTTCAAAGCTATGAATATTATCAATCATATTTTGTGCATACTCATTCCCCTGTTCCGCCGATAGCTCAAGCCATTCCAGCGCTTTTTCTTTATCCTTTTGAATATCGTCTGTGCCGTATAAATACAATCTGCCTAGCAAAAACGAAGCCCAATCATTTTCCATAGCAGCTGATTCCAAAAGACTTACGGCTTTTTCTGAATCATGGTACGGGTTATTATCCAATATAATTTTCGCCAGAGAATATTCGGCATACGGTTTAACCTCATCATACTGAACAGCTTTATCAAAATACTCCACTGCTTTATCAAGGCAGTTTTCTTCAAGGTACAGCTTTCCAAGTGAGTATAGTGCAATTCTCAGCAGCTTTTAAAAGATACTTTTCAGCCATATTTAAATCCTTGTACACTATCTCACCTTTAAAATATATTTTCCCAAGCTTGTAACAGGAAAGCGTATCTCCGCTGTCCGCACATTCTGTAAGCATTTCAAGTCCCTTTTCTATATCCAGTTCCAAGTGCTTTCCTGAGATATATTCAAGTGCCAATGTCCTCTTTGCATTTGTATTATTCAGCTCCGCCGAACGCATGAAATAATTAATCGCCTTATCCATATCAATATCAGTACCCAGACCGTTTTTGTACATAGTTCCCATTTTATAAAACAGGTTATCATCAGTCTGATTCTTACTTTCAAGTTGAAGAAAACCGGACAATGCGGATTTGTAATATCTTTGAGCTGTATCTTCATTTTTAGTAACATATTCACCCTTATTGTACATTTGTGCAATGGAGTAAGAAGCATAAGGCTGTCCCTGCGAAGATGATTTCTGATACCACAAAAACGCCTGCGACAAATCTCTTTCCACGCCGTTTCCATAGTAATACAGATTGCCCAGACTGTACTGAGCAAACCTGTTACCCTCCTCTGCTGATTTTAAAAACCATTCAAACGCTTTTTCATAGTCCTGCTGTGTTCCTAAACCATAGCAATGCATTTTGCCTATGCGATACCGGACATAAGACCGCATATCCACCGGTTTTTGATATACATTTTCATAAGGAACCATAAAATCAGCATTGGGTTCTATCTCAGTAAATCCCTGCAATGCTTCTTCATAATATTTATATGATTTTGCCTCGTCATTTTCGCCGAGCTTTTCTGTGGAGTATAGCTTTCCCAAGTCATGCACCGCAAGCACATTCCCCGAATCAGCTTCGGCTATTAAAAGCTGTTCGGCTTTCTCATAATCCTTTTTCTCGGATTTTTTATTATAAATAATTTTACAGGCTTCTTTGTATGTAGTACTCCACTTGATATAGTAATGGCTGTCTGATTCAAAATCTACAGTATTAAACTCTATGGTATTATCACTCCAATTGAAATCGCCTACAATATCATCGATTGGAGGAGGAATATCTTCATCGGTTGTAATCTCTATAGGTTCGGGTTGTATGTAATCAAAAAATCCGGTCAGTGAATCCATATTTAAAACCTGACCTATTATACTGTTCCTTACCGAATGGAAAACCTTATTTTCATATAGCAGTGGAAATTCTTTTTCTTTTTGTGTATAGGTTTTGTACTTCTGTCTTTCAAGCTCGCACCATTTTTCATATAAAGAGTGAATGCTTTTGTCCTTTGATATTTCTTTGAAAATTGCATTGACTGTTTCTTTTACTTCGGATGGAAGATATCCGTATACTTTTTTGCCTTTGCAGCTTTTTAACTGCATATGTAAAACTTTTATCAGCTTCTCAAGTTCAGCATTTTCAAAACCTCCCTCAGTAATTTCTTTCAGTAAATTTTCAACATACTTTTTTGACTCTGCTTTCAATTCATCACGCCTGATCGTCTGCGCCTGATATATAGACTGCAGATCGTCATAAAAAATATCATTTGCAAATACCGAACGAATTTTATCTATTCCCCGATTAGTCAAAAATCCCTGTTTTACATTTGTAGAATATACAAGCAGATGAATATGAGGATGGTGTGTTGTGTCATGGAAAGCGGCATACCATTTCAGATTGCATAACGGGATACGCTGTGCTTCTGATATATCCGAGATATGTCTTTTCACTAAGTCACGCCACCTATCTGAATTATCATATCCCAGACGAATTGCATCCTCTCGTCTGAGCGACACAACATGGCTCCAGACATTCCCCGGATGATTTGCAATTTCATCTGCTGCCTGATTTAAAATAATAGGTTCGTCCTTATCGTTGAATAAACCGTGGAAGCCTCTTTTTTCAACTCCAGGACGCATTGCCATGTAACCTACAAAGTTCTGACGGTTACCGATCACATCTGCATTGCGTTCTATTATTGCAGATATCAATTCACTTGCATTTTCAACTGTGGAATCATTTTTATAATCCTCATATTCCAGATACTTTTTTGCTTCGGGAAAATCTTTAAGCAAATCAGATAGAAGCTCCTGCTGTTTCTCTGTTGCAGGAGCTTCTCTTTCAATTATATTCTGTTCACGGGTTTCCACTGTTTCACGAGTAGCAATGTATCTTGTATAATTTTTTCGTTTGGTTTCAGTTCCGCTTTTTAAATATCGGCTTGTTACTATTATCTGTGACATTACTCATCACTCCTCTGATACCTCACAGCTTTTTCAAAATTAATTATACCGTTGATACGCTTGACCTCATCAACACACATAATTCTAAGCTTATGAAGAGTATCGTCATCTATTTCATTTATCGCCGCTACCAAATCAGTTAATGCTCCCACTTCAACCGCCAACTTGAATAATGACCTTGATAATTTTTGTTCGCTCCCTTTTACTATACCCTCTGTTATTGAAGCAAGCTGAGGTGCAATAAATTCTGTTGCCGTACTTTCCTTATTGAGAAGATAACCGCAGTAAAAACGCACTGCCTTTTCAATAAACTCAGTTCTTGAACTGCAGTTATCAAACTTATACAGCATATCCACCTTTTCCATTGTATCGGGATATACATACAGCGGAAATTTGATTTTTTCCTCTGTGACTCCATTGGAAAGCTCCGTATCTTCGGAGCTTTCTCTTTTTTTCTGCAAATTTGACTCCATAATTTTTTCAAACCTCCCTTTTTGACTCCATTTATCTGACTCTCTCAAACCCCTAAGCAGCGGGCTTTGCCCGTTGCTGTAATTGTTTTGGCGGCAACTTTGACGCCAAAACTTTAACCAGCAAACAAAAAAAGGTTCGATTTCCATCAAACCTATCCTCTATTCGCTTTCTCAAACTTTGCGACAAATGCCCGAAATTTGCCCCGACAAACCTATGGGGTAACTTACCCCACCTACCTTGTAAAAGCCTTACAAAAGGCATTGTCGTGCGACACGTGGCGAGTTACTTCTCCGATTGATATTCTGATTCCACAGGAGCAGTATTTTTTGTCTTGCGTGACGGCTTGGCTGACTCTTTCATTTTCAGGAAATCTCTCACATTCTGAGGTACATTCTTTTGATACAACGATTCAATGCACTTATCAAGCTCATCCGACAGATTCAAATTTTTCTGTCCTAAGTACATTTCCAACGCCGATAATTTTTCACAATCAATGCTTATGCTTACGTTCTTTTTCATTACTTCTTCTCCTTTTTCTCTACATAACTGATGTACGGAATCTGCAACCAATGAGTCCACTCACGTCCTGCAAGCTTGGTTCTGGTAACACCTCTCAGCGTATTCATGGCTTCGATCACCTCTCCGTTTCCGATATAGATTCCGATGTGACCGTCACTCCAAACAGCAAGTCCGGGAACTTCCGGTATAGTGTCTATCGTACCTTTAACCTTGGCATTTTCAAACATTCCGTTTGCTCCCACATCTGCCATACCATTAGAACCAACCGTTATCTTACCTGATTTACTGTCATACCAGCCGTATCCTTTAATCAATCCAACGCAATCTGCCGTCCTCTTGCCAAGCCAGTTTGAACGGATAAAGTCCATGTAGCTTGTTACTTCTCCCCCAAACACTGAAGCTCTGTCCTGAAGTATTGATTCGGTAAGAACATTTCCGTATGTACCATAGACATATCCCCAACCGTTTTCGTGAGCTTGAATTGCCCATTGGACAAGTCCCAGATTGTTTTTCTTGGCTTTGTCATATTCATCAAACTGAATTTCATTATTAAAATTCTTTTCCTCCCCGTACTCTATCCACGGTATTTCAAACCACGCTTTCCATGATGAATTCTTTACAGACTCTTTAACCACTCCGTCCGTAACAGATTTCGCATATACCACATTACCTCCGCCGATATATATTCCAATGATATTGCCGTTTATAACAGCAGTACCGACTGTATCGGGAAGCTTATCCATACTTCCTTTGACTGATGCCGAGTTATACAGTTCCTGCACACTCATATCGGAAATCGAATAATTATCCCTTGAGATAGTTCTGCTTTTGCTGTCGTACCACAGATATGATTTCAGTAAGTTATAGTTATCTGTCGTTCTTCGGCTTTGCCATTTATCACATTCCTCTGTGATATCCTTTGGATATTTTTCTTTCAGAGCCTTGTATTTTTCTTCTGTCAGAACATTTCCGTCTGTATAAGGAACATATCCCCATTGAGTTGCATATGCGTTTTCTGCCCACCTCGCTAAGTCAATGTTGTTTTTCACATCAAGATTTAAAAACAGATTGCTGTCAATACTGACATTTGCAATCACAGAATATGATCTCATAAATTCTTCATAGCTGATTTTCAGTCCGTACTTCTTATTCAAATTTTCAATCAGCTTTTTATTATCCTTCTCTTTAAAACAGGTACAGTAATCAGTAAAAAAAATCTCACCCTGCTTTACAGAATCAAAATAGGTGAGGTAAATCATCTGTGCTTTTACGGTCTGTGTTTTAAGACCGAGCTTTGACAGCTCATCTGCAATTGCTTTACCATCCGATTCCATTTGTGAAAGCTGAGATTTCTGCTCAGCGCTCAGATTTTGAACATATGCAGAATAATCTATATTCTGCGTTTCTGCTGATGAAATCTGATTTCCTATTGCCAATAAAACCATCACAGGCAGCAACGCTATGGCTATGACAATCCCTATTATTAAGCCCACTGCTTTCCATGTCCGCTTATCCTTTGCCAATATCACCGCTACCTTTTTGGCTATTGCTCCTGCCGTTATACTCATTGCTTTTCCCTCCTTTTCAGCACAATAAAAAAAGCCGCATTATGCGGCTTTCATTTATGTTCCTATTCCATTTTCATCTCAAAATCCATTTCTTCGGTTTCTGTTAAATCTTCATATTGTTTTTCATATTCCGAAGACTTTATTTTTTCAAATAACGCAATCTCTCTTTCACAAAATTCTTTTAATACAGGTACATCTGTTTGAATCGTTTCCCAAAGAGACTGACAATCAATATGACCGTATTCATGTGCAACAATATTTCTCAGACCTCTTACTGCTTTCCATGGTATCTGATCTTCAGTTGATTCTTTATAATCATCTGTTAATTTGTTTGCAAGCTCTCCTATTTGAAGCAAACATAAAGCAATCGAATTTCTATATACCGAATTATTTTCAAGTTCATTTTTATCAGCATTAAACATTTGATTTGCTTCATCAATCTGATTTGCATACGATATTATATGCTTTAGTAATTGGTCATTTGATTTACTGCTTTTCCCCATAAATCAGAACCTCCTCATTTTCTATACTCCGTAAAAAATCCTTGTCTAAACTTCCGGTTGTTAATAAATCAACATTTTTCTGAAATTGTTCCAGCAAATCAACTCTTAATCCACTTAATGCAAGCATTCCGCAGATTTTGCCCTTATCAATTCTCAAATCAATATCACTTTGAGATGTAGCTTCTCCTTTAGCGTAAGAACCAAACAGATAGATTCTCTCTGCTCCGTATTTCTGTGCAATAGGCGAAACAATTTCCTTTATTTCTGAAATTTTATATATTCTATTCGTCATGTTTGATTCCTCCTTTAATGCAATTTGTTTTCTCTATTTTATTATACTATATTTTACAAGTATAATCAAGTATCAAAATTAAGATCATTATATGCTCGTTTACTTAATTAATAAGCGTTTTTATATCGCCTATCATTATACCATATTTTACTACTAACATTAAAGAATATTTCATGTTTATCTTCCTCCTGCCTTACCGAACAGCTTAGCCTTATAATCGGAAGCTATTACCTGTAGCAGATATCTCTCGTTTCCGCAGCGGTACAGACACGAACCCCTTGCAGGATATTTAACTAAATCATACTCTGACATTTCTAATTGTAGTGTTTCAATAAACGCCTGTACCTCAATATTTCCGGGATTAAAATAGAACTGATGCGTTGGAATTGAGAACAGCGGCTTTGTAAATTCCTTAATTTCAGGCAGCAGAAAATCCTCGATATTCTGTGAAGCTATCACTATCGAGGACTCTTTTTTACGAACACGTTTCATGGCGTTTCTTATATATTCAATAGCAGTCAGATTGCTTAAAAAGAGGTAAAGCTCGTCTATTGCCGCAACGGTATTGCCTCTGCTCAGCAGCTGATTACTCATATAGCTGAGAATGTTAAACAGCAAAGTATCTTTCAACTTCTTGTTTGTGTCCATTAAGCCTTTCACACCGAAACATAAAAACTCACTGTCCTTTATATTCGTATGACCGTTAAAATATTTGCTTTCCGCTCCTTTGCACATGGAGTGCAGTCCCAGACAGATGTTCTGTAAATTTTCTTCTGTGTACAGGTGCTTTTTTTCATGATCGAATATCATATATTCCTTTTCAATGAGGTTATACAGATCCTCCATAACAGGATAGTCTGTGGCTTTCAGCTTATCAAGATCGGTAAGTTCATCTACATCAAATCTCGCATACAGCTTCATTAACATAATTTCAATTGTATCAATCTCTGCATCGGTAAAATCCTTATAGGTTCTGAAAAAGTCCTTGAGATATGAGATGTGCTGACTTAACCTTGTTACTTTTCTGAAAGTTTCAGGCTCATTATCCCCCTTTTGTGCTTCGCCGAAGCTTTTCGGCTCTAACGGATTTATCATATATTCTCCCGACATAAGATCAAGGTATGTACCACCTAAGTTATTGGTCAAGTCCTCATACTCTGCTTCGGGATCAAGGCAAATTATTGATTTCCCCGACTCCCTCATATTTGTCAGCACAAGCTTCATAAGATACGACTTACCCTGTCCGCTGTTTCCTAGAATAAGAACATTGGCATTGGTCTTGTCATCGCTTCTCTTATCAAAATCTACAAGAATATTCGTGCCGAATTTATCTCGTCCGATATAAAATCCTTTTTCATCGGTTTTGCCTGAATAATTTAACGGATACAGATTAGCCACAGCGCTTGCAGGAAGTACTCTTTCAAACAAAGTTCCGAACGCATTGTGTCCGAACGGCAATGCCGACAGCATTCCCTCTTTCTGTCTTAAAACCAACTTGTCCACAGTAATTTTGGAACGGGTAAGCTCCATCAAAATATCCGACTGCAGTACCTTCAGTTTTTCTTCATCACTTGCTTTCAGCTCAATAAACACAGCCGTATGCAACAGAGGTTCTTTGTTTCTTCTCAGGTCAGCAATCAGCTGAACAACATCTTTCAGATTGTTCTCCGCCTCTATTGAATCGGTCACATCGTTTACCGTTGTCATCAGCTTGTTCCTTCGGGCTGCATGCTGTATTATCTGCCTTTGTTCCGAGCTGTCTACAAGTCTGTTGTATATTCTAAGTGTTACTCCGCTTCGGTCTGCTAAGTGTGACAGTATTGCCTGTTCTTCCGTTGACGGCGGATATTCCCTTACCGCCCACACACTTTTGTAACTGTTTCCGCATATATAATGGTCTGTAAAAAACTTCACTGTACTTGGTGATATTCTGTCAAAAAACTCCTGTACTCTTATTTCCTCTGCCTGTTCCGGTGTCAAAACCTTTGGCTTTCTCTTAAATATTTTCATTTACCGCTACCTCCAAATATGCTTCTCCCTCTGTATCCGATATATCTTCTCCGTTCATTGATACCTCAAAGTATATGGCAAGCATTCGCTTGATATCCTCCTTTTTCAGCTGTCTGACATCAAATCCGTGTTCGGCTATCAGCTTTGACGAACGGTTTATCTGCTGAAATACCTGTCCTTCCTTTTTATCGCTTATCCTCAGGCAGAACATAAACTGTCTTGCCGTAGACATTTCCACCTGAATACTGTCTAAGAACTCCAAATCCGATTTCAGTATCTTCCTTATCTCAGGATTCTTTTCTTCTTCTATCCTCTGAATGATATTCTGCTTGTTTGCGTCAAAGCACTGACAGCTATCCAGACATATCAATTCAAGTTCGGGTATCATCGACAGCAGCGACATTAAGTGATGCACTTTAACATCTATATTCTCATCTGACAATACCGATATATTTGTTGGCTGTACACTGTAAAACACAAGTTCTGCCCTGTCTGTTTTCAATCCGTACTTACCAAAGGTCTGTAAGCCTAATAATGCCTGCGTTGATTTTTTTCTCTGCTTTTTTACTTTCTTCATATTCCTTTACCTCCAATAAAATAACTGCTGTGATGTCACAAAAAATTTAAACGCACAGAATATATAATCCATTATCGTTGTTTCCTCCATGCGTATAGACAAAAACGCAAACATTGCCGTTATTCCAAATGGTATAAACGACCATATCTGCGTTAATATCACAACCGATAATATCAGTCCTATACATATTATCAGAAAATCCTTTATGCTCCACAGCCACAGTCTTGAAGCCGCTTTCAGATTCTGCGGATATATATATGTTTTCATAAAAACCTCCTATGCAAATTTTGATGTAACAAATTTTCCTGCACGCATAGCTGTATTAACCGTACTTGAAACACTTACCATATTAAATCTTATGCTTGTGTCCAATCCGAACTGCTGTGCTATTCTCGGAACTTCACTTGCCGAAAGCATTATTCCAAGTCCCAAAAGCATATTTGTCTGCCATGTAAGCAGTCCCAGAAACAGCAGTGTTGTCTGTAAAAAAGCTGTCAGACACAGTGCGAATAACTACATTTGCGGTATCTCCCAGATTGCCTCTTACCGAACCTGTAAATGAACTTATCAAGTCATCTGAAAATGTGGTCTGTAAGGTTATGCAGAACTTATACAGGGCAACAGGAAGCTTTGTAAACAGGCTTACTGCCATAAAACCTTTCAGAATATTCAGACAGGTACTTTGTATATTTACCCTGCCCGACTGGTATTCTATCGCAGTATCGAACACTGCTACTGCCAGTCCTGCCACGAACAGCGCCCATCCGAATGACGAAAACAAACTTAAAAATGCATTTACCCAATTCAGTTCAAATATTTCCGCCGCCATACCGTTTATCATTCCGAAGAAGTCTGCAACCGCTCCGTAAATTGTTTTAAACAGCCATTCAAGCATTATATCCCATACCGCTTCGGAAATTGCCGAGCCTACGCTTGATACCGCTCCCGATATCTTATCTCCTACCCAGCTTAACGCATCTCCTATCCAGTCAAACATTTATACCGCCTCCTTTTTTCTTTCCGTAAAAAAATCAGTCCCAATGGACTGATGATTTTTCAGCTTTCCGTAACGCTCACAGCTATGGATCGTTATATAATACTTTTTTGTTCTTCTGTAGC
>OCHE01001722.1_pt1 | contig 14529 bp, 15 predicted proteins | sample 1538681 | NCBI WGS metagenome assembly OCHE01 (sample SAMN04571717, study PRJEB22368) | human gut metagenome | biome: human gut; material: stool | host: Homo sapiens | place: Luxembourg | collected 2012-08-17
GCTTCAATAAACGAGCCTATTTCTTTCAGAATTTGCACTCTGTTATCGGGATACTTTTTTCCGTCAATCGTAAACGAGCCGCTTGTCGGTTTGGTAAGCCCCAAAAACATTTTCATAGTAGTGGACTTTCCGGCTCCGTTCGGACCGAGAAAGCCATAGACAGCACCTTTCGGAATATGCAGATTGATACCTGAAACCGCTGTAAAATCCGCATACGATTTCGTTAAGTTTTGAGTTTCAATGATATTCATTGTTTTTTTGCTCCTTTCTCATCATTGCAAGTACATTATAATTTATCAACCTTGTGCTAACCTTCTCGTGTCCTTACATTTGCCTTACATTTCATCGTATATTAGAAAATGACACATTTCTATGGTATAATAAGAAATATAAAGGAGGTAGACCTATGGACTTTGATTACTTGAAGCAAAAACGCATTTTGCTTGTCGATGATGAGCAGGAGCTTTTAGATATGGTTATTTCTATCTTAAATGAGGACGGATTTCAAAATATCAAAACGGCAAAAACGGTGGCTGAAGCGATTGTTATTTCTGAAACTTACCAACCTGAGCTTGCCATTCTTGATGTAATGCTCCCTGACGGGAGTGGATTTGATCTGATGGAACGGATTAAAAAAACGGCTGATTATCCTGTGTTGTTTTTAACTGCCCGTGGCGAGGATGACGATAAATTCCGTGGCTTTGGTCTTGGTGCAGACGATTATATTGTAAAGCCGTTTTTGCCAAAAGAGCTTTTGTTTCGTGTGAGCGCCATTCTTCGCAGGAGTTATAAAGCCGATAATCCCCTTGTGAAACTACATGACAGCGAAATTGATTTTGAGCGTGCAGAGATCATAAAAAACGGAGAGTATATTCCTCTTACGGCAAAAGAACACGACATCCTCTCTGCTTTATATCGAAACGCAGGACGAATCGTTACGATCGACGCACTGTGTGAAGCAGCTTGGGGCGATAATCCTTTCGGCTATGAAAATTCGCTGATGGCACATATTCGCCGTATCAGAGAAAAAATTGAAGCGAATCCCTCCCAGCCTGTTTCTTTAATAACGGTTAAAGGACTTGGGTACAAACTCATTGTGGAGGGCAAATAATATGAAAAGCGTACCGAAACTAATCCGGCGCTTTGTCGGTATTATGCTCTTGTCCTCGGTGCTGCTCATTATTCTAAACCTTGCTTTATTGGTGATATATACGCTCAACCAAGCACCAAACAGTTCCCCTTGGATGACAGCACAAAAAGTTGCCGATAATTTGTTGCAGGATGATAATGGATATGTTTTGACCGAAGATATAGAAATTGAACTCCAAAATACGAATGGTTGGGCAATTTTTATTGATAACGCAACAATGAATGTTGTATGGCAAACGGATAATCTTCCCGAAACCGTACCTATGTCATACACCGTTTCAGATATAGCGAACCTTACCCGTGGCTATATAGACGGATACCCCACATTTACAGGCGAGGCAGAAAATGGACTTGTGGTTCTCGGTTATCCGAAAGACAGTTTTTGGAAACATATGTGGCCGAGTTGGGATTATAATTTAATTGCCAACTTGCCCAAAACGGTTCTTTCTGTTTTAGCAATCAATATAGCCTTGATTTTTATAATCTATGTGATTGCCAATTCCAAGCTGTTAAAATCCGTGAAACCGATAGTCAGCGGAATACAGGCTTTGTCTACGAATGAAGAAGTCCATCTCCGAGAAAAAGGGCTTTTATCCGAGCTTGCGGTAAACATTAACAAGACCTCAGATATTTTGCAAACGCAAAACAGACAGCTCCGCAAAAAAGAAACCGCAAGAGCAAATTGGATTGCAGGGGTATCCCACGACATACGAACACCGCTGTCAATGGTAATGGGATATGCCGGACAGTTAGAAAACGATATGCAGCTATCAGAAGATAACCGCAAAAAAGCCACGGTTATTGTACGGCAAAGTGAGCGAATGAGAAACCTAATTAACGACTTGAATCTTGCCTCCAAGCTGGAATATAATATGCAGCCAATTAACCCTAAAAAGCAAAATTTAATTGCTGTTATCCGTCAGGTTGTGGTCGATTTCATCAATATGAATATTGATGAAAAGTACACGATTGAATGGGAAACGGACGAAAACTTAACCTCCTGTCCTGTGTGTATTGATAAAGACTTAATTAAGCGAGCAGTAAGCAATCTGATTCAGAACAGCATGAATCATAATGAACAAGGCTGTCATATCTTCGTTCGTGTTATATCTGAAGATAATGTTTGTACTGTCGTTGTTGCCGATGATGGTATAGGTGCAACAGATGAACAAATTGAAAAACTGAACAATACTCCGCATTATATGGTATGCGATGAAAAAACAACTGAACAACGCCACGGTTTAGGCTTACTCATTGTTAAGCAAATCATGGCGGCTCATAACGGCAAAGTAATCATAAGTCACAGTGAATACAATGGTTTTAAGGTAGAGTTATGCCTGCCAGCGGAATCATTTTAGTGCTACCCGCAGGGAATAAAATCTCTGCGGGTAGTTTTCTCATATCTCATAAAGCTGATATTGCTTGCAGCTTCCGGTATAGCAGGAAAGAAACTGTCAATAACAAAACAGAAGTTACCGCCATGAGCAAACTGCTTATATTCCGAAAAGCAATGCAAACAAACAGAGGTATTAAACTGCTTAACATACCTGATCCCATTGTTGCCAGAACAGAAATGGCACCCCCCTTTACCGCATAATATTCACTCGTCCAGTCATACTTTGGAAATTTCACATTCATATACATTCCCAAAACGGATATGAAGCAAGCATAGACCGCCGGAACGATGAACAAAAGAACTGCCTGCAGGAAAGAAACCTCCATTTTGAAGCCTAATAAAATAGCGCTTATCAGCACAAAGGGGCAAATAACCGTCAGATTGACCGCTATTTTAGAGTTAAATATATCAATGGCCCGTACAGGAACAGAACACATGATCCAACGGTTTTTCCCCTCTAAGGACAAGGACGCGGATGTGGTAGACGTCATAGTAACAAATACCGCAATGACCAACGGAAGCACCTGCCGCACTATTTGACCAAGACCAACAATGCCGCTCTGCTGTTCCACCAGCTCAGGGCTGACGAACATCAGTAACAGAGATACAACAAGCAGCAACACCATTCCAATCGTAGAATTAAGTGCGTAAATGGTGCAGGAAAAGTATCGGTCAAATTCCCGTTTATACATGGCTCTAAGCGGAGAGGAAACCTGTAAAAGTTTTTCATCCATTTTTGCAGAAGAATGATGATGCGCCGATGTATTCATCTTCTGGTAAAAATGCGCCACTATAACTGTATAGATGACGCTGATGAAAACAGACATTCCGACGAAGGCTAAAAAGTACAGCCCATTTTGTTGTTCTACTGCTTTTGAGATAAGCGCAACCGGAGGATAGAGTTTGTTTGCCATATTAGAAAACAAAATCCCTATATTCAAAATTTCACCCGTATCCATGCTCTGCGCTTTGGCAGAAGCAGCCACGATCAACAGTACAACAAGCGTGCTTAATACCAATGAAAAGATATTTTTGTGCTTTGACCGGGAAGATACAGCAAAAATCAAAACACCAAGCCCAAGGGAAATAATCATAGGAATTACAGGCAGAAAGAAAAAGGACAGAAAAAACATAATGGTTCCGAAAATTCCCGCTTCTGCATTTATTCCATAAATTACAACAGAGGGAAGCACTACAATCATGCTTATTAAAAGGTTGGTCAGATAAACCATTGTCAACCGGCTTAATACCACTTGCGAATTTTTTACTGGAAGCGACATGACCATATCGTAATCGCGTAGCCCAGTCAGGACGCCAGAACATTTCAGAAAAGTAAGTATCAACGTGATTAACGAGCATATCAGCGTTGAAATGGTCGGAAGGATATTTACGGCCCCCATACCCGCCAGACCGACGCTGATTGTTGTACTGTATGTAATCATCAATCCCACAGCGAATATGGCAAACAGCCCCAAAGCCGCACCACGCTGCTTTTCCTTTTTATTATGGGAATGAAGAATACGGTTCATGCCAAACAGATTGTAAAGCTGCATTTTCAAAAGAAGCAAATATCTATTTTTCATGTTCCACAACCTCCATGAAAACATCCTCCAGGCTCCCGGAACCACGCACCGCTTCCATGTTTCCGCTTATGATCAATTTCCCCTGCTTGATGATAGAAACTTTATCGCATAGCTTTTCCGCAACATCCAAAACATGCGTTGAGAAGAATATGGCGCTTCCCCCACTGCACAAGTCCCTCATGATTTCTTTCAGATGAAAAGCAGCTTCAGGGTCAAGCCCCACAAAGGGTTCGTCCAATACAAGCAGCTTCGGCTCATGTAAAAAAGCTCCGATTAAAGCCAGTTTCTGTTTCATGCCATGGGAATAAGAGCTGACCAGATTTCCCAAACTGTCAGTGATACCGAAAAGCTCCGCGTACTTTCTTATCCGCTCTTCCCGATCCTTTCTGCCAACGGAAAACATATCCGCCATATAGGTCAGATATTGAATTCCCGTGACATAATCGTACAGATCTGGGTTGTCGGGAATGTAGGCGGTCAGAAGCTTGCAGGTGACCGGTTCCTGTTTTACAGAGTGTCCGGCAATCGAAATCTCGCCCTCGTCAAAGCCCATGACACCGACAACAGCCCGGATGGTTGTAGTTTTTCCGGCTCCGTTATGCCCGATAAAGCCATGAATTTCTCCGGGCATAACGGATAGGGAAAGGTTATCCACCGCTTTCTTGCCCTGGTAATATTCTTTTGTAAAATTCTTGATTTCCAATACGGATTGCATAGTAGTCCTCCCCATTATTTCATTTTGCGGCAGATTGCCCAATACAGGATAGCCGGAACAGGCACAAAGGCCAGCAAAAAATACTTACTTGCGACGCTGCTCGCTCCCTTTACTCCAAAATGCAGCGGTATCTCGTCCGGAAGAAAGAAAAACACCGCCAGCACGCCAATCAACGTGACCAAAGTAAGGACCAGCATCATGATTTTTTGTTTTTTGCTCATAGGAAAGCTCCTCTCTGTTTTATCGTTTTGAGGACAATATGACCTATATCCTCATATAGATAATATTATCATAATGATAATATAAAGTCAATAGAAATCCGCTTCCATTTTGAGGGGAAGCAGAAAATCATTTATTTTGAGTTTTCCGGCGGGGATACAATCAACCCAAGCGTCCGTAATTTCCGCCCTAATTTTGGTTCATTCTTTTCCGCAGCGTGGATTATATTTGAAATGCTTTTTATAAGTTCCGTCAATTCTTCGTCTGATAAATAAAGATGTGAAAGAGAAAAGCCCGACATGTCTTTTTTGATATTGATATTCGGAGATTTACAATATTCCCGAAATTGTTTTGCAAATCCAAGAAAATATTGCGTGAACACCTGCATATAAACTGTCCCGGAGTTTTCGGCTAATATCGCTTCAAAATCTTCATTGAAGTTAAAAGCAAGCGCATATGTTTTTTCTACTGTACCGCGTATCTGAGTTTCTTCGACCACCTTCAAAATCCCATCGCTCAGCATCTTTTTCAAATTACGATACAAAGTAGCTTGCGGAATATCTCCAAGAGTATCTGATAAATGCTTTGCAGTTACCTGTTCCTTTGAATATATTTCAAGCAGTAATTTACATTTTACCGGGTTTGTAATACACTCCATAATTTTATCCGTCATGATCGATCCTCCCACTTAAATATATGATAATATTATCATAACGATAGTAAAAAGTCAATCGACGGTTTTCTGTTGGTGCTTTCAGAATGGAAATACGAATGAAAGCCCTCAAAAAAGCTGCTATTAAGGGTGGATCAATAAAACAGCATGATCAAAAATGTTTTTGGGAAACGGCATGGCTTGCAGGCTATGCCGTTTCCCTGATATCTTTTATCTTCTTTTTAGCAGTTTTAGAATTATAAGAAAGACTATAAATCCCAATATCCATTTTATGTCAACAAAAAATATAAGTATAATAAGCGGCAAAAGCAGCAGGGACAGTAATATAAGAAGAATCAGTTTTATCATTTGGCTTTAATCTCCTTTGGGGCTGTTCTCTTCGACATTCAGAGTCAGGATTCCTGTAAAATTTTCACCCTTCAGTACAATAAAATTTTTTCCCGCATGTATGGTAAATTCATATGTGCCAGCATCGGAAACCTCTGCGATCACAAACTCGTTATCCCCTTCCATCCAGCACAGGGTTGCTTTTCCGGACTGAATGGCAAGGGAATAAGTTGCTTTTAAATCGCTCCCTTCCTGGCGTTTGAGAGATGTCCCGCCAAAAATATACTCTTCTCCGTCAAAGTCCTTATAATCAGCTTTATACGTCCCAACATAATTATCAATACCTTTTTCCCGACTTCCAACTAAATCATGGTCATTTGTTATAGAATGGGTAGCAAATGACTCTGACCATTCATTGGCTTCCTCTAAGAAGCCGTTCCACAATTCACCCAGTTCCTGGCGGATGCCATCTTCATTATCTTTCAGCTCTTTTATCATTCCGGTTCCTAAATCAGTACCGCATCCGGCAAGGGTGACTATCAGCAAGACAAACGCCGTTGCAACAATTAACTTTCGTATCATATTGCATTCTCCTTTGCACTTACATTGTTCCTTTTACAATTCATTAATTGTTTCTGTCACTGCCATATGACGCATTCTCTTGGACGGCGCGTAAATCGCAGCAAATGTCGCCGCCAGGACGAATCCTACTACAATCAGAAGCCGTGAAACGGGCAATGACCAGACGGCATAGGCAAAATGACCCTGGATCAGAATATCAAAAAGCATTTTTTCAATCAGCAGTCCCATAATGCATCCAATCACACAGCCATACAGCGCATAGGTAACCGCCTCGGCGGAAATCATTTTTGTGATCTGTCTGGTGTCCATTCCTACGGCCCGCATCGCCCCATACTGCTTTGTTCTCGCAGTTACGCTTAACGAAATACTGTTCATAATATTCAACACGGTAACCAGCGCAATGATCGCCAGAAAACCATAAACACATGATACAAATGCGACATAAGTACCCGTAGTTTTCTGATCTCTCTGATCCTTCAATACACCGTTTTCACCCAACTTATCCTGAATGGAAGCTATGTCCACATCCGTCATATCTGACGACGCCTGTACCAAAACCATATAATAACCGGTGATGCCAGTAAGGCGTGTAAAGGTTTCATCTGATACAATAACTGAGATTTTGCCATGGGAAAGTCCGTCTCCACTAAAAATATCATATTTCAACATCCCTGCTATGGTCAGATTTTCTTCCTGCAGCCGTATGGAGTCGCCAACTGCAAGGGGCGTATTCTCATCACAAATAATCAGAGCGCCATCGTTATTCCCACAGACTTTGGAAAGGTCGCTGCCTTTTTTCAGCAAATTGTCTTTTTTCAATGCTTCAAGGTCAAAATCACCGTAAGAAATCAAATCAACCGACGCCGAGATGCTTTCCTGGCCCACCTGGACCGGGACATCAAATAAACTGCGTCGCCCAAATAGATTGTCAACACCGTTACTATCCCGAACGGTATCCATGAATTCACTTGGAATACTATTACCACTGTCTGCGCTGATAATCGTGATATCCGGAGCGCTGGCAGACTGAGGGAGCAGATAACCCACAAAATCCAATAGGACAGTAAATGTCAGAAACAGAATGATACTCAGGGCAAAAGATCCGGTCATCAGGAAAAGGTTCTTTTTCCCAGATTTGGCATGATGGACCCCAAGAGCCGTGTCGATAGAAAAGAGTCCTGTCTTAACACTCCGGCGAACCTCCTTTGTTTCATTTCCGTTCCCTGAAACTGCCATGATTGGGGATACCTTGCCCGCACGTTTCGCAGGAGCCCTTGCCGCAAGCAGCACCGTGACCGTTCCCATCAGGACGCCGCTGATCATACCGATCAGGCTGATTCCAAAAAGGGGAATGGCGGTAAATTCCTCCTTGACAATAAACCTTAGAACCGCACACAGAATCCATGTGCTGACGGTTCCCAATAGAATGCCGACCGGGATCGCCGTCTTACACCAGTTAAGGGCTTCCAGTTTCACAAAGCGAGCAAGCTGTTTACGGCTCATACCGATACAGCGCATCATTCCGAAAAATTTTGTCCGCTGCGCCACCGTACTATTGATGCTACCTGAAATCATCAGCACGCCGGCAATGAGAATCAATAAAAACAGCGCTCCGGCAATCAGGAACAGATTTTGCCCCATATCCGTATCCAGAATGGTTTGAAAGGTAAATATCTGGTCGTGCTTTTCCGAAAGCCTTGCCATCTCCATACGCATGAACATATCTGCCATACTGAATATGGTAGTCACTAAGAATACGGCAAGGATAATGCATAGAAGCGTCATACGGTTCTGGCGGCGGCGCACTTTGGCAGAGATGGGAATCAGGCTCAGATAGCTTTTCATGGTATGATGTTTCATTCCACGCACCTCCCCAAATCTTCCAACACTCCGTCCGATACTTTCAAAACCCTGTCTGCGGTTTGCGCAATGGCAGGACTGTGGGTAATCATAACGATTGTTTGTTCATATTTCCTTGACGCCTCTTTTAACAGGGCAATAACTTCGCCGCTGTTCTGTGTGTCAAGATTTCCCGTAGGCTCATCGGCAAGAATCAGGGAAGGGCGGGTAATCAGGGCACGTCCGATTGCCACACGCTGCTGCTGACCTCCCGACAGTTGGCTGGGCAAATGGTTCCGCCGTTCTTTCAGATTTAGAACAGCCAACAGTTCTTCCAGATATTTTTTATCTGGCTTTTGATAGTCTAACAGCACGGGGAAAATGATGTTCTGCTCAACGGTCAGTTCCGGAATCAGGTTAAACGCCTGAAAGATAAAACCAATATTCCGGCGCCTGAAAATGGTGAGTTTGCGGTCATTCATGGAAAATATTTCTTTACCGCCAATCGTCACCTTGCCGGAAGTTGGCACGTCAAGGGCTCCAATCATATTGAGCAGTGTGCTTTTACCGGAACCGGATTCCCCTACGATTGCCACATACTCTCCCTTTGGAACGGAAAAGCTGACGTTTCTTAAAGCGTGTACCGCCGCTTCGCCGCTTCCATATGTTTTGCTGATATGATTAACTTCTAATAAATTCATTTGTAAAATGCCTCCTTTTTTTATCATCTCAAGTATAACAGAGGAATCCTACAGCAGCATTACACTTTTCCTACAATTCTGTAGGGAAAGCAAAACATAAGAGGTTCTGCATCCCGGTAAAAACTACATTAAGAAATTTATTGTGAAAACAGTACCGCCTCTACAATCATTTTTGTCAGGGACAGGCCAAGTCCGATACCTTGTGTATCTTTCGAGAAACGGCTCCGGTAAAACCGTTTAAAAATATGGTATAAATCTTCCGGATGAATACCGCTGCCATTGTCTTTTATGTCAATCTGTACACCGGAAGCAAATGCCCGCCATTCTATGGAAACCGTGTCGCCTCTCCCTGTATGGTCAAGGGCATTTTTCACAAGGTTGCTAATTGCTTCTATTATCCAGTTCCGGTCGCATAAAAAATAGATTTCCTTATCCCCCGATAAATGGATTTCCTTCTCTTCCAGCTCGGCACGGAACTGAAAATGTTTTTTGATATCCTCTGCAATCTCAGATACATTTTCCGATGATTTTTCTAATACAATCGTACCTGCGTCCAGTTTTGTAATTTTCAAAAGGTTTTGCACCAGTGTTTCGATACGGTCAAGCTCCTGCTCAGAAAGGCGGCTCAGTTCCCCAATCGCCGGCAGCTCTTTTGCTTCGTCCTGTATCAGTCCATTATAAATATTAAGGGCGGCAAGCGGCGTCTTTAACTGGTGTGATATATCCGATATGGTATTACGCAAAAATTTCTTTGCGCTTTTTTCTTTCTCCGCATGGGCATTCAAAATAGTGATCAACGAATTGACTTCATGGAACAGACGATATAATTCACCCTCATCGTTGCACGCAATAGAAGCTTCTTTGTTGCCGGCTATATATTCTGAAATCTGCCTTATGGCATTTTCCATCATTTTATGCTGATCCCTGAAATATCCATAGCAGAACAGCAGGATGGCAGCCGCCATACACAGACCGCAGATGAAGATGTAAAAGGATGCATTTTTCACTTTAAATACTGCCATCAGAGCTGAAATCAGTGTAAAACCAGCAGCACACGATAAGATACTGCCAAAAAGGATTTTGATTTTTCGGTTTATAAATAGTTTCATCTGATACCTCAATCTGCCGTATTCCATTTATAGCCCATGCCGCGTACCGTGACAATCCGTTTGGGTTCTCCCGGATGATCCTCAATCTTTGTGCGGAGCCTGCGGATATATACGGTAAGGGAATTGTTGTCTATATAGCTTTCATTACAATCCCATAACCTTCCTAAAATCTGTTCGGGGGAAAGGATCTGATCCGGGTTTTCCAGAAATAAACACAGCAGTTTATATTCACTGGCTGTCAGGTCAATCTGCCGGCCTTGTTTATAAACCTCGCCTTTCAGAAGTTTTATATTGATATCGTTAGAGTTCAATTCCGTGACAGCGGTACTGAAATTTTCGCTCCTGCGTAGCAATGCGTTAATCCTCGACAGGAATACGGCTAATTTGAATGGCTTTGTAATATAATCGTCTCCGCCAATATCAAGCCCCATAATAATATCCGTTTCTTCATCAGCCGCAGTAAGGAACATGATCGGTATTTTTGAAGTCCGGCGTATCTTCCTGCAGAAATCAAAGCCGGAGCCATCGGGAAGCGATACATCCAAAATAACCAGATCGTATTTTCCGTCAGCCCATAACGTATCCGCTTCCAATGTGGTGCGGGCAATGTCTATTTCATACCCCTGCTTTTTCAGAGCAAAAGAGAGTCCGTTAATTAAACTCAGATCATCTTCCAGTAAAAATAATCGTTTCATTTGTTATTTTTCTCCTTTTTATGATTCACAAGGTTTTTTGACTCTTTCTATTAAAAAATCCAAACCAGAATAATGCACATGATATTTTAAAGAGGAATCGCAAGCGTAGCAAAAGATAGGAACCCTCTGCGTATGTGATAATATTATCACTTTGATAGAAAAAAGTCAACTAACGACCCTCTGCTGTTCCTATTGTTTACTTTTAAAGCAGTATAACAACAGGTAAAGACAGCTACCAAGGAAAAATAACTGCCCCTAATCAAATGAGTATGGCGACCTGATTTATCTGGAAGATAGAAACCGACATTCGTCTCCGAAATCTCATAAAAGAAACTCCGACGCTCAGTATAAAAACGGGTATCGGAGTTTTTTGATTATTCATGCTTTCTGAACAGGCTGCCAGTTATTCAGTTTTTTGGTGCTATACTAAAAAAGTGGACAGCAAAAAGTGAAAGATGGTATAATAATAATAAAAAAAGGAGAGAAACACATGGAAAACACCAAGTATACAGAGGAATTCAAGCAAAGCATAGTAAGCTTGTATGAATCCGGAAAAAGCAGTACGCAGATATGCAAAGAATACGGAATGAGCAGTTCCACGCTGCATAAATGGATCAAAAAATATACAAAAGTCCAGGTTTCAGAAAATTGGACCATTCATCTGCAAGCTGCGAGTGGGTAGTGGCAAAATCATTAAAACCTTTCAACAGAATTTGTCCGCTGCAATAGGGACATTTACTGCCGCCGGAGCGAGTGGAAATCAGCGTGTGCCACTCGTTGCCGCACTTCTTACATTTCCACCACGCCTTATGGTTGGCAAACGCTGTAACCTGATTAGGCAGCAAGGGAGCGTTCTTTTCCGACCATTCCTCCGCTATCTCCGGCATTTGTGAAGCAAGGTCATTGAAGCCTTCTAAGATTGCATTGTGTGAGCAATACGGACAGCCTGTGCCGCTTATCGCTCTGCTTTTAACAGTAGCTATCCACTCGTGACCGCATTTTCCTTTCCAAATCACTTTCTTATGAGAGCCGACCGTTAACATTGTTGGCTTTAAGTCTTTGTTTTTTCTAGACCACTCTGCCGCAAGCTCCGGCTTTACCGTCGCCAAATCATTTATACCCTCCACGACTCTTGCGCCTGAACAGATGAGACATTTTTCGCCGCTGGATCGAGCCTTAACGCTTGTCTGCCACTCGTGACCGCAGGCAGCTTTCCACCATACCAGCTTATTTGAACCATATGTAATCTTGTCCGGCGTTAAAGGCAGGTTCTTCTCCGACCATTCCGAAACCAGCTCAGGGTGGACTGCCGATAAACTGTTATTCATACCAAAACCTCCACTTCTTCTCTGATTAAATTATATGAAGTTTCGGCTTTTATTTGTAGTTTGCGAATGTATATGGAAACAGAAAAAGCCCTTTGAGAAAAGATTTCTTCTCTCTCAAAGGGCTTGATAAACTGGATTTTTATTAACGCATTTGTTTTTCAAACTCAAACATTCCCTCGTTGCCATCACCAACAAAATCATCCGGGGTGTCAGGCATAGGGTGCTTCTCATTGAAAAACTCCGTGATATGAAAGCCACAGACATTCACATAAAAATGAATGTTACGCCTATCAAAGTAAGGCGTACAGGTTTCCCATACTTTTGTGTTCGGATATATCTGCTCCAATTCAAACCATATCTTTTTTCCAATCCCCTTGCCCTGAATTCCGTTTTTTACAAACAGTAGGTCAAGATGGTTGTGTTGTGTATTCTCATTTATGACAACAACAGCACCACCCACCATTTCTCCGTCAACAACGGCTTTATAGGCGGCAGCACCCTCGGCATTAAGCGACTGTTCAATGTCCTTCTCAGGCAAAATGACGGCATCTGTTTTCCCGAATACATCTTCAAATCCCTTTTGAAAGGCTTCCTGCATATCCGACTTATATTGCTTTATTTCTTCCGGTTCTACCGGAACTAATTGAAATGACATCTTATATCTCCTCAAAATTTTGAATTTAACGGCTCCATATCATTGTAAATTCTTTTTCTGCTGTATTATCATCTATACCTTCGGATTGAATTTTAAATTTCTCTCTCAGGTAAAATCAGCTTCTTCTGAAAATGGGCAATCCCGCTATAGGACTGCCCATTCATACTATAAATTATGCGATTTTTTTGCCTCTGCACATTTTCCTGCACCGATTGGTGTAAGGTGTAAGATTTTCGGCTTCGTCGAACCTCGCAAACCCGCATAAATACGGGCTTTTTAGCCTTTTTCGCTCGGTAAAGGTTTCATCGTCGGGATTTCAAAAATATTAAATTCACATCTCTGCTCAAGTGCATAAAAGCCTTTTTTTCAGGGGGTTTTTATAAGCTTGTAAAAATATAATTCTTTACAGATTTTTATGAATCTTGTTTCGATTGGCTTAAGTTTAGGCGTAAGTGGCTTAAGCCGTTAAACCCGATGAACCCTTAAGAAATTCGTCTAATTCTTTAAATTCATTTTTCTTGTGTTCGTTTGTTACGTCAGCATAAATACCCAGTGTTGTCGAAATATCCGCATGTCCGAGAGCGTCCTGAACCACTTTAACGTCAACGCCAGCTTCTACCATTCTGGTTGTAAACGTGTGTCTAAGCGTATGACATGAGAAATTCGGGAGCAGTACAGGATTTTTTTCTTCACGTAAAAGCACTTCGTCATTGCAGTCTCTTATAATGCGTTTTATTGCTTTATTCAGAGTTCCCTGATGCTGAACGTTTCCAAATCTGTTCACAAAGATAAAATCCGTGTATCCGTCGATTTCTGAGACGCATTTAATGTTCATCGTTTCCTGATAACTACGTTCGTCCATAAATGCTTTTTTCACAAAATCCAGCATGGGTACTGAACGTTTGCCTGCCTCGGTTTTCGGCGAATGCACATTAAAATAGCAGCCGTTTTCGGCATGATTATAGTAAACAAGCGTATGCGTAACATTTATTACGGAGTTTTCCAAATCAATGTCGCACCACCTTAGTCCCGTAACCTCGCCTACACGCAGTCCTGTGCCGAGCATGACTGCAAATATCGGATACCAGTGACTATACGTATGATTTTTTCTGAGAAAATTCAAAAACAAGTCCTGCTCTTTGACCGTCAAAGCTCGTCTCTTTTCCGTCTTGAAAATATGAGACTGCTTTAGTTCTTTAAGCACGTTATCCGCAACGTTATTTCTGAGAAGACAATCGTCAACAGCTAGTGTTAATACCTGATGTAATACTGTATGAACGCCGTCAATCGTAGAAGCCTGTAACCCGCGTTCGTCTGCCAAGTAATTATAAAAGCGTTTAACATCGCTTTTCTTTAATGCAGATATGCGTTTTTGGCCTAAGTTATTGTAAACGAAGGTCTTATACAGATACTTGTAATTACAAAACGTATTGTCTTTAAGACCGCGTTTCAACTCTATCCACATCTCGTAAACATCGTTGACGGTCATTGTCCTTGCTTCGGACTTTACGCCATCTATCCGGTCTTTGAGAATGTCTTGCTCTTTTTCTCTCAATTC
>OCHE01001733.1_pt1 | contig 14412 bp, 14 predicted proteins | sample 1538681 | NCBI WGS metagenome assembly OCHE01 (sample SAMN04571717, study PRJEB22368) | human gut metagenome | biome: human gut; material: stool | host: Homo sapiens | place: Luxembourg | collected 2012-08-17
AGACCGGAAAAGGCGCAACCGTATTCGGCTATTATGTAGATGATCCGGAGCGTTTTGGTATTGTGGAATTTGACAAAGATGGAAAAGCTGTTTCGATTGAAGAAAAACCGGAAGTGCCTAAAAGCAATTACTGTGTAACCGGACTTTATTTCTACGATAATAAAGTTGTGGAATACGCAAAAGGTCTAACACCAAGTGCCAGAGGCGAACTTGAAATCACAGACTTAAACCGCATTTATCTAGAAAACAATGCTTTAAATGTGGAATTACTCGGACAGGGATTTACCTGGCTTGATACGGGAACCCACGAAAGTCTTGTAGATGCAACAAATTTTGTAAAAACCGTAGAAACCCATCAGCACAGAAAAATTGCATGTCTGGAAGAAATTGCATACTTAAACGGCTGGATAAGCAAAGAAGATGTAATGGCAGTCTATGAAGTATTAAAGAAAAATCAATATGGACAGTATTTAAAAGATGTATTAGACGGAAAATATCTTGATGTACTGCGCTAGAGAAAAGGAGAACATTATGACTATTATCGTTACCGGCGGTGCCGGATTTATTGGAAGCAATTTTATTTTTCATATGCTAAAGAAGTACCCGGATTACCGCATCATCTGTTTAGACTGCTTGACTTATGCGGGAAATCTTTCCACACTCGCCCCTGTAATGGATAACAAAAATTTTCGTTTTGTAAAAGAGGATATTACAAACCGCGAGGGTGTTTATCGGTTATTTGAGGAAGAAAAACCAGATATTGTCGTAAACTTTGCTGCAGAAAGCCATGTGGACCGCTCCATTGAAAATCCGGAGGTCTTTTTGGATACCAACATCAAAGGAACCGCCGTTTTAATGGATGCCTGCCGCAAATATGGCATTACCCGATATCATCAGGTTTCCACCGATGAGGTTTACGGTGATTTACCACTCGACAGACCGGACTTATTTTTCACGGAGGAAACTCCTATTCACACGAGCAGTCCGTACAGTTCCTCAAAAGCAGCCGCTGACCTTTTGGTTTTAGCTTACCACCGCACCTACGATTTGCCGGTTACCATCAGCCGCTGCTCGAACAACTATGGACCTTATCATTTCCCGGAAAAGCTGATTCCTCTTATGATTGCCAATGCGCTAAACGACAAACCTCTCCCGGTTTATGGCAAAGGCGAAAATGTCCGTGACTGGCTCTATGTGGAGGACCACTGCAAAGCCATCGATTTGATTATCCACAAAGGAAGAGTTGGTGAGGTTTATAACATTGGCGGCCACAATGAAATGAAAAATATTGACATTGTAAAAATTATATGCAAAGAGTTACACAAGCCGGAAAGTCTGATTACCTATGTGACAGACCGTAAGGGACACGACATGCGCTACGCCATCGACCCGACAAAAATACACAACGAACTTGGCTGGCTTCCGGAAACCAAATTAAAAAGACCATTCAGTGGTATCTTGATAACAAAGACTGGTGGGAAGAAATTATTTCCGGCGAATACCAGAATTATTATGAAAAAATGTATGGCAATCGATAGGAGGTTTTTCAATGAAAATTCTTGTCACAGGAGTAAAAGGACAGCTTGGCTTTGATGTCGTAAATGAGTTAGAAAAAAGAGGACACACTGCCATCGGCGTTGACATTGAAGAAATGGATATTACCAATAAAGAAAGTGTAAATACTGTAATCCATGGTGCAAACCCGGACGGCGTGATTCACTGCGCTGCCTGGACTGCAGTGGATGCTGCCGAAGAGGAAGAAAACAAAGAAAAAGTCATGGCAGTCAATGCATCCGGCACACGCTATATCGCAGAAGTATGTAAAGATTCAGCCATCCCTATGATGTATATTTCCACCGATTATATCTTTGATGGACAAGGCAAAACGCCATGGACACCGGACCAGCAAAATTACGCACCGCTGAATGTATACGGTGCATCAAAACTTGCCGGTGAACAAGCAGTAAAAGAACTCCTCTCCGATTATTTTATTGTCCGCATTGCATGGGTGTTTGGCACTCATGGAAACAATTTCATTAAAACTATGTTGAATGTCGGCAAAACACATAACACACTAACCGTAGTAGACGACCAGATTGGTACGCCAACTTACACCTTTGACTTAGCAAGACTCCTTGTTGATATGATAGAAACCAAAGAATACGGAATTTATCACGCAACAAATGAAGGCGGCTATATCAGCTGGTATGATTTTGCATGTGAAATCTTTCGTCAGGCTTCTTCACTTGGATATGACTGCTATGATGAAAATCATCTGACTGTAAAACCGGTGACAACCAAAGAATACGGTGTATCGAAAGCAGCCCGTCCATTCAACAGCCGTCTTGACAAGAGCAAACTTACTGCACATGGTTTTGTGCCGCTTCCGGATTGGAAAGATGCACTTAATAGATACTTAAAACAAACAAATATTTAGGAGGTCTTCTCATGGGACAGATACAAGTAGAAAAAAATGCAGGTGGAATCGAGGGACTCTGTGTCATCACACCAACTGTACACGGTGATGACCGCGGATATTTCATGGAAACCTATAACTTAAATGATATGAAAGAGGCAGGACTTGATTTGGACTTTGTTCAGGATAATCAGTCAAGTTCCGGCAAGGGTGTTCTGCGCGGACTTCATTATCAGAAAAATTTTCCACAGGGAAAACTCGTCCGTGTTATCCGTGGCTCGGTATTCGATGTTGCCGTCGATTTACGAAAAGGCAGTGAAACGGCAAATGGTATGGACTTGAATTATCAGAGGAAAACAAAAAACAGTTTTATATTCCAAAGGGATTTGCCCATGGTTATCTCGTTCTTAGTGAATGGGCTGAATTTTGTTATAAATGTACCGACTTCTATCATCCGGGGGATGATGGCGGACTTGTTTGGAATGATCCTGCAATCGGTATCACATGGCCGGACGTCACAGGAGAATATCCGGGCAATGGCTCTTCTTCCGGTTACCACATGAGTGATGGCACACCGTTAAACATCTTAGAACGCGACGAAAACTGGCCAACACTTGCTAACTTATAAAAACAAAAAAGTAGAAATCTTCTCTGACACAAGAAGATTTCTACTTTTTCTTTATGCAATCTTATAAAATCTATACCAACACTTTTGAAAGAAAATCTTTCAGTCTCGGATTCTTTGGATGATTAAAAAACTCCTCCGGCGTAGCTTCCTCTAAGATTTTTCCATCGTCAATAAAGATTACCCGGTTTGCTACTTCCTTGGCAAATCCCATCTCATGAGTGACAATCACCATTGTCATTCCTTCATCTGCAAGACTCTTCATCAGGTCCAAAACTTCACCAACCATCTCCGGGTCCAGTGCACTTGTTGGTTCATCAAACAAAATCACATCCGGATTCATTGCCAGTGAACGTACAATCGCTACACGCTGCTTTTGTCCACCGGATAAGGTAGAAGGATACACATCTGCTTTGTCCTGCATATTGATACGTGCAAGAAGTGCCATCGCCTGCTCGCGAATCTTTTTAACCTCTTCTTTGCGCTTTGCACCGTGCAGTCCCTTGCAGCGGACATGAACCGGCGCCAGCATAATATTTTCTAACACCGTTTTATTATTAAACAGATTAAAATGCTGGAAAACCATACCCATATGGCGTCGATGCACATTAATATCTACATGCGGATCTGCAATATCTACATCATTAAAAATAATCTGCCCACCTGTAGGGTCTTCCATACAGTTTAAGCATCGAAGAAACGTACTTTTTCCTGAACCACTTGGTCCGATGACAACCACGATATCGCCCTTGTTGATGGTAATATCAATTCCGTTTAATACATCATGACTGCCAAAACTTTTTTTCAAATTAATTACGTCTATCACTTTTTCTCAGGCTCCTTTCCATGCATTTGATTCCGAGTGAAATAAGCAGTACTAGTGCAATGTAAATCACTGCCATCACCAGATAAGGAACCATAAACTCATAGCTGTTACTGCCAATATAGTTAAATGCCACATAAAGGTCAGCCGCACCAACAAAACTTACAACGGAAGTCTCTTTAATCAAGGCAATAAACTCATTTCCGAGTGTTGGCAGAATATTTTTTACTGCCTGTGGAATCACAATTTTACGCATTGTCGTCGCAAAACTAAGTCCCATCGCACGTCCAGCCTCCATCTGTCCGCCGTCTACGGACAAAATACCGGCACGCATCATTTCTGAAATATAGGCACCACTATTCAAACCAAATACAAGCACAGATACCTGCACACCGGTAAGTTTTACCCCAATAATCGGAAGTAATACATAATAGCAGACAAGCAGCTGCACTACCATCGGTGTTCCACGGAACAAGCCAACATAAAAAGAACAAAAACCATTCAAAATTCTTGGCAGTATCTTGTATTTTGGCACAACACGCACAGTCGCAATCAAAATACCTATAATAATACCAATCAAAAGACCGGCAATTGCAATAATCAATGTATTCTGTAAGCCTTCTATTACCTTCTGATATCCGTTCTGCTCAAAGAAAATTTGCTTAAACGCTTCTATTTTTAATCCAAAATTATCCATATCTACCTCGTAAAAAGCAGGTCCGTGTAGGTCACGAACCTGCTGACTATTACTGCATTTTGTTAATTGCTTCTGTAATGCACTTAGCCGGTGCAGAATCGATGACTACATAATTGATGTTACCATTAATCAAATCCTGTACTGCTAAAGAACCATTTTTATAACCAGTTGTAGTTACTTTGTAACCTTCAAAGCCCCAGCTCTTGTCGCCCTCGCAGTAGAACTGACCGGTTGTACCGTTCTGCACACCAATCGTTACACTCTTATCTTTTGTTTTCAAAATCTTTTCAATTGCTGCTTTATCTTTACAGTTATCAAACTCTGTGCTGTCACCTTTGACAATCAGTCTCTGTGCTGCATTATAATAAGGATCCGTAAAGTTTACATATTTCTTTCTGTCTTCTTTAATCGTAAGACCTGTCATGGCAATATCACTCTTATGCTGTCCAACCGACAAGCAGACGGAATCAAATTCCATGTTCTGGATTACCAGTTCTTTGTTCAATTTTTTTGCAAGTGCTGCCGCAATTTCCATATCAATACCATAGTAGCTGTCGCCCTTCATGTACTCAAATGGCTCAAAAGAAGCATTCGTTGCAACCAAAAGCTGGTCTTTCGATGTATCAAGTTTCTCGGATTTTACCGGTGTTGGATTTCCGCCACCAAAATATTTGTTACAGATTTCATCAAACGTTCCATTATCTTTAATCTCTTTGATAAAATCATTGACCTGTGTCAAAAGTTCCGGCTTGTTTTTATCTACACCAAACGCATACTCTTCACTAGTCAAGTCTACATCAATCACCTTAACGGCCTGCTGTTTTGTCTGGTTGTCGCTCTTCTTTGCGTCATTTCCACTATCGGAACTACCACATCCACATACAGCCACCGCCGTCATAATTACGGTAAGACCCATTGCTATTAACTTTTTCATTGTTCATCCTCCTAACATGTTTTCAATATATTCGAGTCATTATACCATGAATGGGAAATATTTTCAATGTTTGGAGAAAAGATTTTGTCCAATTTACCAAACATCGTTTTTTTCTTACTCAAATGATTCCCCGCGCTTTCATTTTCTTTATAAAGTCATTTTTCAAAATCGGTCCGATTTCCAAACTGCCAAAATCATCTGCTAACAATATGTAACGGTTTACCGTATCCACTTTTTTCACGAATTCCAAATTCACAATCACGCCACGCTTGCACAATACAAAATTATCACTATCTAACTCCTTTAACAGACTGTTGCAAGTTTTATACGGAATCTCAATCCGACCCGACGTTGTTACAATCTCTAAACGATGGTTTACACTTTCTACATATACAATTTCCGAAACGGCAATCATTTCTAACATTCCTTCTGTCCGAAACATCAGTGACCGGTCCTTTTCCTGTACCGTTTCATAGCGAATTGCCTCTTGAATTGTTTGCTTTACTTTTTCAAAATCAAACGGTTTTTCGATAAATTGGTAACAGTGAACAGACGAATACATACACATTTTCGGATCATACATGGAAGTAATGATAAGAATTGGCGTAAACAAATATTTATCAACTTTTCTTATATTCTGAGCAAATTCCCCACCGGATACATCATCGTGCTGTTGTGGATGTAAAATAATATCTACCAAAAACAAGTCAATTGTTCTCTTCATTGCAATATCATACGCCGTCTTTTCATCTGCAGCCTCATAAATTACGGCATCCGAACGCACTTCCTTTACCAGACCGGCAAGCACCTTTCTGGTCTCACTTTTGTCTTCTAAAATCAGTACCTCTTTCATTTTCATCCTCTCCTTTGTTTCGTCTTTTGGTATTTTGTTTATGAAATCACCTAGTTCGGTAAATATATCCGTTTCGTCTTAAGTTTGCCCTTATACTATTCGCGAGGGGGCGAAGCAATGAAAATACATGACTACTTAAAAAATAATTACGGTTATTCTGATTTTCAAATCGGACAAATACGCTATACGATAATTAGTATTCTTTCAGACGTAAGTAAACTTATCATAATGGGTATTTTCTTTATTCTGACCGATTACTTTTTTCAATATCTGGCAGCCATTGCTACTTTACTTGTACTTCGGACATGTACCGGTGGACTGCATTTTAAGCATTACTTCAGTTGTTTGGCATTGTCTTTTTTTCTTTTATATATAGGCATATGCCAACTCCCAAAAATATTGCTTCCCCGTCCCCTCTACTTTGTCCTGCTTTTACTATGTATACTCATCAATTATTTGTTTGCACCAATTGTCTCTTCGTACCGTCCTATTCCAAACGGTATTCAGATACGAAAAGCCAAACGTCAGGCTTTTCACATCATTACCATCTACGCGCTTATCATGTACATCGTTCCGCCAAACCAGTATATCATCACTGGTTTTTGGATAATTATGCTGCAATCTTTTCAACTGCTTGCAGCAAAAATTGTGAGAAAGGAGGTGCCTCATGAAGCGTCTATCGAAATCATGGATATTTAAGGCTTGTAATTTTTGCATTGCCTTTGCAGGAATCCTTCATTGGACAAAGATGAGTTTGTTATTATTCGGAGAACAACCATATCCTACCGAAAATGAAAAGTAATTCATTCTTGCCATTCATTTTTGTCAGAGAGCAGCTATTATGTTCTCTGACTTTTCTCTATTGTGAAATCAAACACAATCCGGGTATTCTCATTCTCCTCACAATATATTCTTAAATCACACTCATACTCCATCAAAATATCCTTTGCCTTAGATAATCCGATTCCTCTGTTTTGTGCCTTTGTTGAATATCCCATTCCCATAAGTTGTATGAGCTCCTCCTGCTTATAATAGCGCGAATTATTCTTTACTGCTACATGTATTATATCTGTCATTTCCCGCATCTCTACCCAGATATTTTTCAAATCATAATCTTGTACGGCTTCAATTGCATTATCTAAAAGAATGCCTAAAACTTCAATCAGTTTATAATCTGGTATTTTACATTGTAATTCATCTACCTTAATGTCGTATGTTATCCGACATCCCTTAGACTCGGCTTCTATAAATTTAGAATACAAAAATGCAATAACTATTGGAGAATTACTAGAAAGTAATCGTGCATATCGATTTTCCTCCATAATTTCATCACAATATTTTTTCTGTAAGGCCACCAATGTATCATAATCCTTTGCCATCAAATGATGACTATAGATTGCTGTTATATGATTATGAAAATCATGTTGTTTTTTTCTCATTGAATCAAGCAATTGCGTATATACACCATCGTAAGTTTTATGTATTTCATATTCCCTTTCTTTCGATAGTTTTTCATATTTCTCCTGTTGCCATCGAACAATTAGCACAGCAATTAAAAGTGTCCATATGCCAAAAATGATGTAGTCTGTCACCCTAAGATACTCTTCCATTTTATAAATAACTAACAAATAAACTGCACCTACAAGACACAATATTGTTGCCACGTAAATCCACCGATCATAATTCAAAATTATATTTGATATTTTATAAAGTAAACCCTTCTTACCAAGAATAAGCATCAATATAATCATGAAAACATTTACGCTAATAACCAATAAATCAATTGACAGATATCCTTCCAGTATAAACGCCGGAATCGAACATACAACTTGTGAAAACACTCCAATAATGATAAAAAGCACTAAATTCACATTTGCTTTTCGTATTGAACACTTAAATTTCAACAATTCATATATGTAAATTCCCACATACCCAAAGAAAGCCATCCCCTTGGACAGCCCAAAATAATTTGCCGATTCAATTAAAGTAACCTCTGCTACCATAAAAACCGCATCATAGATGCTAAAATAATACCTCTTTCCAAATAAATAATTCACACAAATAAGTGTAGCCGCCATTTCCAATATGGTATTTATCGCCGTCAGCATAACCTATCTCATCATCCCTTCAACACTTTTTCCAGCATATCCGTATACCACCGAATCTTGCTAATTGCATTTTCCGGTGTCAATTGTTCTTTATCCATGCACTCCATATTCAAACATATCGGGTCTGTTGTCAAACCATAAATAAAATTCATATCACAATGTAACTGGTTTGCCAGTATATAGGCATATGCGCTGGATAACCCTGTCTCACCACGTTCAATACGATATACTCCATCTTCTGAAATGTGAAAGATATGTGCCAAATCCTTGCGGCTAATCCCCTGTGATTCACGAAACTTTTTCACATTCGCCCCAATAATCTCGTCTTCACGGCTGATATCACTCATAAATATGCTCCTTTGCTCTTTTCTTAAATGATAGCAATAAATCGCATATATCTGTTCGGTATTATCCACCATTTTATCGGTGTTTATTCCCGTTTCAGTCATATTTCTGTGAAATAGATAAAACCAAGTAAATTCTAAAATAATAGCTGCCCCCTTACGAGGCAGCTATTATTACACTTTCTCTCCCTTCGGATACACATCATTGCAATCCCAGCGTGGAAGTGCAAACCGGTTATCAACGCCTAATTGTGTCCCCCTTGCTTCAACTGAAACACCCAGGCCACAGCCCTTTTGTTTCACATAAGAAATCACTTCCTCACTGTAATTTCCATATGGATAATTCATAACAAAACAATTCCTGTCAATAAGTTCATCCATCGCTTCTAGTGCCATATCTATATCTTTTTGCATCTGCTCTTTCGGAAGTTTGGCAAGCCAGTAATGGTCATAACCATGAATTCCAAAGAACATGCCATTTTTCTTCATTTCTTTCATCTGTGAAAAATTCATATACAATTTCTCTGCAAAAGTGCTCTCCTCACATCCCACATATTTTTGAAACAGGTGCTTTGCGATTTCCGTCCGGATTTCTTCAGGCAGAGCATTTTGCAATAGCCGCTTTACAAAAATAACCTCACCCGGATCCCAGCGATTAGCAACCGCAAGATTTTGATATAATTCCTCATTGGACAAAAGAGTTACACCCTGATTTCGATAAAAATCCATCTCTTCAAAACAATCGGCTACCAGCTGTTTCATTGCCAAGCTCCCCTTCAACTCTACAGCCGCCAGAATAAAATGAATCCGGTTTACCGTCAATAATTTGTTTTCCTTCCATGCCATTGTATTTGGAAAGAAAACTCCCTGCACTCCGACCTTTTTCAAAATCGGATAAACAACCTCATAATGATCAATATACCCATCATCAAACGTCAGAACAAAACCATTTTCCGGAATGTCTGAAAAAGCATTTTTCTGATATGCTGCAAGAATCTCATCCATTCGCACCGGTGTATAATGCTCCAAAAGATATGCAAGCTGTTTCTCAAACAATTCTTTGTCAAGTCCCTTAATGGTCGGATACTCGCTGTTTTTTAAATCACGCACGTAATGATACATAATAAAATGTACTGTTTTTTCCACTTTAATTGCCTCCTATCCAAGTAAGTCATTCATGTCAAATTCTTTCATGGTACTTTCTCCTTTACGGATATCCGCAAGTTTTTCCAGTTTTTTATTTTGCAAAAATTTTTCTGTATTATATAAAACAAGCACATCCGTAATATCCGAATTTGACGACAAAAGATTTCCCATTGCCATTTTCCCGTAACGATAATCAATCATAATTATCTTATCAAAATGTTCCGTCAAAAATGGAACAAAGCAGTTAGCGAATGAATCTTTTACCAAAAGAAGCGTTTTACCCGTATAGGCTTTCGTCGTAATTTCCACTTGAAACGAATTTTTCTTCATAAAATACTGATAACGATTAAACCCTTTTTTCGCCTCATTGGGGAAATATAAAGAAGAATAGGTTTTCTCTTCATCATCAAACACTACTTTTGTTTTCACCGGATTTTTGCTTTCAAATTTTTCCACCACATCCGCCACGCCACCGGCATGAATCTTATTATAGGTAGTCCCATAAAAATCATCAAATACAGATACGCGCTTGAAATCGGATAAATCTTTTGCTTTCCGTCCGGTTTGAAGTGCCCATGCACGATATGCATAATAAGCCCCAAGACTTGTCCAATGATGATCCGTCCGATAGTAAATATATTCCTCATTATGCGACTGCATCGTTTTCGTTAAATCGTATATCAAGTTAGGCTCATCAACTTTTGTCTGCAAATCCCGAATCATAGACTGCCAGTCTATCGTGTCTGCGTAAGCAGGCAAAACATTTGTAAGCGCTGTCGTTTTCGATGGAACAAACATTGCCCTCACATGCTTCCTGCCATATCTTTTTTCCGTTTCATTGAGAAACGTTGTCAGATATGTTTCATTTTCCTTTATCTGCCCTGAATCAAAATCCGCCTTTTCGTATTTTTCAAGCAGGTAATTATTTTTCCCAAGATAAACGCCATTAAAGTCTTTTTTCCCAAGGGCAATCTGCTCTCGCACCGCCAAATCCACCCATTTGTCACGGAAGAAAAACTGGTCACTTAAATATGTATCATATTCCTTTTGATATTCTCCCGATAAAATACGCTTTGCCGTGATTTTTGGTTTCTTAGCCAGTTCACGATTCTCCACATCCGAAAACTCCCGGTCCGGCAGAACAAAAGAAACCACCGTACCACCAAAAAGCATGACACAAAAAACAATGAGCATTGCCAGTTTCATTTTTCTCATCCACCACACCTCCTAAAATCGAAAATACAAAAACGGATTATACGAAGAATTGACTAACAGCGCAACACTCAGTATAAAAACAACAACGACAAACAACGTACCACACACTTCTCGACGCATAGTCTTCTCCGGCAAAAAGAATCGGTTTATACAGGTGCGAAGCAGCGAAACCGAACCAATAATGGCAATCACAAGTAAAATCAGGTAAGAGGAAAGCAGATACATTGCCTCTCGATTAACAAAATTTCCACTGATGCCAAATAATGTTTTGAAATAATTTGTTCCATCTGCCATATCCTGCCACGAAAAAATTCCCCAGCCAAGAATAACAAAAAACATCGTATATAAATGCATGAAAAAAGATGGCAGACGGCTAAATACCGGCTTCCACAACAATTTTTCAATCATAAGAAGAATTCCGTAGTAAATTCCCCATACAACAAAGTTTCCATAAGCCCCATGCCACAATCCGGTCAAAAACCATACAATAGAAATATTTAAAATTTGTCTGCCAAATCCCTTTCGATTGCCACCTAACGGGATATAAACATATTCCTTAAACCATGTACCAAGAGAAATGTGCCATCTGCGCCAAAACTCGGTAATACTTTTCGATTCATACGGATGCTTAAAGTTTTCAGGAAAAGAAAATCCAAACATCGAGCCAAGTCCGATTGCCATATCTGAATAACCGGAGAAATCAAAATATATTTGTAACGTAAATGCAATCACACCAAGCCATGCAGAAACCGTTGTCAAATCCGCTGCTCCCATACCGGCAATCTCACGAAAGAGATCGCCAATCGGATTGGCAATCAACACTTTTTTCCCGAGACCTATCATAAATCGAACAATTCCCTTACTAAATAAATCAATTGTTTCTTTCCGTTTTACCATCTGTTCTTCCACTGTCTGATAGCGGATAATCGGTCCGGCAATCAATTGTGGGAACAACGCAACATAGGTTCCAAACGTCACAAAGTTTTTCTGCACCTTCACTTCTTTCCGATACACATCAATCACATAGGACATCGTCTGAAAAGTGTAAAAAGAAATACCAATCGGCAGAGGAAGATTTAACTGCGGCATTTCTACACCTGCTATATATCCGGCCATCCGCAAAAAAAAGTCCGCATACTTAAAGAACCCTAACAAAAGCAGACTGACTACGCAGGCAATTGTTAAGGAACAAATCTGTCCTCGTTTATTTTCTCTTTTCTGATAATAAGAAAGACGAAGTCCGGCGCAATATGCTACAAGTGTAGAGAACAGAATCAAGACAATATAAACCGGCTCTCCCCATGCATAGAAAACCAAACTGCCCCCAAAAAGAACCGCATTGCGGAATCTCCTTGGGGTGCAGTAATAAACAACTAACATAATCGGCAAAAACCGAAACAAAAACAATAAACTACTAAATACCATGAGGCAGCCTCTCCTACAATTTCTTCTTCAATGCCGCCTGTCCTTTTTTGTTGACAGCTTTTGACGGAGACATTGCAATATACCAGACAAAAGTTCCTTTTTTCCCATAAATTGCATTCTTAAATACTTTCTGCTCAGTTTTAGAATAATCACTTAAATAATCACTCTTGCTATTTGCCTTCTGGTACTTTTTCAAAGCATTATATAATTTTTTCGCACCTTTTCCATTTTTTGCTTCCATCACACAAAGGCTGTACGCCTCTTTTGAATCACATACATACTGAATCGTTTTCACCTGGCTGCGAACTGAGTGAGTAAGCGCTCCAAAATCCAGTGCAGCCGCCGAAGAATATTTCAATTTCTTTGCACCACCGGTTGCTTTTAACGCATACCCGCAAAGTGTCTTGCAGCTTTCCTTTTTCTTTGCCGCCTGTCCCATCTGTGGAAACAGACTGATACACATAATTACCATGCATACAACCGTTGCTATTCTCATGCCGTATTTTTTCATCTTTATTTTCCTCCTCGACCATCTCTCTGTCTATCATATTTTGCCAGTATCTTTCCGAACTTAGCATATGCCGGCGGTTTCCAATGATATCCGTCTCCTGTTGCATAAGCCGCCTTCAAATACCCTTTTGAATCTTTCAAAAAATCGGTATAATCCAAATAGGTAACGCTCATCTTCTTCGCCAGTTTCTTTAACTTTCGATTAAAGACCGGTCGCTGCCAGAATCCCGGATGTCTTGCTTTTTCTGCACGCGTCACCGGTGAAATTGCACACACAATAATATCCGTATCCGGACAAGACTGCTTAATTGCCTGTAACATGTCACGGTACTCACTTAACATATTACTAATCTTCTGATAATGAATCTCGTTCATACCAAGCATCATATACACGCGGTATGGTTTGGTAGCAATCAGCTTCTGAAGTCCGGTTCTTCCATGAAACACTCTCTTTGTATGGAATGTCACCGTATTCAGTCCCCGGTATGCAATCGTCCTCTTTTTACCACCAATCGGCATATGGGCGAAACCACCTTCGTATGTCAAGCCTTCCGTAATCGAATCGCCGGCAAACACTGTTGTCCTCACATAAGTTTTCATCTTCTTAGAAACAACTTTAGAAGGATTGCTATCGGTCTCCGACAGCTGCTTTTTCTCTCCTGCCGTTATGTAAAAATAATATTTCTTTTTGTTTTTCAGTTTTTTCACAAGGCAGACATTATTTTTTGTTGAAAGCTTCTTTCGATATTTTCCATCTTTCTTTGTTGAAACAAAAACATGATAATACTTTGTCTTCTTTTGTTTCTTCCATGTCAGCTTTACACTATGGGTAGAAAAACGAACTACCTTTACTTTTTTTACACAAGGTAATTTCTTTACCGGTACGGCCGGTGTTGCCGGAATTTCAGTCGGCACCGGTGTACTCGTTGCCCCTGCGTCCGGTGTCACCTCAGGCAATGCTGTCGCCATCTCCTGTCCCTTCACCATCGTAGCACTCGGCAATGACCGAAATGGCACAAGGCTAACAATAGCTGCTGCTGCGCATACCGTCAAAACAACTCGTTTCTTTTGATTCATCGTTTAAACTCTTCTTTCTGTTTTTTTTCACATCCGTATGTATTATACGCTTATCTATTATACTAGTCAATTATTGTTGATTTTTCCAAATTTTAACCATCTTGTTTTAAATGGCACTATGCCAACCGCTAATAAATTTTCTATACATTCCAACCATTTTCTCTAATTATTTTCCAAATTTCTTCTTCCGATTCTTCACACTCGTCCGCAATTTGTGAAATTGACTTTCCTTTATTTAA
>OCHE01001739.1_pt1 | contig 14390 bp, 18 predicted proteins | sample 1538681 | NCBI WGS metagenome assembly OCHE01 (sample SAMN04571717, study PRJEB22368) | human gut metagenome | biome: human gut; material: stool | host: Homo sapiens | place: Luxembourg | collected 2012-08-17
AAACCTACGGAAATCCTGAGCCGGTAACAGTTCCGCTGAAAGTGGAAAAAGGTCCGTTTATTGTGGTTTCGGGACATGATCTGAGAGATTTGCAGCTTCTTTTGGAGCAGACCAAGGACATGGGAATAAACATTTACACCCACGGAGAAATGCTGCCTGCCCATGCTTATCCGAAACTGAAAAAATATCCGCATCTCAAGGGAAATTTCGGTACGGCATGGCAGAATCAGCAGAAGGAATTTGACATTATTCCTGCACCTGTTTTGTTTACAACCAATTGTATAATGCCGCCGAAGCCAAGCTATGCTGACAGAGTTTTTACAACAGAAACAGTTGCGTTTCCCGGTACAGTTCATATCGGCGAGGACAAGGATTTCCGTCCGCTCATCCAAAAGGCGCTGGAGCTTGGCGGATATGCCGAAGATATGGAATTTACTGGTGTCAACGGCGGAAAACAAGTGACAACAGGCTTCGGACACCATGCAATCTTGTCAAATGCCGATAAAGTTGTTGCCGCCGTGAAAGCGGGAGCAATACGTCATTTCTTTTTAGTAGGTGGCTGTGACGGTGCGAAATCCGGCAGAAATTATTACACCGAATTTGTAAAGCAAACGCCAAATGACACAATTGTACTGACCCTTGCCTGTGGAAAGTATCGTTTTAATGACCTTGATTTAGGTGAAATCGGAGGACTTCCAAGACTTATGGATATGGGGCAGTGCAATGATGCATACGGAGCGATCAAGGTGGCGACTGCTCTGGCTGAAGCTTTTAACTGTGGAGTAAATGAACTGCCCCTGTCCTATGTGCTGTCATGGTATGAGCAGAAAGCGGTTTGTATTCTTTTGACACTGCTTCACCTTGGAATCAGAAATATTCGTCTGGGTCCGTCGCTGCCGGCGTTTCTATCCAAAGATGTGCTTGCATTTCTGGTGGAGCATTATGGAATTGGTCCAATTACAACACCTGAAAATGATTTGAGTACTTTAATGAAATAATATCTGATAAGGCATCAGAAAAGCTTGTCTGGAAAAATCCAGCCAAGCTTTTTTATTTGTATTCAAGCTCGAAGCTTACTCGCTCACTTGTAAATCCGCATAAAATTTCATTTTTATATTCATAATGTCATACTGAATTGACGAAATGTCGTGCAAATGCAATGTTTTATTCTCATTACTGCATTTGAAATAGTCTTTTTGCTGCATTTTACCGCCTCCGTATGTATTTGTTCCAAATTTAGTATGACTTACTATACAATGGATATACTAACAGAAAACGATTGGAGGCAGCAAAATGAGCAATCACCTGAAAAATGCTACAAGTCCCTATTTATTGCAGCACGCAGAAAATCCTGTAGATTGGTATCCGTGGTGCAAGCAAGCTTTTGAAAAAGCAAAATCAGAAGACAAACCGATTTTTCTCAGCATCGGTTACAGTACCTGTCATTGGTGTCATGTTATGGCTCATGAGAGCTTTGAAGATAAAAAAACAGCAGAAATTCTGAATCAATATTTTGTTTCCATTAAGATTGACCGTGAGGAGCGTCCTGATATTGACAGTGTATATATGTCGGTATGTCAGGCATTCACAGGCAGTGGAGGATGGCCTATGAGTATTTTCATGACATGGGATAAAAAGCCATTCTTTGCCGGCACATATTTTCCACCGAAATCCCATTATGGAATGCCGGGATTTCCCGATTTGTTGGACGTAATTGTAAGTCAGTGGAATAATAACCGCAGGAAGCTTTTACAGTCTGCCGAACAAATCATTACGCATCTGAAAAGTGCAGAATCAGGTGATAAAAATATAGATGATGAAGAATTGATTAAGCGGGCAATGCAAATATTTTCAGAAAGTTTTGATGAAATCAATGGCGGATTTAGTTCAGCACCCAAATTTCCAACACCGCATAATCTGCTGTTTTTGATGCTGTATGCAAAGCATAAGCAGGATTCTGACGCTTTGAAAATGGCAGAGAAAACGCTCCTACAAATGCGGAAAGGCGGCATTTTCGATCATATCGGCTATGGATTTTCGAGATACTCCACGGACAAATATTTTCTTGCACCGCATTTTGAAAAAATGCTCTATGACAATGCACTTCTGATAATTGCTTATTCAGCAGCTTATTATCTTACAAACAACGAGATCTATCTTGATACGGCAGAAAAAACGACGGAATATATTCTTCGTGAAATGACCTCTGCTGACGGAGGATTTTACAGTGCGCAGGACGCCGACAGTGAAGGTGTGGAGGGAAAATATTATACCTTTACACTTGATGAAATCATTAATGTATTGGGAGAAGAAAAAGGCAAGCGATTCGCAGAATCTTTCGATATTACCTCAAACGGTAACTTTGAGGGAGTGAATATTCTCAATTTGCTGAAAAGCAATGATTTAGAATCTGATTTCAGTGAGGAAATACACAAACTTTATGATTATCGTAAAAAGCGCACAAATCTGCATCTTGACGATAAAATTCTGCTGTCGTGGAATTCTTTAATGATCGCAGCGTTGTCCATGTTTTACAGAGTTTCACGCAATGAAAAATATCTGAACGCTGTTGTCAATGCACAAAAGTTTATTGAGGAAAATATGTGTGATGGTGTGCAGCTTTTCACAAGCTGGCGTGATGGAAAACACTCCGAAAAAAGCTTTCTGGATGACTATGCTTTCTATATTGCATCACTTATAGAACTTTACAATTCCACACTGGACAAGATCTATCTGGAAAAGGCAGAACGATTCTGCGATGAAGCGGTTAGACAATTTGAAGATTGTCAACGCGATGGTTTTTACCTCTGTGAAGCTAGTTATACAGAGATTTTCATGAATCCTAAGGAAACCTATGACGGAGCAATTCCAAGCGGGAATTCTGTAATGGCATACAACTTTGTTCGTATGTTTCAGTTGACGGAAAATGAAAAGTACAGGAAACTTACTGAAAAACAGTTTGAATTTTTATCTGTACAGGCGCAGGATTATCCGGCAGGGAATAGTGTGTTTCTGCTGTCAAAGCTGCTGTATGAAAATCCACCGGAGCATATTGTAATTGCTGTCAAACACAAATCCGATTTTCAGGAAATACAGAAAGAACTCCCGTTTCTTGCAAATGTATCAGTTGTGCTGGACAGCGTGGATTATCCTCTGAAAAACGATAAAGTGACCTATTATGTCTGTAAAAACCATACCTGTTCGCCACCGACAAATATACTATAATATAATAATAAAAATGCTCCTCCCGAAAAATCTGAAAGGAGCATTTTATATTACATTTGTTTTCTTTAGGCAAAGTGAATGTTTCTATATTAGTGAACGGTATTGAAAATTGTCTCAGGAAATATTTTTCATCTGTAAAATTTCCAGTCCGTTTGCAACTGATTTCAGCCAGTTTCGAAAGTGTAATCATAATCATCTGGAGAGTTGCATGCATATCTAAATCAGGAAAGTAATATTAGCCATTTTATCACTTACTACATCCGAGCCTTTGACGGCTACGACAGCCAAGGTGAACAGATTGTACGTTCTATGACCTGGAAACCTTCTGAAAATCTTACACCAAAGCAAATAGAAAAAGAGTTACAGCGCCAGGCAATTATGTTTGAAGAAACTGTCAAAAAAGGTACTTGTTTTGACTGTAACACTCGCTTTTCAAAATATGCCGAAATCTGGCTTGAAAATAACAAGCCCCCGCTACTTGCTCCTAAAGGATCTGGCAGAAGCCGCTGAATTATCTGTATCTACCATCAAAGAACCTATCAAATGGAAAACCGCTATGTACCTGCTGATATTCAGTGGTATGAGACGTGGTGAGTTTATGGGACTTGAATGGTTCGATATTGACTTTGAAAACAAAGTAATACATATCAAGAGGACAAGTCAGTATGTCCAGCATATGGGAATTATTACGAAATCCCCGAGAAACGAAACTTCTTATCGTACCGTAAAGCTATCCGAATTTATGTTTGACCTGATTCGTGAATATCAGCAATATTGGCTGAAACTCCGTAGTGATATACTTGACCGCTGGTGTCATTTTATCACAATAAAGTTACAATCCCCATTCCCAATCAAGCCAAAAACAGAAAGCCGAATAACACAATCTAAGCTCCCTTTCATTCTGAAAGCAAGCTTTTATTATATTAAAAACTTTTCTCAAAAATCTGGAAAAAGTGGAATTTCATAGTGATAATGGAAATGAAGCAAAATTTATATAAAAAATAAGCATCTCAAAATCTTCTAAAATGCCCGTTTTATAGCTGTATTCCATCACTAATTTTTAATATTTAACTTACTATGCCAACTGAAAAATACACTTGACAAATCCAGAAAATAGAGTAAAATAGAGAAAACACTCAGCAAAACCAAAGGGATAATTGACCTCAACCCTTTCTTTTTGCTTGAGTGCTTTTTGATTGGCTAAAGACTCAACAAATGATACAATGCACCCTATGCAATTCGGATATGTAAAAGGGTGCATTTTGCACCCTTTTTGAGAAGTTTCAAGATATATGAAATTTCTCTTCTACAATCTATACGCTTTGTAAAAATACCGTTATTCTATATGATCATATCAATATCCGTTTCACCGATACCGAGTTGGAGGATATTGTGAACAAGTGCCGACCATTTGGCTATAAGAGCAAGTCAACCTATGTCCATGATTGTGTAAAGGCAATAGCTTGGTGCTATACTAAAAAAGTGGACAGCAAAAAGCGAAAGATGGTATAATAATAAAAAAAGGAGAGAAACACATGGAAAACACCAAGTATACATATGTACACAAGGATTTCCGGGTTTTGATAATCATAGACGGCGGCAGAGGAAACGCATCGATGAGCGCCTGTTGTTCCTCGAAAGATTTGTCATCCATTTCCACAAACTGTGCATTGATACGGGTGATACTGTCATCGGTCTGACCGCCAGAGTTTACCACGAAAAAAATACCGTGATTTTTCTTATTATGTTCCCTCAAGGTTGACTCTATGGCAAAGAATTTTCCTGCTTCCACGGACATTTTTGCACCTGTGAAGATGCCCTCCTTTCTATCATCAAAAACACGCAGATTTACCGTATCATCGGGATTAAACATGACGTTTATGACATCCTGTGCCGATATATTCAAAAGACTTCCTCCATATCTTCCGTGAAATAACGAATCGGCGTATGCCTGCGTTTTGCCCACTTGATCTCCTGTGCCATGCCCTCAGAAACATGACTGCCGAATACCCATAATTCCACACATTTGGTCAGCATCACATAATTCATGAACATTGCCGTCTGCCGTTCTTCACCAAGTGTATCGTCCATAAATTGTGGAAAAAGCAGATGAGGTGCAAAGGGAATACTGTGATGTCTGACGGCAAAACGGCTGTATTTACGTGCATTTTCAATGTTCTCATTTGTATTGCCACGATAGGGAGAACAGATATATACCAGAGGGCGAAAGGCGGCTAATCGCCGTGCTTTCCGTTCCTCGCTCTCAAGTCTTTTCATTGCTTCAAATTCTGTAGGCGAGAAATATCCCTCGCTGTTATGTGTCGATGCCAAACTCATCCCTCCAGTTCCTCTAAATTTCCAAAAGACTCTCCGGCAGATGCTTCCGCCACAAGTGGCAGATCAAACTCAGGAAACGGCTGCTGTTCCATACATTCACGAATAAAAATTACCGCTTCATTTAGCTTTTCCTTCGGAATAATAAATGTCAGTTCATCATGGATCTGCAATATTGGTTTCAGCCAAGGACGTGACGGCAGTCCCTCTAAAATACGCACGATCGCAAGTTTCAGAATATCCGCAGCCGTTACCTGAATCGGTGTATTCAATGCACAGCGTTCCGCAAAGGATTTCAGTCCCCAGTTTTCACTGCGGATATTCGACAGATAACGTCTGCGTCCCAGCCATGTTTCGATATACATTTTTCCTGCGGCATCACGTTTTGTTTCTTCTTGCCACGTTGTCAGTGCAGAGTATCCGGATTTTAGGTTTCGGATAATGGCTTCACACTCGTCCACGGATTTTTCCACACCAGCCTTGAATTTCAACGTACTTTGCAGTCCTTTCGGAAACAATCCGTAGAATGTGCCAAAGTTTACGTTTTTGACGATAGTACGCTGTTCCTTGTACTCCTTGCGGTGCTTGTCCTGTGCTTCTTCATAGGTACAACTGAAAATAACGGACGTAGTCGCAGCATGGATATCACCGCCATTTTTGTAGGTTTCCATCATGGTTCTGTCACGGCAGTAGAATGCTCCCACACGCAGTTCAATCTGTGAAAAATCCAGTGACAGGATAAGATGATCTTCCGGTGCTTTGATAAAGTTTCGTACTCTGATAGGGTCATTACTTTTGCGGGGAAGATTCTGGGCCTTGGGTGTCTTACAGTTCATACGTCCCGTTTCCGTAGAAAGTGCAAAGAAATCCGGATGAATCCTGCCTGTTGCAGAATTCAGATATTTCAGGTATCCGTCAATGTAGGTGGACTTGATCTTGCTCCATTTTCGACATTCCTGCACCAACGTGAATAATGACGAAAGTTCAGGGCGATTTGCATCGCACCATTCTTTTAGCATGATCATGGAAGCGTCATCTGCCGCTTCTTTGTTGGATGCAGTTACTTTCATAACAGGCAGTTTCAAGGTCTGATACAGATAATCCTCGAACGCCTTTGTACCACAGTTTGCTCCGATTTCAACATCACCGATAAGCATAATTATCTCGTTCCTGATACGCTGCATTTGCTGTTCTGCTTCCTGCTGACGGGACTTCATCAAGTCTGCATCTACAGGCACACCGTTGTGTTTCATAATACCAAGATACACTGCTGTAGGTGTGTTGCTTGACACGCAAACTGCAAAAAAATGACAAGCAAACTGCAAAACTTTTGACACGCAAAATAAAAAAAGACCGTTTAAAGGTATATTTTTTCCTTTAAATGGTCTTAATTTCTAACCGATATTAAAAAAACTTTCTTCATCTTGAAATACTAAAAACCGGCAGGAAATGATCCTGCCGGTTTTTCATTTATTGTTTATTAAATTTCTGCCTTAATACAACGAGATCAAAAGTATCAACAACACCATCATAATTTAAATCAGCTAAAATGGCGTCACCTTTATTTATTGAACCATTACCTAAAAGATAATTTTGCAGAAGAATTAAGTCGGTGGCATCGATAGTTCCATCTTTATTTATGTCTCCTAACATATAATTGGATAACGGAACAGGACCATAATCATATGTAAATAATATTGTAGGACAACTTAAACTCCAAGACGAGTGAGCACCACCTAAGGCTTCCACTTGAGAATCACTTAAAAGGAAATAATCATATTTGCGATTGCCTACACCTTTTCCATCATCCCATGTAGCATCAACATGAAAATAATGATCTCCCAGTTTTATTATATTCCATCCATGAACTCCTGATTTAACAACAAAATATGACTCTATTCCGGCAGCTTTGGTTAACAAGTAATATGCTCTGGCATATCCGTCACATACCGTTGTACTATACAAAAAAGCCGAATAGTCAACATGATTCTTTAAATCTGATGTTGTTTCATGGTCATAATCTACAGCATCGCAAAGCCAATCATGCAAGGCTTTGGCTTTCTGTGTATCATTCATTGAACTGTTCGTATAATCTGAAACCACTTTAGAAGCAAATGCGCTTGTATATATATTCATAAAACCTACATTATTTGACCTTCCAAATTGATTTATAACAAAATCATGTAATTCCCCATCAAATAGAGGATATTGATTCTTTGGAGGTATAATAGTAACCTTTTTTCCATTAATATAATTTAAATTTGTACACTCATCAAATGCAGATGAATCTGAGGTGATATTTGTTGAAGCTGCAATTAAGACTGCGGGATTTGAGAGAGAACAATGGTATGTCCCAAGCTGAAATGGCGAAACTGCTGGGATGCTCTCAGCAGACCTATTCCCGATATGAATCCCATACCACAGAAATTCCGCTGGAATTCCTGATTTTTCTTGCCAATTACTATGATACCAGCGTGGATTATCTGCTTGAAATAACAAATCATGATGAAGCTTATCCCAGAAATAACGTAAAATGACCGTCAACAAAAAATCCCACCGAAAGAGAACTCTACAATTCTCCATCAGTGGGACTTATTTTTATATTTTCGCTTTTAACTTTTCCAGTTCATCTATAAAAGCTGAACGTCTTGGATAATTCTCTTTTAATTTCTCAATTAAGGGCATTACATCAGCTCCGCAATTGAATAATTTCTTGATTTCTCTGCAAACATTTTTATACTGCTGTCGATTAGATGACTGACTTGCATGACGTTCGATTTCTGTTATACACAGCGGAAAAGTAACATCCGAATATTTATTTCCAAACTTTTCTGCATAACAAAGAGCAATGGAAGGATACTTTTTCATATGCTCCAATAAACGAAACTCCTGGTTCTCCTTCCATAAAATATCTGCAAAACTTTCATAGGAAACAGAATGTTCCAGTTCGTTAAGCAAAACCGAACTTTCCTGTTCCCATCTGCCGGATCTCTGAAGAAGCTCCTTATACATACCATAATATTTCGCTTCATGCCTATCAACAAGCAATTCATGAACCAGGTTTATCTTAGCCTCATCATTTTCTGATTTCTCGTATACTTCAAGCAGTAATTCAAACCACTCTCCTGCCCAAAAATTATCTCGTTCTTTTTCATCTATGATTTCATTACATAACTTTTCAGCGTGAGAATAGTTTTTACTTTCTATTGCCATTTGAACAGCAACTTTACGCACATCATGATACTACAAATTTTTGTTTGCATATTCCTCCGCAGCACAAGTTCCATCGACAGCTCTGATTGCTTTTATTCTCACAAGACAATTCCATTCCTTGTAAGTGGAATATTTCTGATTTTTACGTTTGTCGACAATTTCATCAAGAATCCCGTACAGCTTTAAAACATTTTCCTTTGTAGATAAATTCGCCGCAGAAATCAGTATAGAATAAGAAAAATCCTCCCAATCATCAAAAGCTGTATTCTGACTGTCATTAAGCGCCTGCGAAAAAATCTCAGAAGCCTCCGCCGTACCTTTTATTTCTTCTGAATTGCAGATTTTTTCCATCAGCTCTTCAGCCTGCCACTGTACATCATTGACACATCCGGAACTGTTGTCACCTTTGCTTGCCAGTTTTGCATTATTCATGACAACCAGAGTTATCATCGAAAAAGCAAGAAAATATTCACCCTCATAGACAAATTTCTCAGCCTCGTTCAGAATCTCCATGAAAGTATTACAGATGTCGATGCACCCGTAATATCCAATAGAACCTTGTTTCGTACCACGCCGTTTCGCATCAGCTATTTTTGCACGAGTCTCTGACATTGTTGTTTTATATTTTTCTGATTTTGACATAGTTTTTACTTCATTCCTTCAAAGATATCAGTACAGCCCTTGTGATTTCCAGACTGTCGGTATGTATCGCTATCGTAGACAAACATGATTTTTGTCATTTCATATACTCCGCCAGTGCCTTTTTCAAAAACTCATATCGTAAGCGTTTTTCTTCTTTTACAAAATGGACCTCCCGAAACTGCTCAGGATTATTTTCATATACAAGATTCTCATCCCCGAACTGCTCGCTTGTCAGGTCAAAAACACAGTCGCCGATCACATTGTAACAATGATAATTGCCGCCGTCACGCAGTATTCCATAAACTTTTCCACCGAAAATATCCTGCACCAGAAATGCGGTTATGGAGCATTGTCCGAGAGTTTTGTTATCCGGTGTCCAGTTATCCCTTAATCTTGGAGCACAGGTGTCTGCAGACCATATTTGCGATAGAGCATCATATAAGTCAAGCGGTGAATGAATTTTCGGATATGTGTTGTTGATCGGTTTCACCGTTGCCGTTTCCCAGCCGTAAAAATAATATTTCATGTAGACCTCCTTAATTAAACACCAATCCTTCTGAAAATCATTTGTCATTATTTTGTATACAAAATCCAGACTGAACCGTCTTTCATATTCTTACATTCAAGCATTCTAAACTCTGTCAAATCTGAATCAAAGAACAGCGGTTTATCATCTTTATCCGTAACAATCGGAGCGATAACCTGACTGATATTGTCAACTGCTCCCGCACGAAGAAATGCACCATTGATAATACTTCCACCTTCAAGAAGCAACTTTTTGATTCCGAAAATGATGTAAAGCTTATTCAAGGCAAGATTGATATCAATATCATCTTTGCCTGCAAAAATGTAGGAAACTCCGATACTGCGATAATAAGCAAGCATTTCCTTTGGCGTTTTTTCACTCAACACCTCAATGATATGACAGTCATCATAACCGAGATCATCATCATGAATTTTGCTGTCCATCCAGCCGACTTTGCCATGGCGATCAAATGATACTGCGTAATAATCGTGCTTCTGAGCAACATAATCCTCATAGGGAATATCCGCACCGGAAAACTCAGATAAATTCGGCTTGAAGCCATTGGTAAAGCTTGATTCCATTGTTACCCGACCGCAGGCAAAGGCATCGCCTTTCAGCTTTCTGTTCAATTCGTAGTAGGTTTCACTTACCTGTGTGCCGACTTTCCCAAAGAGAAAATCTCCGGTCACTTTTCCGTCTATCGAGGTCACCATATGGCATATCACAAGCGGACGCAAACCATGTTTCTCAATATATTTTTGTGCGTAAGAACAAATGGCTTTTACTTCTCCACCTCTTGCATTGATTTCATTCAGACAAAGACGCATCAGTTTTCCTGCAATCCCCTGTCCTTGCATTGACTCATCAACCTTTGTTGATTTTATCTCGTAGACATTATTTTCTCTTTTCGGGAAAATAATCTTTCCTACTTCTTTGCCGTTATCGTCAATACAGCTTATTTTGCTTTCAGAAGTTAAAAATTTCATTTCAATGTCACTTCTTCCGATATTTCTGATTTTTACTGTTTGGCTTATCTGGAATTGTACGTTCAATCAATTTCTTATCAAGTGCAGGAGTCAGGTAATTCTTTCTGAAAGTCGGACGGTGCGACAATCCAAGACGCTTCATGATCTCAGCAGCTGAAAGTTCCTCATTCCCTAACACAGAAAGCAATCTGTTGATCGGATTATCTTGATCGGTTACTTGGTCGCTGTCTTGATCGGTTGATCGACCAACAACCGTTGTATCTTTAAGAGTGTCCCGAATAATTTCAAGCATAAGATCTACAAATACAGCACTGTCTGCCGCTTTATCCGACTTTCCGAGTGCATCATAATATTCTGCCTGTTTTGACTGAATCAATTCCTCAACAGGCAGCCAGAAAAACAATTCCTTCCACTGTCCAAGCAAAAGACTATGCCACATTCTGCCCATGCGACCATTCCCATCCTGAAATGGATGAATAAACTCAAATTCATAATGGAAAACGGCACTTTTTATCAATGGATGCATCTCAGAATTTTGATACCAATTGAACAAATCCTGAATCAGTTTTGGTACAAGATGAGCAGGCGGAGCCATATGAACAAGTCTGTCACCGTCAAACACTCCAACTCCACCGGAACGGAATTTTCCATTCTCAGGAACAAGTCCTTGCATCATCAGCTTGTGAGCAGTCAGAAGATCTTCCACAGATTCTGGATTCAGACGAAGCATCATTTCATATGCTTCATAGGCATTCTGTACTTCTTTTATATCGTTCGGATTTCCCAGCACACGTTTTCCATCCAGAATCGCTGTAACCTGATCTAAAGATAACGAATTATGCTCAATAGCGAGTGATGAATGAATCGTTCTGATTCGATTTTCACGTCGAAGGTGTGGGCTGATGATCCCTTCCTGCAATACTGTGATTCTTCCGACCTGCTCGCTGATTTCTGCAAGAAGTGTAATAGTTCTGTCCGTCATATGAAATGGTGGTTTATATTCGCTCATTTGATTGTTCCTCTTACTGTATTCGGCATAATTTCATAGGGGTTTATTTTAAGAACACTGCAAATCGACAGTCCGATTCTCATGCTTGCACTGGAAAGACCTCTTTCATTTGTTTCAAAACGTTGATACTGCCTAAGCTGTATCCCCGACTTATCCGCTACTTGCTGCTGCGTTAGCCCCAGCATTTCTCTTCTGTCACGAAGAATACCTCCATCGGTTTGCACGGTAAGATATCCAGGTACATCGGATTTTTGCATTTGTATCGGAATAAAATCTGTCATAATGTAACCCTCCTCATTTACGACCACGCGGTCATAAATATAGTATACGACATATTGGTCGTATTGTCAAGATGTTATACAAAGAAGTTTTTCAAAAAAATTTCTATAACCCCTTGACAAAGAGACGCAAGTGTGCTATAATGCAAATATGCTTGTAAGCACTATTGCTAATAAGCATATCAGATTCACCATTGTGAATGAATATTACGCCCCTGAATGATGAAAATGTAATAAATGAAATGAAAGTGAATGGGCGATTGAAAAAGTAAAGGTGAACATTATGATGAATTCTTATCAAAATTTCGGAGAGTTTCTCCAGAAAAAACGTGAAGAAAAGCAAATTACACTTCGCAAAATGGCAGAACTGTTAGGTTTTTCAGCACCATTCTTAAGTGATGTTGAAAAAGATCGAAGAAATCCACCGGATATGAAAAAACTGTCAATGCTTGCAGAAATCCTGCAATTGTCAGAGGAAGATAAATCTCTGATGCTTGACCTTGCCGGAAAGAAACGTAATTCTGTCGCACCGGACTTGCCGGAGTACATCATGGAAAGAGATTATGTGTCCGCTGCACTGCGTACAGCACGTGATCTGGATGCTGGTGAAGAGGAATGGATGCAATTTGTCGAAGAGCTGAAAAAGCGAAAAGGATGATCTTCAATATATATAGTCCATGTTTCCAAACGAAAAAGAGCGGTGTACCTGTTTTAACAATATATCGTGGAGTTTCAACCTGATATTTTGAAAAATCCCTCTCCTGTCGATATTGATGGATTTCTTGAAAATTATCTTGGTACCACTCCGGATTACCATAATGGCATCTATCTTGGTATGACTGTATTTCATGATACAAACTGCATTCCGGTTTATGACTTGGCAAACAATCGTGCAGAATACATCAGTGCAAAAGCTAATACGGTGATTTTCGACAGTCGCTTGCTGGAAGAAAATCAGGAACACCGATATAGGTTTACTGCAGGTCACGAAGCAGGTCATGTTGTATTTCACACACCGTATTTTGCATATGATCCGAATCAACGCAATCGTCTTTTAACTAATCAACTATTACAGCGGGTTTTCCGCCCGCTGTTTATTTATATCCATCATGCAAGCTATTAAGCTTATATCGTAACAAAGGAGGCATCTATGAATAAATCAAAACCTAACATGATTTACACGCCAAAATTGAAAATTCCGCTTGGTGAGATCATTTTAAAACAAAATGGTTCTCATGTATTGAAAATCAAAAAGCCTAATAAATCGGAATACGAGGAAATCACGATTGATTCCCTGATGTCTCTGATTTACAGCAGCAAAAATGAAGATAATACATACAGGGATTCCGATTTCTGAGAAACCCGTATTCTTCAAATAGACAAGCTCAAAACGAGCTGAACCGATATACCGAGTTCTGCCGGCTGAGCATTCGATAGACTATGTTCTACGAATGTTCAGCCGGCTTTTTCTTTTCACAAGGTGCAAATCGTTATGGATCATATAAGACTGATATCTCACTCAAATCAAATTGTGAATATTTTGTAAACTCCATTCAAATAGGAAAAAACCTTTCCTATTTGAATTTTACAATGATTTCAGACAAAGGGAAAGGAGGCGAAAGGCTGTGACTGCTACAGAACGCAGAGAAGAAATTATGAAAATTCTCGTGGCAAGAAGATATGAGACAATGAGCGTACTTGCCGCAGAATTAGGCGTGACAACACGCACGATCCGCAGCGATGTATTAAAGCTCACAGCTGAGTACCCTCTTTAAACAACTCGCGGAAATGGCGGCGGTGTGTCTGTTCCGAATGATTATCATCCATACAAAAATAAATTGTCATTGGAACAGATAAAGGTTTTGGAACAACTAATGGAAACGGCAGATGAATACCAATCTGAAGTTGTCCGCCAGATTCTTGCAGAATTTAGTTATCTTCCCTATCGTCAAAAACATAGCAAAAAGGAGGTCAACCCATGAGCCAAATCAAATTGTTACTGGACATCACCGCAGATGTCCGCCACCTCGGAGACAGTCTGGATGGACCATAGTCAATAATCTGGACACAAAAAGGCGAAAAGAAAAAAGATTAAAGTAAAGATTTTTCAAAATGAATGGGTGACAAATAATTAATAGCCGAGTGAATGCGATTAAGATTATAAAAGCCATTAATAT
>OCHE01001803.1_pt1 | contig 13774 bp, 10 predicted proteins | sample 1538681 | NCBI WGS metagenome assembly OCHE01 (sample SAMN04571717, study PRJEB22368) | human gut metagenome | biome: human gut; material: stool | host: Homo sapiens | place: Luxembourg | collected 2012-08-17
ATTCACCAATACGTATGTGGCGGTGTCGGCGTTGCCGTTGACGGGCGGAACCACGGATCGTCAATGGCTGCTGGTTGGTGGGTCGATCGGCGGACTCGCAGTACTGCTGATTGGTGCGGCTGGCATCTGGAACAGTAAGAAGCGTCTCGTCTGAGACGGTTCCTCGGGCTGGACTGCCCTACCAACCTTCACAGGTCAGTCCAGCCGTACATCACAAATTTGTGGATCGCGGAGCATGTTGGGCTTCAGATCCCGTTAGCAAAAGCAAACACAACATCAACAACACAAGGAGAGGGGATTCTCATGAAGATGAGGAAACTTTTCGCAGGCATCGCCGCCGCGGCGACGCTGCTGGGTGGCATGGCCCTGGGCGCAACCAGCGCACAGGCTGATGGCACAGTGGTGGATAGTACCGCAACGTTCACGTTCACCGCTGACAAAGCTGAGCAGTTGACTAATCGTCAGCTGAGCTTCTACAAGATTGGCGATTATGTTCAGTATGGCACCGGTACTTCTGCTGGATATGGTGTCCAGACCAACGAAGCCAACAAGAACGCGGTGAACGCGGCATTGGGCAGGACCTTGGGCGCATCCTACAATAAGGATAATGTCGATAATCTTGCTGCGGCCTTGGCTGATGGGCAACTTGATCAGGCGCTTACTCGTCCGTGGGCTGAAGGAAATACTCGTAAGTTTGCTGAAGCATTGGTCCAGCAGCAGAATCTGGCTGCTGTCACCCCAGCTCCGGAATTCACTGTGACTGGCACTTCGGCTACGGTTACGCTGCCAGCTGGTATCTATCTCGTCGTGGATAACACCGATGCGACTGCTGGCGTCACCAAGGCTGTTCCAATGATTGTCTCTTCTGGAGAAGTCAAGGATGGTGTGCTCACTAATCCGACGAAGGGCACTACGGTGAATTTCAAGAATTCTGCCGTCGAAGAGCCTAGCAAGACTGTCTCCGCGACGAGTGTTTCTGTCGGTGAGACCCTGACCTATACCCTGACGGGTCATGTGGCTAACCCGAAGCCGGAAGCGTTTGTTTTCCACGATATTCCAAGCGTTGGTCTGACTGTCAAGGCTGATTCTTTCAGCGCAACCGTTGATGGGAATTCTGTTGTTTTCGCGAATTACTTCACTACTGATTTCAACAACTTGTCCGGTTATAAGGGTGACGGTACTAAGGAGTTCACTGTTACGGTGAAGGCTGAGAAGCTTGCTGAGCTTGCCGGCAAGACCATTGTCGTTACCTACAAGGCTGAAGTGAATTCCGACGCCGCAGGTGAGGTGAACAACAAGTTGGTCAAGAATGATTCGTCTTATGCCACCGTGTCGACCAAGCTGTTCTCCTTCAGCTTCTCGAAGCGCGATAACGATAATAATGCGCTTGCAGGCGCAACCTTTAAGCTGTCTGTAGCTGACGGCCAGACTGGTGTGTTTCCGACCATGAATGGTCAGGAACACGGCACGACTCAGATTTCTGGCGACAACGGTAACGTCACTTTCTCTGGCTTGAAGGCAGGTACTTACACGGTTACGGAGACTCAGGCACCGCAGGGTTATATGAACACTTTCTTGCCGTCGTTCACTGTCACCATTGGCGAGAATGGCGAAGCCACTTTCGGTGAGGATGCTTTTGGCTTGGTCAACACGTCTGAAAAGACCGTGAAGAACATCAAGTCCATCACCCAGCTGCCGCTCACCGGTGCTGCAGGCACCACGCTGTTCACCGTTGTGGCTCTGCTCGTGGCTGGCGCTGGCGTGACCATCGCCATCAAGTCTCGTCAGAACGCCGAGGCCTGATCGCCCATCTCTGACGGTATTCGATAAGAACACCAATTCGGAGTGATTTAAGGTCGACCCATTATGGGTCGGCCTTTTTTGTATTGCTCTGTATTTCATGTGGGATTGCTTGGATTGCGCCATATTACGTTGCTTTGGACGTGCCACCCGATGTGGGTGGGCATTGCATTTTTCGAGGGTATAAGGAGTTTCGGTGGGATGTGTTGCAACAAACGGAATCTGGAAACGTGAACCGTTATGGGGGCTGTTAGTCAGGGGAGTGAAGTGGGGGTATTGCACGGAAGGAGAGCCATAGAATCGCAGGCACATCCGCAAAAGAAAGCAACGAAGCATCAATGGGAGGTATTGCGATGCGCAGTGGGGGAGCATTCAGTGACGAGGAGATTCAGCTGTTGCGTGGATTGCCGGCTGTTTCCAATGTGACTCGTGATCGTATCACCTATTCCGACACATTCAGGCAAGTGTGCACCATCCGATATCTTGCGGGGGAATCGCCAACCAAAATCTTTCGTGAAGCGGGTCTGCCGCCGGAATTGGTTGGTTACAAGCGTATCGAGCGCAGTGTGGCGCGGTGGAAGGATGCGGCCATCAAGTCGGTGAGCGGCAGCGACACCATGACCGATGGTGAGATCATAGCGCAGCTTGCGGCGCGGTATAAGCGTGCGTTGGCGACGAGGCGGAGTCTTGAAGACATCGCCAATACGGCCACTGAGCCGAAGCCTGCCGCAACGGCTGCGTCGAATGACGTTCATCCGTTGTCTCTCGGACTGTTCGACGGTGATACGGCCGGCATTATTATCAGGCAGCAGGCTCGTCGTATCGACGAGCTCGAGCGCGATGTGGTGAGGTTGCGCAACAAGCTGGACAAGGAAGTCGGGCCCAATCCTGCCTCCGCTGAGGCCTGACTTATGCTATCTAGCTTATAGATGGCGGATGGTGCGCCTTATTTGCCAGTTCAGGGGTACAAAACATGCCCCCGAACTGTCTATTCCCGTCCAACACTCGCCATCTATAAGCCAGACGGGCCCGGGGGTCGGTCCGATCAGGAGATCAAAGCCTCGAGACTGTCGAAGTCCAGCACTTTGCCGTGCCGTGTGGGGAAGGATTCGCTGCCGCCATAGACGACGAACCGATGGTCTGTGTCCACTCCCATGATCGGCGCGAGATCCTCCAGATTCTCGAAGGCGCTTGTTCGGTACGTGGCGGACGATTTGACCTCGACTGCGTACAGTGACCTGTCGCCCTTCCGATGTCCAGCAGATTGGCCGCCAAGCCAGTGTCATAGAAGTATAGTTTTAGAAAATCGCTCATGCTTAAGCGCACTAGGTAGGGTGCAAAGTCCGTCCGGAACGCCATATAATGTCCCTGTACTAGGTGGTTCAAGGGGGCTTAAACTGATGGCAGGCATTTTGCGAAGGGGCACGTGTGGCGGGTCGAGAAGCAGCGAGTCGCAAGATACGCGCACCTACGTTCCGCCGACGTTCGCCGAGGCGACCGATGTGTCCGAAGAGATTCGCGAGCGTCGTGCCGACGTGGGTAGATCCATTGCCCTGCGTGTGCTTGCGGCGGTGCTGATTTTCTCCGCAATCGGCATTGGTCTTTTCCCGAAAGTGCTGCAATACCAGTCCGCGCAAAAGCTGGCGAGCACGTCCGCCCGTTCCGAGCAGAGCGTCGCGGGCTGGCCGTATCCGCAGGCCGACGAGGCATTCGCCGCGGCTAGGGCGTACAACAAGCGTCTCGCCAAGTCGGGGCAGCCGGTGATTGGCGAGGCTGAGGATCCGCTCGCCGAGTTGTACAACAACAATCAGTCTGGCTCCAGCGACGGTTCCGGTTCCAGCTCGACGGGCGCAGGCACCACTGGCGATGGTAACAAGGATTCCGCTAGCTCCAAAGACGCGGAATACCAGCGTTTGCTGGATACTGGCGATGGCGTGATGGGGGCCATCCGCATTCCGAAGATTTCCGTGAACCTGCCGGTTTACCATGGCACGTCGGAGCAGACGCTTGCGTCCGGTGCGGGGCATTTGTATGGCAGTAGTCTGCCGGTGGGTGGCAAGGATACGCATGCGGTGATTACCGGACATCGGGGTTTGGTTGAAGCCTCAATGTTTACGCGTTTGGATGAGATGCGGGTTGGCGATTACTTCTATATCGATGTGATGGGCCATACGCTTGGCTACAAGGTGGATCGCATCACCGAAATCAACCCGGATGACACGTCGAAGTTGAAGATCGTGCCCGGCGAGGACCGTGTGACGTTGATGACATGCACCCCGTATGGCGTGAATACGCATCGTCTGTTGGTTTCGGCATTACGTTCCGCCATTCCCGAAGAGATTCCCGCGGAGGATGATGCGGCAAAAGATGTGCGTGTGATTGCGGGCGTGGTGTCAGCTGCCACGTTGCTGGTCGGTTTGTTGTTGGTTTGGCTGCTCCGCTGTCCGTGGCATGTCCGTAGGCATGCCGCTTGGTGGCCAAAGCGCAACTAGGGGTTGATGGCGTTAATGTTGCACTTGACAGATGCTTTTTTGTCGGGGAAAATTCTGAAAGAGACATGACAACGTTTGCTTATAGTTTTTGCATCGCGATTTACGGGGGTAAGAATACTCTAGAATCGCGATGATATGTGCGATTTCAAGGAAAGTATATCCCCTTGATTACCTCGTTGGGAGGGTATGTATCCCTCTGTTTTTCTCCTTAAGGTTTAGGCAACGAAGCGATTGTCGGACGGTATGTGAAGCGAAGACGCATCAAATATACCGGTCGAAGGAGGAAGGTATTTCCCGATTGCTTAACGGTACAAGGGGGTAGGCGTATGAGACACGTCTTTGAGCGAAACAGGGCGAGGGGCACAGGTCTGTTCACGCGTCGTGTCATTGCGGCCGTCGTGGGGTGCGTCACTGCTTCGTCAGCGGCGGCGGAAGATGCCACGGGAGCCTTGGAACAACAAATCGAGCAGCCGGTATTGCAAGAATCTGGGCAAGAGGATTCACAGCCGGTGGAACAAAATTTGATGGTGGGAGAAGAGCAGCCGTCAGATCAAGAGCAGCCGTCAGATCAAGAGGCTTACCAGCAAGTCGAACAAGAAACGGAACAAGAAACGGAAGAAGAGACTGAGCAGTGGGTTGAGCAGGAGGTTGAACAACAATCTGAACAACAATCTGAACAACCTGATGAGCAGCCAGTTACGTTGTCCGCTCAACCGATTGCGCGAGCAAATCGGGCGCAGTCGGTTGCGCAGAACGAGACCGGTTCTCAGTTGGGCGCTCCGGAGAAGCATAAGCGCATCAAGAAGAACGATGATGGCAGTTACACCGTGAACGTGGATGTGAAGGGCGCCGTCAACAGCACCACGGTCACCACCACCCAGCCGATCGACTTCACGCTGGTGTTGGACGTGTCCGGTTCGATGGATGACCCGATGGGCTCAACGGATAGGACCAAGCGGTTGGACGCGTTGAAGACAGCTGTGGACAACTTCCTTGATGGCGCGGCGAATGCCAATAAGGGTGCGCAATCCGGTTCTGAACCGGTCCGTGTCGGGTTGGTAAAGTTCTCTGGTAAGGAATCAAATAACGTCGGGAATGACATGTACTGGAGTGGTGGATACCAGTACAACTATTCCCAGATCGTAAGCAATCTGACTGCGGATATGAGTGGCCTGAAAACCAAGGTCAACGAGCTTAAAGCTGCTGGTTCCACCCGGGCCGACAATGGATTCAAGCGCGCGGTCAAGGTAATGGAAAATGAAAATGCTCGGACCGATGCGAAGAAGGTCGTCATCTTCTTTACGGATGGTTCGCCTACATCGACTAATGGGTTTGAAGAAGGAGTGGCAAACAATGCCGTTCTCGCTGCCAAGAAGTTGAAGGATGGCGGTGCCGTCGTGTATTCCATCGGCATCTTCTCCGGTGCTAAGCCGTCCTCGACCGAAGACGACGCGAACCAGTTCATGCATGCGGTGTCCAGCAACTTCCCGAAGGCAACAAAGTACAACAATCGCGGCGTTGGGAATATCAAGGCCGGCTATTATAAAAGCGCGACGAACGCGTCAGAACTGAACGCCATCTTCGACGAGATTCAGAAGAGCGAGACCACCACATCCGCATACACCAATGTGGTGATGGAGGATACGCTCTCCGACTATGTCGATCTTGCGGATAGCACCTACAAGGTCGTTGCCAAGGATGCTTCCGGCAAGGTGGTCTCCTTGACTAAGAATGTCGATTACACCTTGACGTATGACGCGAGCACGAAGAAATTCACGGTCGCATTCCTGAAGCCTCTGGTCAACAACGTGACATACACGCTGGAATACAACGTGAAACCCACGCAGAAAGCGTATGACGAGTATGCCGCCAACCTGAATGCCGGCAAGGATGGATACGCCGATGTGAAGGGCGACGCGGACACCGATCTGTCAGAGAACATCACGTCTTCCGGTCGGCCGGGTTTTCATGCGAACGATTCCGCGTGCCTGGCGTACTCGGCCGATGGCGTGGATCATAAGTGCAGTGAGAACCTGTATCCGCACCCGGTAATCCAGGTGGTGCATTCCACACTGCACGTCGACAAGCAGTGGAGTGGTGACGGCCAGAAGCCGGAAAGCATCACGGTGGATATCAAACAGGGCAACGATACCTATAAGACGGTCACGCTGGAGCGTGACGATAGCGGCAAATGGTCCACTGACGTGATTATTCCGGCAGGCGCCCAAAAGACGTACACGGTGACGGAAGTCGAACCGGACAGCCACTTGTGGAAGGCTTCCTACCAGCACAAGGTCGGCGATAAGGATCTTGCTGATGGCAATGTGGTGACGGTGCCGGAATCCACGGCATCGCAGGAAGCCACGGTGATCATCACCAACACGTTGAAGCAGACCATGCTGACGCATGCGATTGGCGTGAAGAAGGAGCTGAAGGGGCGCGATTGGAAGGATTCCGACGAGTTCACTTTCAAGCTGAAGGCAGACGATTCCAATCCAGACGCGCCGATGCCAGCTTCCTGCAAGAACCAGTCGGCGTGCACGGTGACGGTGAAACGCGATTCGTCTGACGATCACGTTGCTTACTTCGGCGACATCACGTATGACGCAGGTGAAGCCGAGTACACATATCTTGTGACGGAGAACGCTGGTAATGCTTCCGCAATGTATTACTCGCAGGCGGAATACCGGGTGGTCGTGTCCGTGATGAAAGACGGAACGTCCGGTGAATGGAAGGCCGTTGTCGAATCCGTGACCCAGCTGAAAACCGATTATGGTGCCGCTGGTTCGAATTGGGACGAGACCCAGCCAATGCTGTTCACTAACCAATACATTTCGGCATCGTCACTGCCATTGACGGGCCGCATGGGTGCGGAACGATGGTGGCAGATTGCGGCCGACGGAGTTGGCGTGCTGGCATTGCTCGCCGTCGCTGCGGCCGACCAGTGGAGACGTAAGAAGCGGCTCAGCTGAATAACACAGGATTTGCGGATCGCGGGGGCGCGTTGGGTTCCCGCCTCCCGCGATTGCAGAAAACAGTAACCAACAATCAAGGAAGAGGAGATTCTCATGAAGATGAGGAAGCTTTTCGCAGGGCTGGCCGCCGCGGCAACGTTGCTGAGCGGCATGGCCATCGGCGTCGCCGCCGCACAGGCTGATGATGCTCCATTGCTGCAAGTTAACCACGCACAGGAAGGCCATACGTACACGCCATACAAGTTTGCCATGTTTGAGAATCCTGGCGATGGCTCGGTCGAAGTGAAAACGGTTGACGCATGGAAGGGAGCTGTGACCACCGCTGCTGACGTGGCTGATGGAAGCCACAACGGCATCCCGACAGAGTACAAGGATAATCCAGCCGCCTATGTGGCGACGTTCACTGCGGATCAGCTCCGTGTCTTCGCCAAGACCTTGGCTGGAATTACTCCGCCGGCAGGACCTGATGGTACTGGCCTGACCGTAACTACGGAGCAGGCAAATACGAGCCGGGCGGTCAATGTGGACGGAGAAGGCTGGTATCTGGTGAAGGATACGTTCACCAAGGCTGGCGAAACGACTGTGACGTCGGGAACTCCGGCTGTGGTGGCCACCACCGTCAATGGACTGTCCAATCTGAGGATTGCGGCCGATACGACGACCGGTCAGGGCAACATCACGACTGAAGGCCAGTTCAACGCGAAGAACGCGAATCCGACCGACGAGCCGCTCAAGTTCGCCCGGATGAATGACGTGGATGTGAACGGTAAGAGCGTAAAGGTGGGCGACACCGTGGACTTCACTGTGGCCGCGGACGTTCCTCATGCTGCGGCTGGCTGGGATGCGTACCCCTTTACCATTACCGATACCGCGTCCAAAGGTTTGCAGATTGCGGCAAAGAGTGCCTTCACGGTCCAGTTCGGAGATCATACTACTGTGAATCCCGATCTGTACAAGATAACGCAGGAAGGCAATGCTCAATCCGGCACCACCACGACCATCTATTTTGCCGATGCCACAACGCTGGCCGGTAGGACGATTGTCGTGTCGTACCAGGGCACCGTCACCAAGGATGCGTTGGATGGCTTGAGCGGCAGTGTGGACAACAAGGCCACAATCACCACCAAGGATGGTACCAGCGGTGAAGGCAAGACTGTCCTTAAGACCTACGGTTTCCAGTTCACGAAGATTGGAAAGGAAGGGAATGAGGCCAAGCCTCTAGCCGGCGCCAAGTTCGTTGTCAAGAATGCGGAGGGCAAGTTCCTTAAGCAGGCTGAGGACGGTGCGTGGTCGTTTGTTTCCGATCAGAATGATGCCAAGACGTTCATTACTGAGAATGATGGTTTGGTGAAGGTCGCGGGTCTTGCGGCAGGAACCTACACGGTTGTGGAGACTCAGGCTCCGACCGGCTACGCCCAGAACTTCAGGGTCACTTTCAATGTGGAGATCACAGATGAAGGTCTCGTCACCTTCGAGCCGGATGCCCTTCGTCAGGTCCAACCGGTCGATAACACCACTGCGAATGCCACCGCTACCGTGCTGAACGTGAAGAATGTCACTCAGCTGCCGCTGACCGGTGCCGCGGGAACCGTGTTGTTCACCGTCGTGGCGCTGCTGGTGGGTGGCGCTGGCGTGGCTGTGGCGGTCAAGAGTCGTCGCCGCACGTACTGAACGCATGCGTTCGGTGTGAGTGAGTTGTGAATTGACTCACTCGCAATAAAAGTCAATGCGGGCGGTTGTGGATATTCCATAATCGCCCGCATTGACGTGTGACCGACCGGTTGAAGTGATATACGGTCAGCAATATTTGAAAAGCTGCTTGTGAGAAGTCGGATATACACTTGCTTCATCACGGGGTATAGCAAAGGGGGTAAAACGATGCGCGGTGGAGGATCATTCAGCATGGACGAGCTCCAAATGTTGCGGGATCTGCCGGCGGTGGCTAACGTGTCGAAAGACCGCATCACGTACTCCAACGCCTTCAAACAGGTGTGTGTCATACGGTATCTTGCGGGGGAATCGCCGACCAAAATCTTCCGCGAGGCGGGATTGCCGCCGGAACTGATTGGGTATAAACGTATAGAACGAAGTGTGGCGCGTTGGAAGGCTGCCGTCCTCAAATCCGTGAGTGGTAGCAGTAACATGAGTAACGGCGAAATCATTACGGAGCTCGTCAACCTGTATGTTCATGCGATGACGCGCAAGGAGAAACTCGACGACATCGCAGGAATCGCCAATCCCGATAAGGCGAACATTGGAAATGCTCCGCATCCGCTGGACGGGGCGAACGTGTCGGGGGGGGTATATATCCGCTGACGTGCCCGTCCCGTCCGATGCGGCTGCCATCGCCGTGCCGCCTGCACCTCTCAGCGCGAGCAGCGGCCTTGACAGCGAGACGGCGCTTGTCATCATCAAACAACAGGCTCGGCGCATCGACGAGCTGGAACGCGAAAACGAATCGCTCCGTGGCAAGCTGAAAACCTTGGCAAGCTGACTCCACCCGTCGCAAAGCGTTTTTTGGAAAAGATGCGAATCTGCCACATATAGCGCATTTCGCGGTACGAACAACGGCAGAGATTGTGCGGTTCCCGCGGTAGGGTGTGACCATTATGACTTTAGGGAATACGAATACCGGGAAGGCCGGCACAAACACGCAAGCTGCCGACACGTCTGACGCAACGCAGAACGCGCAAAGCACACAATCGCATATCAAATCCGTCGAAAGCCTCGACAAAGACAACGACATGGAACGCGGCCTGAAAAACCGCCACGTCCAATTCATCGCCATCGGCGGCACCATCGGCACCGGCCTGTTCCTCGGCTCCGGCAAGTCGATCGCGCTGACCGGACCGAGCATCATCCTCGTGTACATCGGCGTTGGCCTCATCATGTTCCTGCTCATGCGCGCCATCGGCGAAATGATGTACAGCGACCCCAGCCAGCACACCTTCATCAACTTCATCACGCGCTATCTCGGCCGCGGGTGGGGCAAATTCGCCGGCTGGACGTACTGGATTGTGCTCATCCTGACCGGCATGACCGAAATCACGGCCGTCAGCACCTATTTCGTCACATTCTTCGGCACGTTCGGCATCGACCTCAACGCGTGGAAATGGCTTATCGAACTGTGCTTCCTCGTGGCGCTCACCGGCATCAATCTCATTGCCGTGAAAGTGTTTGGCGAGGCGGAATTCTGGTTCTCCATGATCAAAATCACACTGATTGTGGGTCTGATTGTCACCGCCGTGGTGATGCTGTTCCTCGGTTTCAGCTACCCGGCCACGCATATCGAAGGCGTGGACGGCACGGTCTCCGGCGCCACCGTAAGCCTGAAAAACATCACCGACGGCTTCCAGCTTGCGCCGAATGGCTGGATGAACTTCTTCATGAGCTTCCAGATGGTGTTCTTCGCCTACCAGCTCATCGAATTCGTGGGTGTGACCGTGTCCGAAACCCAGAACCCGCGCAAAGTGCTGCCGAAAGCCGTCAACGAGCTGATCATGCGCATCCTCATCTTCTACGTGGGCGCGCTCGTGGCCATCATGGCCATCGTGCCGTGGCGCAACTTCCACCAGAACGCGGACGGCTCGTTCGGCTCCCCGTTCATCATGGTGTTCAAATACGCTGGCCTCGACTGGGCCGCCGCGCTCGTGTTCTTCGTGGTGATCACCGCCGCCGCGTCGGCGCTCAATTCGCTGATCTACTCGGCGGGCCGCCACCTGTACCAGCTTGCGCAGGACTCCGAATCGCCGGCCATGCAGCGCTTCGGCGAAGTGTCGAAACGCAAGGTGCCGGCGAAGGCGATCATCGTGTCCGGCTGCATGATCCTGTTCTCCCCGCTGATCAACGCGATCCCGGGCATCTCCAGCGCGTTCGTGTTGTTCGCCTCCGCAGCCAGCGCCGTCGTGATCTTCATCTACGTGCTGACGATGCTTGCGCACCGCCGCTACCGTCAAAGCGCCGACTTCCTGCCGGACGGCTTCGTCATGCCGGCATGGCAGGTGTGCGACTGGATTGCGATTGCGTTCTACGTGTTCGTGTACGTCACGCTGTTCCTGTCCGCAGATACGCGCGGTTCCGCCATCGCCGGCCTGCTGTGGCTCGTCGTGTTCGGCGGCTACTGCCTGCTGCACGAGCGCTTCCAGAACCGCGACCTGAAGGCGGCGCTGGAGAAGTAGGCACGCTGCGCGCGTGCGTGCGCAAAACCTACACTGTAATCGACAAGAATCTATCAAATATATCAATTAATCTATCAATGATAGATTAATTGATGTTGATGATAGATTTTTTTGATAGATTATATGAATGTGCGGGATGGAGGTCGCCATGGAGTTGCCAAGAACTGAAAGCCTGACTGTGGAGTTCAAAAGCGAGGCTTCACGTGCGATGTCGGATTCGGAGATCGTGGACAACATCGTTGCGTTGGCAAACACTGATGGTGGAGACCTCTATCTTGGTATCGAAGATGACGGCAAACCGACCGGGGTGTCTAGACAACATCGCAATACGGATTTGCTCGCGGCGTATGTGTTCAACCACACTGTGCCGCCCCTGCAAGTACGTCCGTCCCTGCTTCAGGCTGATGGGGCGAATGTCGTGCGTATTTCCGTGATGTCAAGTAGCCAGTTGGTGTGTTCGCGGGCCGGTAGGGTCACTCATCGCGTGCTTAAGGCGGATGGTAGCCCCGAAGTGGTGACCATGTACCCTTATGAGTTCATGTCGCGGCTCTCGTCGATCGGCCGCTATGATTACAGTGCCCAGCCTGCTCCGGATGCAAAACCGGAAGATTTGGATCCTCTGGCACGTGAACGGTTGCGTGAGCAAATCGCTGCTTCTCATGCGGATGCGGGATTATTGGAGCTTAATGACGATGCGTTCGATGGCGCACTTGGATTGTCCGCTCCGACTGAACGTGATGGTAATCGAATTCCTACGGTGGCTGGGATCCTTATGATCGGCACAAGGAAAGCGTTGTCCCTACGCATGCCCACTGCCGGAATCACCTTCCAAGTCATGCGTGACGGTACTCCGGTGGTCGATGAGACCCTGCGTATGCCTTTGGTGTCGGCTCTACCGCGAATCGAAGAATTGCTAAAGCCGTGGAACCATATCGCGAATGAACGATTCACAGGGATGACTCGACGCAACATCATGGATTACAATCCCGAGGTGTTGCGCGAAGCGGTGCTTAATGCCGTATGCCATCGCGATTACTCCATTCTTGCTCCGGTGGCCATTCAACTTGATGAGACAGGTCTCACAGTGTCGAGTCCTGGAGGCTTCATGCGCGGTGTTGACGTTGATAACCTGCTGACCGTGTCGCCTTCACCTCGCAATCAGGCGCTCGCCGACGTGTTGAAACGTTGCGGATATGTGGAGCGAACTGGTCGAGGAGTGGACAGAATCTACGCCGGTACTGTTGCCTCTGGCCGTCCGTTCCCTGATTATTCGCAATCGACCAGTGAGCGTGTGGTGCTGTTCCTTCGGGCCGCTCACCCCGATGCCGTCTTTATGGACATGCTGGATGAAGCGGAACGTAGACGTGGAGCGAAACTTAACAATGAAGATGTGCTCGTCATGGCTGCCCTGTATAGGCACTCAGGGGCGAATGTTGACACAATACGCCGTGTGACCACACTTGATGACAGTCGCGTGCGGGGCGCTCTCGAAGCGTTGCTTAAGGATGATGTTGCTCATTCTGATAATGATTCGTACGTGCTCTTTGAAAAGAAAGACGAAGGCGAAAAGCAGCCGGTTGACACGCAGCGATACAGGAAGCTGCTACTTGAGCGCGTTCATCTGAATGGGGGAAGCATTACGACGAGTGAGGCCATGGAATTACTTGGTTTGAACTATCTCACTGCATATCGTCTGCTTAAGAGCATGCAACAGGATGGACTTGTTGACCATGAGGGCAGGGGGCGTGCGTCGCGGTTCGTTCTGCCGAAAATCTCGGCGTAGTCATTTGCGATTGCAGTCAAGGAATCTATCATCAATATCAATTAATCTATCAATGATAGATTAATTGATATTGATGATAGATTCTTTTGATAGATTTTGCGACTTTGCGCTGCGTAATGGGCGGGCGTGCGTGTGCGCTACGTGCGACGTGCGTAGGTAACGAAAGAGGGTCGGCGGGAACGTACGAAACGGTACGTTTTCCGCCGGCCCTCGTTGCGTAATCGCAATAGATTAGCGCGAATCAGCCGATGTAGTCGGCCTCGTTCGTCGGGCTGGACGGGACGGCGTGGTCTTCCGTAACCTTGCCTAGGCCGGACAGGTACGCTTCACGGCCCGCCTCGATCGCGTTCTTGAAGGCGCGCGCCATCAGCGGAATGTTTCCGGCGGATGCGATCGCCGTGTATGCCATCACCGCATCCGCACCCATCTCCATGGCCTCCGCGGCCTGGCTCGGGCGGCCAATGCCGGCGTCGATGATCACCGGAACGTTGGAGTTCTTGATGATCACCTCGATGAAGTCACGTGCGCGCAGGCCCTTGTTCGAGC
>OCHE01001810.1_pt1 | contig 13716 bp, 9 predicted proteins | sample 1538681 | NCBI WGS metagenome assembly OCHE01 (sample SAMN04571717, study PRJEB22368) | human gut metagenome | biome: human gut; material: stool | host: Homo sapiens | place: Luxembourg | collected 2012-08-17
AAGTGGGGGAAAAGCCTGAGATGATATCAGGGGCTTACCTATCACTATAAAACTCCGACTTCGTGTATATGCTCAACCAGGCGGGCGGCGACCGGCAGATTTTGGCCCGGCAGCTGGGCATTTCCCCGCACCAGCTGTCCTATGTGACCCACTCCGGCGAGGGCGAGGGGCTGCTGTTCTACGGCTCCACGATTCTGCCCTTTGTGGATCACTTCCCGAAAAACACCGAACTGTATCGCATTATGACGACCAAACCCCAGGAAATGAAGGAGGCTGATGGACGATGAAACCCGAAATTCTGCATAACGACCACATGATGTTTCTGGACCGGGCGCTGGAAACCCAGCGCACCGCGCTCCTGACGGCGATGGCGGACGCCGTTTCCGAGTGCCGCACGGCGGCGGATCAGGCCGCTGAACTGACCGAGACCGGCGAGACCGGCCTGCTGCGGCTGGTGGAGATTCTGTGCGCCGCCAAGGTCCAGCGCGGGCAGGCCGGTGAGACTGTGCTGGAGGGCACCGAGGTCCAGATTTTGGCCGACGTAGTGGCCCAGCTCTACGCCTGCCTGACCGAGTGCCGCTTCGTGGGTCCGCTGGGGCTGGCGGCCTATGCGGAGCTTTCCAGCATGGCGGCCTCCCTCATGCTGGGGGAATGGTTTGATTAAGGAACCGCGCCTGCGCTTCACGGAGGAAGAACGGGCGGACCCGGCGCTGGAAAAGCCCATCCGCAAGGCGGAGAAGGCCGCCGTCAAAGCGGACAAGGCGCAGGCAAAAATCCCGAAAAAGCAGGTCAAACGGGCCGAGGTGGACCCCAAGACCGGCAAGGTCACGACCAAGCTGGTGCTGGAGGATAAGCCCCGGCCGCCCTCCAAACTGTCCCATACAGTGCGGGACGCGCCGGGCAACGCAGTGGCGGGCAAGCTCCACCAGGAGATCCGCAAGACCGAGGACGGTAACGTGGGCGTGGAAAGCGCCCACAAGTCTGAGGAAGCCGTAGAGACCGGCGTGCATCTGGCGAGGGAGGGCTACCGCAGCCACAAACTGAAACCTTACCGCAAGGCCGCCCAGGCCGAGCGGAAGCTGGAAAAGGCCAACATCGAGGCGCTGTTCCAGAAGTCTGTCTATGAAAACCCTGCGGCAGCCAGCAACCCGCTGTCCCGCTGGCAGCAGAAACAGCAGATCAAGAAGCAGTACGCCGCCGCCAAACGGGCCGCACAGTCCGGCGGGAGCGCCGCCGGTGCCGCCCAAAAGACCGGCAAAGCGGCCAAGACGGTCAAGGAGAAAGCCCAGCAGGCCGGGGCCTATGTGATGCGCCATAAAAAGGGCTTTGGCATCGCCCTGGGCCTATTTTTAATCGTCTGCTTGCTGCTCAACACCATGTCCTCCTGCTCCATGATGGCGCAGAGCATCGGTTCGATGATCTCCGGCACCACCTACCCATCGGATGACCCGGAGCTGGTGGCGGTGGAGGCCAACTACGCCGCCAAGGAGGCCGCGCTGCAAGCCGAGATCGACAACATCGAGAGCAGCCACCCCGGCTATGACGAGTACCGCTATGACCTGGATATGATCGGCCACGACCCCCACGAGCTGGCGGCCTACCTGTCCGCTGTGCTGCAAGGCTACACGCGGGCAAGCGCCCAGGCGGAGCTGGAACGCATTTTCGCGGCCCAATACCAGCTGACGCTGACCGAGGAAGTGGAGGTGCGCTACCGCACCGAGACCCGGACAGACAGCGAGGGCAACGAGTATGACGTGGAAGTGCCCTACAACTACTACATCTTAAATGTGACCCTCACCAGCAAGCCCATCTCCTCCGTGGCGTTGGAGCTGCTGACGCCGGATCAGCTGGAAATGTACCAGGTGTACCGGCAGACGCTGGGCAACAAGCCCCTGATCTTCGGCGGCGGGTCCGCCGACACCAGCGATTCCGAGAGTTTGGCCGGTGTGGAGTTTGTCAACGGCACCCGGCCCGGCAATCAGGCGGTGGTGGACATCGCCAAAAGCCAGGTGGGCAACGTGGGCGGCCAGCCCTATTGGAGCTGGTACGGCTTTAATTCCCGCGTGGAGTGGTGCGCTTGCTTCGTGTCCTGGTGTTACGGCCAGATGGGCCTTTCCGAGCCGCGCTTTGCCGCCTGCCAGTCCCAGGGCATCCCCTGGTTCCAGTCGCACGGACAATGGGGCGGGCGGGATTACGCCAACATCGCCCCAGGCGACGCTATCTTCTTCGATTGGGACTTGGATGGCAGCGCCGACCATGTGGGCATCGTAGTGGGCACCGACGGCAGCCGGGTTTACACCGTAGAGGGTAATTCCGGCGACGCCTGCAAAATCAAGAGTTATTCCCTGACCTACGAGTGCATCAAGGGCTACGGCTTGATGAACTGGTGACAAATTTTTATGAAGAATAGGAGTGATTTGACTATGGCTAAAAACAAAATCGAGCGCATCGACCAGGAGATCGCCAAAACCCGCGAGAAGATCGCGGAACAGCAGGAAAAGCTGAAAGACCTGGAAGCGCAGAAAACCGAGGCGGAGAACCTGGAGATCGTCCAGATGGTCCGCGCCCTGCGTATGACCCCGGCCCAGCTGTCCGCCATGCTGTCTGGCGGCATGGTGCCCGGCCGGGCGGTGGGTTCTGCCAATCCCGAACAGGAGGAAATGACCCATGAAGAATAAAAAGATTTTCAGAACCTTTGCCGCCCTTTGCACCTGCCTGATGCTGATGGGCGGCTTCTCTGTGACCGCCTTTGCCCAGGGCACTGACCCTGCGCCCACGGCCACACCGGCGGCGGACGCCACCAACGACAGCAACGTGGTGGTGGAGGAAACCGAGGACAGCCCCGCCCTGACCCCGGAGGGCAACGCCGCCCTGGTGGATGACTTTGGCGGCAACAAGCAGCTCATCACCGTCACCACCAAGGCGGGTAACTATTTTTACATCCTCATTGACCGCGCCAACGAGGACAAGGAGACCGCCGTCCACTTCTTGAACCAGGTGGACGAGGCCGACCTGGAGGCGCTGATGGAGGACGGCGAGACGGCGGAGGAAACGCCCGCCGTCTGCAACTGCACGGAAAAGTGCGCCGCCGGTGCGGTGAATACGGCCTGCCCGGTGTGCGCCGTGAATATGGCAGAGTGTACGGGCCAGGAGCCGGAACCCACCCCTGACCCGGAAACAGAGCCGGAGCCGGAACAGGAACCGGCAGGGCTGAACCCGGCGATGCTGCTGGTGGTGCTGGCTGTGCTGGGCGGCATCGGTGCGCTGGTCTACTTCAAATTCATCAAGCAGAAGCCCAAGACCAAGGGCAGCGACAACCTGGATGATTACGACTACGGCGAGGACGATACCGAACAGGAGGACGAGGACCCTTGGGAGACCGAGGAATCTGACGAGCCGGAGGACGCCGGCGGGGGCGGCGATGAGGAAAGCGAGAACCCGGCCAAATGACCCGGTTCACCGACAGCCCTTATGAACCCATGATGACGCGCAGGCCGGAGGGCGGGAAGGCAGCTTCCCGTCCTCCCTCTTTATCTCCCGGCCCCCCCTGCTATGGCTGCGGAACCTACCGCCCCGGCCAGCCCTGCGTGGGCTTCTGCCACAAAGAACTGACTGCGTGGCTGCGCGAAAGGAGAAAAGCAAAATGAATTATTTTATCCAATTTCTCATTGTGTTCGACCTGATCTGCTTCGGCGTCTACTTTGGCGGCGACATCGTTTGCACGGCGCTCGCCAAGGTGCGCAAAAAGACAGACGAAGAAGAATTTGAAATCTACAAAGTGGAGGACGATACAGACACCTCCAAACCGGCGCTGTCCATCGACGCCATCCGCCACTTGTTCCGCGGCGAGGTCCACGATTTTGTCTGCAACAAACTTCTGCCCAGCGGGCAGGAAACCCTTTCCGCTCTGACCGAGCCGGAGCAGACAGCGGCCCGGTTCCTGTTCTGCGCCTTGATCGGCTATCTCAAAGAGGAAGCCCCGAAGGATGAGCAGAGCTTCCCGATGGTGATGGAGATGCTGAACTATGCCGAGGGCGCGAAAGAGGACGGCGACAAGGACGTGATCGACATTCTGATGGAGGAAACCGCCGCCCGGACACATCTGCGCGAGGAATATTTCAGCGATTACCGCCGTTACCAGCTCATGCAGGTGGATAAGACGCGGGTGCTGCTGGCCTGCCGTGTCATCATCAACGACCTGCTGGGAAAGCTGTACCGCTATGATTACAACGTCGGTTATGACTGCCTTCTGGACGATGGCAACAGCGTTTCCAGAAAACTGAAAAAATCCAACGAAGAAATGGAGGTAGAGGAAGATGCGATTGGTGATCGCTGAGAAGCCCTCTGTGGCAAAATCCCTGGCCGCCGTGCTGGGCGCTGCTACCCGCAAAGACGGCTACCTGGAGGGCGGCGGCTGGCTGGTGAGCTGGTGCCTGGGGCACCTGGCCGGGCTGGCGGACGCCGCCACCTACAACCCCGACTACGCCAAGTGGCGCTATGATGACCTGCCCATTTTGCCGGAGTCCTGGCGCTTCACCATCGCCAAAGACAAGCGGGATCAGTTCGATGTGCTGCGCACCCTGCTGCGGCGGGAGGACGTGACCGAGGTAGTCAACGCCTGCGACGCCGGGCGCGAGGGCGAGCTGATTTTCCGCACGGTCTACTGCCTGGCGGGCTGCCAGAAGCCCATGAAACGGCTGTGGATTTCCAGCATGGAGGATTCCGCCATCCGGGAGGGCTTTGCCAACCTGCGCCCCGGCGCGGACTATGACGGGCTGCACCAGGCGGCCCTCTGCCGGGCCAAGGCCGACTGGCTGGTGGGTATCAACGCCACCCGACTGTTCTCGGTGCTGTACCACCGCACCCTCAATATCGGGCGGGTCATGTCCCCGACGCTGGCCCTCATCGTCCAGCGGGAGGCAGAGATCGACGCCTTCAAGCCGGTGCCGTTCTATTCTGTGGCTCTGGACCTGCCCGGTTTTACCGCTGCCAGCGCCCGCATGGACAAAAAAGCCGATGCCGAACAGCTGAAAACTGCCTGCCAGGGCGGTACGGTGACGGTCAAGCAGGTGGAGCGCAGGGACAAATCCGAGAAGCCGCCCGCCCTCTATGACCTCACCACTCTCCAGCGGGACGCCAACCGCCTGCTGGGGTTCACGGCGCAGCAGACACTGGACTACCTGCAAAACCTCTATGAAAAGAAGCTCTGCACCTATCCCCGGACGGACAGCCGCTACCTGACCTCCGACATGGCCGAGGGCCTGCCGGTGCTGGTGAATTTGGTCGCCAACGCCATGCCGTTTCGCAAAGGCATCGCCATTTCCTGCGATGCGGCGGCGGTCATCCACGACAAGAAAGTGACCGACCACCATGCGGTGATCCCCACCCGGAACATCCGCGAGGCGGATCTGTCCGCTCTGCCGGTGGGTGAACGGGCCATTCTGGAGCTGGTGGCGCTGCGGCTGCTGTGCGCGGTGGCCCCGCCCTATAACTTTGCAGAAACCGCCGTTGTTGTGGACTGCGCTGGTGCGGAGTTTACCGCCAAAGGCCGCACGGTGAAGCAGCCCGGCTGGCGGGCGCTGGACGCCGCCTACCGGGCCAGCATGAAAAATGTGGAACCGGACGGCAATTCCGAGGACAAGGCCCTGCCGGAACTAACCGAGGGCCAGGCGCTGCCGGTTGCCGGTGCCGCCGTCAAGGAGGGCAAGACCACCCCGCCCAAGCACTTCACTGAGGATACCTTACTCTCTGCGATGGAGACTGCCGGAAAAGACGATATGCCGGAGGACGCCGAGCGCAAGGGGCTGGGCACCCCCGCCACCCGCGCCGGAATTTTAGAGAAATTGGTGTCCACCGGCTTCCTGGAACGCAAAAAGAGCAAGAAAACCGTGCAGCTTTTGCCGTCCCACGATGCCATTTCCCTGATTACCGTCCTGCCGGAGCAACTGCAATCCCCGCTGCTGACCGCTGAGTGGGAGTACCGGCTGGGCGAGATCGAGCGCGGCGAGCTGGCCCCGGAGGACTTCATGGCTGAGATCACCGCCATGCTGAAGGAGCTGGTGGGAACTTATCAGGTCATCAAGGGCAGCGAGTACCTGTTTGCCCCGCCCCGCGAGGTGGTGGGCAAATGCCCCCGCTGCGGCGGTGAAATTGCAGAAATGCAAAAAGGCTTCTTCTGTCAGGACCAATCTTGCAAATTTGCGATCTGGAAGAACAACAACTGGTGGGCAGCGAAGCGCAAACAACCCACCAAGGCCATTGTGGCGGCGCTGCTGAAAGATGGCCGCGCCCATGTGACCGGGCTGTACTCCGAGAAAAGCGGCAAGACCTACGACGCCACCGTGGTGCTGGAAGATACCGGCCAGTACGTCAACTTCAAGCTGGAATTTGACCGGCAGAAAGGCGGCGGCAAATGAAACTGAGTTTGTATGAACAGGAAACGATTATCCTCTACAACCAGGCCGAGGCCACCGCCGAGGTCTATTCCCACGACCCGCGCCTGCTGGAAAAGCTGCGGCGGCTGGCGGAAAAATACCCGGACCAGATCGTGAAAAAGGACCGTCAGACCTTTACGGTGCCCAAACGCTGCGTATCGGTGCGGGAGCCGTACAGCGCCGAGCGCCGCAAGGCCGCCAGCGAACGGGCCAAGGCCGCCGGGTACAAACCACCCGTCACGAAAGCGGGCGGCAAGTAAGCATGGGCGAGAGCGTCTTTGAAGTCGTAAAACAGTCCGTCACCGCCAGAGAGGCGGCGGAGCTTTACGGCATCGCAGTGGGGCGCGGCGGTATGGCCTGCTGCCCCTTCCACGATGACCGCCACCCCAGCATGAAGGTGGACACCCGTTTCCACTGTTTTGGCTGCGGCGCAGACGGCGATGTGATCGACTTCACCGCCCGGCTCTATGACCTGTCCCCCAAGGGGGCCGCTGAAAAGCTGGCCCAGGATTTTGGCCTTTCTTATGACAGCAAGGCCCCGATCCGGCGAAGTTATGTCCGGCAGAAAACCGAGGCGCAGGTGCGGAAAGAAAAACGAGAACACGGCTGGCGCGTCCTGACGGACTACTATCACTTGCTCCGAAAATGGGAGGCCGACTATTCCCCCAAGACGGCGGACGAGGACCCGCACCCGCGCTTTTTGGAGGCCGTCCAAAAAAAAGACTACATGGGCTATCTGCTGGACACCTTTCTCGACAGCAGCACCGAGGAACAGGACCAGTGGATCGCAGAACACACCGCTGAAATTTCGGCCATAGAAGGGAGAGTGAACATCATGGCTGACAAACCCACCAACCGGGAACGGTTGCAGCAAATCACGGCGGGCATTGAACAGGGCATCAAGGAGCTGTTCGAGAGCGAAAAGTATATGCGCTACCTGTCTGTGATGTCCCGGTTCCACCGCTATTCCGTCAACAACACCATGCTCATCTATATGCAGAAGCCGGACGCCACGCTGGTAGCCGGATATAACAAGTGGAAAAATCAGTTTGAGCGCCATGTGAAAAAGGGTGAGCATGGTATTACCATCATCGCGCCAACGCCGTTCAAGAAAAAGATCGAGGAACAGAAGTTGGACCCGGACACCAAAGCCCCCATCCTGGATGCAGAGGGCAAGGCGGTCATGGAGGAACGGGAAGTTGAGATCCCCATGTTCCGCCCGGTGAAGGTGTTTGATGTGAGCCAGACGGACGGCAAGCCCCTGCCGGAGCTGGCGTCCTCCCTGTCCGGGAATGTCCAGAACTACGAGGCTTTCATGGAGGCCCTGCGCCGGTCCGCGCCGGTGCCGCTCTCCGTGGAGCCGATGGCCGCCAACATGGACGGGTATTTCTCGCCGGACCAGCAGCGCATCGCCATCCGGGCAGGCATGAGCGAGGTGCAGACCGTTTCCGCCGCCGTCCATGAGATCGCCCACAGCAAGCTGCACAACTACGCCAAGGCCCAGGAGGAAGCGGCCAGGGCCGGTGATAAGGAGCCGCCCAAGAAGAAAGACCGCAACACCGAGGAGGTGGAGGCCGAGAGCATTTCCTATGCCGTCTGCCAGTATTACGGTATCCAGACCGGCGAGAACAGCTTCGGCTACATCGCCAACTGGAGCCAGGGTAAGGAGCTACCGGAGCTGCGGGCCAGTCTGGAGACCATCAACAAGGCGGCCGGGGAACTGATCGCGGACATTGACCGGCACTATAAGGTTATCTGCAAGGAGCGCGGTATTGACCTGGCCGCCCAGTCGGAACAGACAGTGCCGCAGCAGGAAGCCGCATCGGAGGCGGAGGTCCCCATGCAGGCTCCCGCCCGCCATGCTTACAAGCTCCACAGCAATTTTGAGCGTACCTCACCGGCAGACAGTACCTATATCCAGGAATATACCGTTGCGGATGATTTATCCCTTATCCCCGGAGAGGTACTTTATGCGGGAACCTATGACGAGTGTGTAAAACTGCACAACGCCCTTCAAGATGGCAGTATGACGGCTGAGCAGGTCAAGGCCCAGGCGCAGGCGGAAAAGCTCTATGAGTTGGACGGACGGCTGTACCTCCACGTCCAGCCCTGTGACGGCGGTTATGACTACACTATCTACGACAAGGGCACAATGCGGGCATTGGACGGCGGCCAGCTGGACGCCCCGGAGCTGCCCCTGTCCACCGCCGCGCTGAAAATCTGCGAGATGCACGACATGGGCGGCCAATCCATTCAGTATGCGCCGCTGTCCATGATCGAAACTTTGCAGGAGGCGGCTGTCCAGCAGATGCAGGCAGCGGCCCAGGCCGCCGCCCCGGAAACTACCAGGCTGCCGGACGCCCCGGAGCAGCACCTGGACGAGTACCCCATGCCGGACCCCACGCTGACCCAGGACGATTTGGAAAAGAGCGGCTATCTGGACGGGGACCTTCTGCCCCTCTCCAAAGAGCGGGCCTATGAGCTGATGGAGCGCGACCTGACCGTTTATATCGTCCAGCAGGGTGAGAATCCGGCGATGGCTTTTGATACCACCGACCTGGACGCCTACGACGGGATCTTCGCCGTCACCCGCGAGGAATGGGAGGAAAGCCCGGCTTTCGATGCTCAGGTCAAGGAGCGCATGGACCACCAGCAGGAACGGGAGCAGGCGTTCCTCGATCACAAGGGCGACTGCTTCGCTATTTATCAGGTGAAGCACACCGACGAGTTGCGGGACATCCGCTATGAGGGGCTGGAATGGCTCAAGTCCATCGGGCAGACGGCGCAGCGGGACAACTACGATCTAGTCTACACCGCGCCGCTGCTGCCCTCCGATTTGAAGGGCGATACTGCCGAACAGCTTTTTTACCGCTTCAACAATGAACACCCCGCCGACTACCGTCACCCGTCCATGAGCGTCAGCGACATCGTTGCCATCAAGCGGGACGGCAAGGTATCCTGTCACTACTGCGACAGCTTCGGCTTTGCCGAGGTTCCCGGCTTCCTGCCGGACAACCCGCTGAAAAATGCGGAAATGGCCGTGGAGGATGACTACGGCATGATCGACGGCATTCTCAACAACGGCCAGCGGCAGCCGCCCCAACGGGAGTTGCCGGAAAAACGGAAGTCCGTTGTGGAGCAGCTGAAAAGCCAGCCCAAACCCGAACATAAAAAGACAGCGCCCAAAAAGAGCGCGGAAAGGGAGATCTGATATGAACGCTTTGACTTTTGAGGAAACCAACCTGCTGTGCATCTACAACCCCGGCACCCGCCAGGGGGCCATCGAGGCCCTGACCGAGATGCGCGGCCACTTGCAGGCGGACGAGGACGAGCTGCTGGCCCTGACCGACAGTACCCTCGCCAAGCTGCGCGCCATGACCGACGCCGAGTTTGACGAGCTGGAGCTGTACCCGGATTTTGATGAATAACACACTGTTTTGACCCGCAGGGCGGCCACCGTGCCGCCCTGCTTTTATATAAGACCAGGAAGGAGGACAGAATCCCATGCCAACCAAAGCAGAACAATACGCGCAGATGGCCGACCAGGTGGCGCGGCAGCTCACCGGCAGCTGGCAGGAGTGGGCGGGCTTTCTCACCACCGCCGCCCGCCTCTACAAATATCCGTTCCATGAACAGCTGATGATCTACGCCCAGCGCCCGGACGCTACCGCCTGCGCCGAGTACGACCTGTGGAACAACCGCATGGGCCGGTATGTGCGGCGCGGGTCCAAGGGCATCGCCCTGGTGGATGATTCCGGGGACCGGCCCCGACTGCGGTATGTATTCGACATTTCCGACACCGGCACCCGTGAACACTCCCGCACCCCCTGGCTGTGGACGATGAACGAGGAACACACCGCGCCGGTCATGGCGATGCTGGAACGCAACTATGATGTGAGCGGCGGCGACCTGGCCCAGCAGCTGGCCGATGTGGCCGCCAAGCTGGCGGAGGAATACTGGGCCGACCACCGGCGGGATATTCTCCCTATCGTTGACGGTTCCTTTTTGGAAGAGTACGATGAGTACAACATCGAAGTCCAGTTCAAATCCACCGCCGCTGTCAGCATCACCTATGCCCTGATGTCCCGCTGTGGGCTGGAGCCGGAGCAGTATTTCAGCCATGAGGATTTCATGGCGATCTTCGACTTCAACACCCCCGCCACCGTGGGGGCGCTGGGCACGGCGGTCAGCCAGATAAACCAGCAGGTACTGCGGCAGATCGGCGTCACCATCCAGAACTATGAGCGCGCCAAGGGCGCGGAAAGGAGTGCCACACATGGAAAACAACCTGACTTACACGAGGAACGGCGATTACCTGATCCCCGACCTGAAGCTGTCCGAACAGCCGGAGAAGCCCCTGGGCAAGTACGGCAGGATGCGCAAAGCGTACCTGAAGGAACACCGGCCCATCCTCTACAACCAGCTGCTGATGAGCGAGAAGCTGTACCCGCACCTTCGGGAGATCGACGAGACCGCGAACAGCCGTCTGGAGCAGATGATGCCCCGGCTGGCGGAGGCAGCGGGCGCGACGGAGCAGCTGAAAGCCAGCGACCCCATGCAGTGGGTGGGCCTGATGAACACCTGCAAGGCCCAGGCGGAGGAGATCCTGCTGGCGGAACTTATCAACAGCTGACCTTAAACCTGTTCCTCTCCGAAGCGGAACAAATCCATAAAATCGACGAAGCAGAGAGTGTGAAAACGCCCTCTGCTTTTTCTATGCCCAAACCCGCTGCGCAGGCGGAACCTGTGCGCCGGGCGCTGACCCAGGCGGAGATCGACGCCGCCATCCAGGAATGGAACGGCAATATTGAAAGTAAGCACGCGGTTGTCCGCTACATGAAGGACCATGCCCGTGAAAAGGATACCGCCGCCTGGCTGCGGCAGGAGTACGGCGATGATCTCCCGGCCCTGCCTGTGACGGTGGACGGCGCGGCGGGCGACGTGCCCTGGCCCAAGGTGCAGCGCCGGATCGTCCAGCTCATCAAGGAAGATCGGTTCTACACCGAGGCGGAGCAGGACCGATTTGACAACATCGACTCCATCGCCATCCGGGAGGCCCTGGCCGAGCGCGGCATCGTGAACGGCCAGGTGGTGGACCCGGAAAAGCTGGACAGTGATCCATTCATCCGGCAGGTCATGCGGGATGTGGAGGCCGTCGCAACCGAGGAACAGGCCGAGGCAGCGGCAAAGCCGCCTGTGCCGGACTTATCCGGCCAGCCCGTCACCCGCGAGGGCGACACCCTCACCATTGGCAGCGGCGAACCCACCCATGAGATCGACATCACGGTGTCGGACGAGGAATATGCCGCCATCCGGGGCACCATCCCGGAGCGCACCGCCTACGATCCGTCCGCCCCGGTTTACAATGTGGGCAATACCGTCTATCTGGATGACCGCGCCCATCAAATTACCGAACTGCGGGAGGATACGGTGCAGCTGCTGCCCACCGGCATGAGCTATCCCATCTACCGGGTCGAGAGCCGGGAGCGGTTCGAGCAGCTTTTGCGGGCAGACAACCGCAACGACTTCTACACCGAGTTCCTGCCCGTCAACCCTGACACGGCGGACCAGGACCTGCGGGACGTGCTGGCCCACGGCCTGATCGGCGCGCCGAACAAGGCGGAGCTTTCCGAACTGCTGCGCACCGGCAAGAGCAACCGGGAGGTCGCCCTGTGGCTGAGCCGGGCCTATCCTGACATCATCGAGACGATGGAGCTGGAGACCGGCGATACCGCCGACTACCGAACCATACCCGAAGGCATCGAGCTGGAAGTGCTGGACGCGGACGAGAAGCGACTGGCCATGCTGTTCTTCCGCTGGGATGAGGTTGCACCGCTGCTGCGCGGGCTATATGCCCGCCAGCTGGACGGCTTTGTGCAGGAGCAGGATGAACCGTATATGGAAGCCCCTGCCGCCGTGGAAGAACCTGCCGAAACCGCCAAGCCCATTGAAGAAGCTGCTGAGGCACCGGCGTTCCACTCCGAGACGGTGGCCGTCTACCCCGGTGACAAAAACGGACTTCCCTATGACGTGGTGGTGGAACGGCTGCACGTTGACCGGCCGGAACCCACGCCGCCTGAACCGATGCCGGACACGCAGCCGGAGGAAAAGCCGGATCACCCGGTCGCCATCCCGGTGAACGGTGAGTGGCAGACTTTCCCCAACCAGAGGGCAGCCGAACAGGCGGCCTATCAGGAGTACCGGGACAACCTGCGCCGCAACGCCGAGAACTTCCGCATCACCGACGACCATCTGGGCGAGGGCGGCCCCAAGGCCAAGTACCAGGCCAATGTGGCGGCGATCAAGCTGCTGAAATATCTGGAAGAGACCACCGGGCAGGCCACGCCGGAACAGCAGGAGGTATTGTCCCGCTATGTGGGCTGGGGCGGCGTGGCGGATGCCTTTGACCCGGACAAACCCGCGTGGGATGCCGAGTATTCGGAACTGAAAGAACTGCTGACCCCAGAGAAATACGCTGCGGCGCGGGCCTCCACCCTCAACGCCCACTATACCAGCCCCACCGTCATCCGCGCCATCTATGAGGCCGTGGAGCAGATGGGCTTCCGCACCGGCAACATTCTGGAACCGTCCTGCGGCGTGGGTAATTTCTTCGGGATGCTGCCGGAGAGCATGGCCGGGAGCAGGCTGTACGGCGTGGAGCTGGATTCCATCAGCGGGCGGATTGCCCAGCAGCTCTACCCCAAGGCTAACATCACCGTGGCGGGCTTTGAGACCACCGACCGGCGGGACTTCTATGACCTTGCCATCGGTAACGTCCCTTTCGGCCAGTACCAGGTGAACGACAAAGCCTACAACAAGCTGGGCTTCAACATCCACAACTACTTTTTTGCCAAGGCGCTGGACCAGGTGCGCCCCGGCGGCGTGGTGGCCTTTGTCACCAGCCGCTACACAATGGACGCCAAGGATTCCACCGTGCGCCGGTATCTGGCCCAGCGGGCCGAGCTGCTGGGGGCGATCCGCCTGCCCAACAACGCTTTCCGCGCCAATGCCGGGACCGATGTGGTGTCCGACATCCTGTTTCTGCAAAAGCGGGACCGCCCGCTGGACATCGCCCCGGACTGGACCCAAACCGGCCGGACCGAGGAAGGCTTCACGGTCAACCAGTATTTTCTGGATCACCCGGAGATGGTGCTGGGGCGGCCCACCGCCGAAAGCACCCAATACGGCAAACAGGATTACACCGTGGCCCCCATCGAGGGGCTGGAGCTGGCCGATCAGCTGCACGATGCCGTGAAGTACATTCGCGGCACCTACCAGGAGG
>OCHE01001814.1_pt1 | contig 13696 bp, 12 predicted proteins | sample 1538681 | NCBI WGS metagenome assembly OCHE01 (sample SAMN04571717, study PRJEB22368) | human gut metagenome | biome: human gut; material: stool | host: Homo sapiens | place: Luxembourg | collected 2012-08-17
ACGGCAGTGCAAATTCTTCCGACGTTATTACTGTAAATTCAGGAGAAACGGTATCAATAGAGTTCACTAATATCAATTATGATGTGAGAACAATATACGCAGATGTTGAATTATCCGGTGATGCGGGAGAGGGTACAATTGAGATAGCTTATTCTGATGAAACCACAGCAGAATACCGTTACGATGCTCATCTTAATTACATAGGCGGCAATGAAAACAGTAAATACATAATATGCAGTTTTTCAGGCAAAGTCGGAAATATGAAATTCAATGTTAAAGCGCCCGATGGAAGTACGGTAGTACTGAAAGATTTTTCTGTAAATAAAGCTATACCGTTTCATTTTTCATGGATAAGATTTATTATAATTTTGGCGGGCGTGTTGTTTTTAATAACGCTTGCATATTGTTCGCTGATGAAAAGGGAATGCGGAAAATCAAAATCCCTTTTAATAAGTTCTGTAGTGATAACGGCAGTATTTGTGTTGATCGGAACAGGACTGCTGTTTGTTCGGGAGGATATGTTTTCAGACTTATTTTCAAATCCGGACACAAATCAGATAAACAAGGAATTGGTCGACGCTTTTGAAGCAGGACAGGTAAGTCTTCTTGAAACTCCGCCGCAGGAGCTGCTGGAGCTTGAAAATCCTTATGATTATTTGACGCGTCAAAGCAAAGGTATTTCATATTTATGGGATCATGTACTTTTTGAAGGAAAGTATTATTCCTATTACGGAATAGGTTCTGTTTTAACGTTGTTTTTGCCGTATCATATGATAACAGGAAATTATTTTTCTTCGTTGTTGGCGTCATTTATTTATAGTATAATAGGGATAATGTTTTTAACCTTGACTTACTTCGTATTTATCAAAAGATTTTTTCCTAAAATTTCTAACGGAATAGCAACAGCAGGACTTGTAATTGTACAAGCGTCTTCATTTATTTGGTACCTTATGATTAGAGGCGATATTTATGAGCTTGCACAGACCAGCGGTTTTGCTTTCCTGATGTCGGGTGCATTTTTCCTGCTTAGCTCAGGAGTTATAGGAAAGGGTAAGGTTTCAAGGGTAAAAATTTGTATATCTACGGTTCTTCTTTCAATAGCGGTGTTATGCCGTGCGGTTCTGGCGCTTTACTGCGTTGTTGCACTGTTGTTTATTTATGCAGGTGTGAAGAAAATCGTAAAAACATCTGAAAATCCGACATTCAAGGCAAATAAAAAACCAATTATAACATTTCTGCTTGCGGCGCTTCTTCCTTTTGTACTGATAGGCTCTGTACAGATGGTATATAATTATCTCAGATTTGGTTCTGTATTTGAATTCGGTATAAAGTATAGCTTGACTATCAATGATTTTACTCACATACAATTTCATATACCCATCATGCTCATTGCATTTTATAATTATCTTTTTACTGTACCAAAGGTTTCTACAGTATTTCCGTTTATAACAACCAATTATGATTCACTTTCAGTTAACGGATATTGCTTTTTGTCATCGTTTAGTGCATGCGGATTGATTTTCCGTGCCGTACCTGTATTGGGATATGTATTTGGCGGAAAAGCCTATAAAAAGTCAAGTAATCCCAACAAACGTCTGGCGGCGATAATAATAATTTCAGGCTGTATTATTGTTCCGTTTATTCAAATGTTTCTTGTATGGAGTAATGGCTATACGCCTAGATATGCCGTTGACTTTGCTTGGCAGATGATATTCGGCGCTTTTGCGATTCTGTTTGTATTGCATGAACATATTTCCGAACCAATGAAAAGAGTAATGTATTTTATTTTTGCTGTTTCGGCGGTCATATCAGTAGTAGTAAATTTTGCTTTAATTTATGAATATATTTTTGATTATGGAAGTATGCCTATATATATTTCCGCTGATGTTCGCCGTTCGATGGCTTCCTTTGCAAGACTGTTTGAATTCTGGAATATTATGTAAATAATTTCGTAATTAAATTAAAAAGTCCGGCTTTTTGCTGGACTTTTTATGTTATATATAGTATAATAAAATATATAATAAAATTGACGGGGGACTTTTCAATGTTTTTGACAGTAATTCTTAGTTTGTTATCTGTTATTATTATAATATTATCGTATATTTTAGTGAAAACAGGCAAAGCTTCAGACAAAACACAATCGGCGGTCATACTTTGCGGATTTGCAGTTCAGTTAATAGCAGTTATAGCATCTTTTTTTGCCGGAAACGGTTTTACTGCAATGAGTATTGCGGTAATGGCGGCTGATCTGTTTATTGGTCTGCCGAAAATATTGTACAGAAAAATAACAAATAAGAAAATAATTTGCTTTATTGAAAATAATAAAAAATGGCTAACCGGAATAGCGGCAGGAACAGCAGCAGTACTGTTGTTTGAAGCGTTTATCTGTAATTTCGGAGCGTTTAATCTTATTATGCCGTCGTCTCCTAATGAAATGATACTGCCCTTATCACGTGCGTCTGTAAACGGCAGTGCAAATTCTTCCGACGTTATTACTGTAAATTCAGGAGAAACGGTATCTATAGAATTCAATAATGTAAATTATCAAATAAAAAATATTTACATTGATATTGAAAGCGAAAATTCTATAGGAGGAACAGTCAGAATATACAACAGCGACGAAACCAGTAAGGATATGAGGAATGTTTCTAATCTGGAGTATATTAACGGTAACGAATCAAGCAAATACATAGTATGCAGTTATTTCGGCGAGACGGGAAATATTAAATTTGAAGTTTCTGCTCAAGATAACAGTGTAGTGACAGTTAAAGGAATTTCTGTCAATAAGCCTATACCTTTTGACTTTTCCTGGCTGAGATTTTTTATTATTCTGGGATTTGTACTGTTCGCTGTAACGATTGCACTCTGTCCGTATATGAAAATATCATGCGGTCAGTCTAAAACCTTTAAATTGAGTGCGGCGGCAGTTACGCTTGTATTTGTTTCTGCGGCTGTTTGCCTTTTAGCGATAAGGGGAGACATGATTTTCAGCTTGTTTGACCATCCTGACACCAATCAGATGAATAAAGAATTGGTTGACGCTTTTGAAGCGGGACAGGTCAGCCTTCTTGAAACTCCATCGCAGGATATGCTGAATCTTGAAAATCCATATGATTTGTCAGAGAGAAGTGCGGCAGGAGTTTCATATCCTTGGGATCACCTGTTTTTTGATGGTAAGTATTATTCTTATTACGGTATAGGTACTGTATTAACACTGTTCTTACCGTATCATATGATTACAGGGAAGTACTTCCCGTCTCTTTGGGCGACGTTTATATATAGTATAATTGGTATTATATTTTTAAGTCTTGCATATTGTGCGTTTATGAAACGTCTGTTTCCTAAAATCCCCAATAGAACGGCTGTAAGCGGACTGGTAATCGTTCAGGCGTCGTCGTTTGTGTGGTATTGTATTACTATAGGTAATTTTTACGAGCTGGCACAGGTCAGCGGATTTGCATTTCTGATAGCCGGTATGTACTTTTTGCTTCGTTCCGGAGTTGTCGGCGAGGGAAAAATATCAAGACCCAATATTTGCGTGGCAACGATTCTTCTGTCCATAGCGGTACTATGCCGTGCGGCTTTGGCGCTTTATTGTATAGTTTCACTGTTGTTTATATATGCAGGAGTGAAGAAAATCGTCAAGACATCGGTAAATCCCACATTTAAGGCAAACAAAAAGCCTGTCATAACATTCCTGCTTGCGGCGTTGATTCCTTTTGCACTGATAGGCTCTGTACAGATGATATATAATTATCTCAGGTTTGGTTCAATACTTGATTTTGGTATTTCTTATACACTTACCATTTATGATTATCAGCATATACAGTTCCATTTGCCGTTAGTATTTATAGCAATAATCAATTATTTGTTTACAGTACCAAAGGTTTCGTCAGTATTTCCGTTCGTGACAAGCAATTATGATTCGCTTTCGGTCAACGGATATTATTTCCTTGCCGGATTCAGTTCAGCGGGTATTATATTCCGTGCCGTACCTGTTTTGGGATATATATTTGGCGGTAAAGCTTATAAAAGATCAAATAATCCTAACAGACGTCTGGCGGCAGTCATAATAGTTTCAGGGTGTATTTTAGTACCTCTGATACAGATGGCAATGATCTGGGAATACGGTTATACTCCGAGGTATGCTGTTGACTTTGCATGGCAGATGATATTCGGCGCATTTGCAATACTTTTTACACTTTATGGTAAAATCAACACAACGAATAAAAATTTAATAAATAAAGTATTTTTAATTTCAGCAATTGCGTCAGTAATAATTAATTTTGCCCTGACTTACGAATTTGTGCTTGACTATGGAAACACTCTGGGTGGAATTCCTATGGATATCAGGAGTGATATGGTTTCATTCGGAAGATTATTTGAATTCTGGAATATAATGTAAAAATTAAAACCGACGGCAGCTCCGTCGGTTTTTTAGTTTATTCTCTTATAAATTTCATTCACGGCAATTTGTATAAAATCCTCAATCATTTCCATAGTCAGAAAAGCCGGTTCTTCAAAATTGATTTTATTTGAAAAGAAATTATCAATTATCCATTCCATACCGTCTTTCATTTCATTTGCCGTTATATAATCCCGTATATAACATCCGTAAGCTTTTTTCATCATTTCAACAGGATTGTTGATAAAATTTATATTTTTTGCCGCTAGAGTGTCGGCGCCGTTGACCTCTCTCATCATATAACCGAAAAAGCTTTTATCAGTCTGCAAAATACCGCTTTTTTCAGCTTCCTCAGCACACCGCAGACGAATTGTCCTCATAAACATTTCGTCTGTTATAAGGTGCGTCAGATAGCCTAAATAAAGCTCTTGGTTATCACCTTTATTACAGTATTCCTTTTGAAATTTGCCCAGACGCTTTTGAAATAATTTTAGATTTTCAGGCAGAATAAAATCCCAGTCGCTTATACCGTCCCTGAGATGCGTATGCTTTTTCATTTCACGCTGATAATTTTTTCGTGAATGAATACAGTCCGGCGCTACATTTCCAGCGTAGTATAGGGGAAGGTTCTTTATATTAAGCCTTTTAAAAGTTGCGTCTGCAACTGCCAGATGTACTATTACTCCGGCCATACTTTTCACCTCTGTAAAAAGCCCTGTGTTTACATACACAGGGCAATTATTTTATTTAGCATAGTCAACTGCACGGCTTTCACGAATCATATTAACCTTGATCTGACCCGGATAATCCATTTCATCTTCAATTTGTTTTGCAATATTTCTCGCAACAATTACCATACGTTCATCATTAATGATTTCTGGAGCAACCATAACTCTGACTTCACGTCCTGCCTGAACGGCATAACACTTGTCAACGCCTTCGTATGAAGTACAGATCTCTTCCAGCTTTTCAAGACGCTTTATGTAATTTTCATAATTTTCACTTCTTGCAGCAGGTCTTGCAGCAGAAATAGCGTCAGCTGCCTGAACGATACAGGCAATAACAGTTCTCGGTTCAACATCGTTGTGATGAGCTTCTATCGCATGGATAACTTCAGCGTTTTCCTTGTACTTACGGCAGACGTCGACGCCTATCTGAACATGAGAGCCTTCAATTTCTGCGGTAAGAGCCTTACCAATGTCGTGGAGAAGTCCCGCACGTCTTGCCAGGTTAGCGTCTACTCCCAGTTCTGAAGCCAGTATACCGGAAAGCTGCGCTACTTCGATTGAATGATTAAGTACGTTCTGTCGGTAACTTGTACGGAATCTGAGACGTCCTATAAGCTTGACCAGCTCATGATTCATACCGTGTACATTAGTTTCCAGAATTGCTCTTTCGCCCTCTTGTTTAATTCTGTATTCAACCTCGCGTTTTGCCTTGTCAACCATTTCTTCAATACGTGTAGGGTGGATTCGACCGTCGGCTATAAGCTTTTCAAGAGCGATCCTTGCCACTTCACGTCTGACATGATCAAAGCAGGAAAGCGTAATTGCTTCCGGGGTATCGTCAATAATAAGGTCGACGCCTGTAAGAGTTTCAAAGGTTCTGATGTTTCTTCCCTCACGTCCGATAATTCTTCCCTTCATCTCGTCGTTAGGAAGGGGAACTACGGATACAGTAGCCTCAGATACCTGATCAGCGGCACATTTAGCGATAGCAAGAGAAATATAGCTTCTCGCTTTTTCTTCACATTCGTCTTTTATCTGCTGTTCATATCCGGCAATTTTCAAAGCTTTTTCGTGCACCAAATCACCGTCAAGCATATCCAGAATATATTCCTTAGCCTGATCTCTTGTAAATTCTGAAATACGTTCAAGAATATCCATTTGACTTTTCTTGATTGTTTCAGCTTCCTTTAAATTTTCTTCAGCCTTTTTTATTTTGTTTTGAAGAGTTTCTTCCTTGCGTTCAAGATTATCATTCTTTTTATCAAGACTTTCTTCCTTTTGCTGAATTCTTCTTTCCTGGCGTGAAATTTCATAACGCCTGTCCTTAATTTCTTTTTCTGCATCGGAACGAAGCTTATGAATTTCGTCCTTAGCTTCAACTAAAGCTGTCTTTTTCTTGGATTCAGCTTCTTTATCAGCATCTGCCAGAATTTTCTCAGCTTCTTTTTCTGCGGAGCCCATTATTGACTCTGCCTGTTTTTGTCTGTAAGCAATTCCCTGACGGAAAAATATAACTCCGGAAACAGCTGCCCCGACTATCAATGCTGCTATGCAGCATATAATTGCAACAGTAGTATTCATTGCCCGCACATTACCTCCTTTAATATAGTTATAGAAATTGTACAATAACTGTATTACTCCGGCAGGATAATGTTGCCATAATCGTATTCATATTTTTTATTATTGAAAGCGGCACCGCATAATTATTGTCGTACAGATGAAGTCATAAGCCGCTGATTTTGCGGTGCTGCCTTAAGCATATCAAATGCAAGAATATAGTTTATCATGTCACTCGACGCACCCGGATTAACATTATATTTTTTTATTAATAAAAGTCCGGTCCGTTTAAAAATTATGATTTAATTACAGCCGCATAAAAAGCCGCAGTAATAATTGTGCAAAGTTATACAATATATTTATTTTATACTTTTTTAGAGAAATTGTCAAGAGAAATTTTGTTCTAATACTGTCTTAATATGCAGAATAAAAAAATAATGAAAAAAGAAGTGTGTTTTCAGCTTGTTTCTATGAAATTACGGTATAATTATCTGCTGCATTTTCTTTGGTAGCATACTCTGTAACATTTAAAACTTTTACTTTCAAAGGCTTTGAACCCATGTTGATTTCTATGATATCGCCTACTTTAACATCGTATGACGCACGGGCAATTTTATCGTTGACAACAATTTTACCGGCGTCACACGCTTCATTTGCAATTGTTCTGCGTTTGATCAGCCGTGTAATTTTAAGATATTTATCCAATCTCATATATTTTCTCCTTTAAACAAAAAAGGCAGAGAATACACTCTGCCTGAAGTTTACGTCAATTATGCGTTTACAGCATCCTTAAGTGCCTTGCCAGCCTTAAATGCAGGAGCCTTCTTTGCAGGAACGATGATTTTTTCGCCTGTTCTTGGATTCTTTGATTCTTTTTCCTTACGGTCACGAATTTCAAATGTTCCGAAACCTACAAGCTGAACCTTATCTCCGTTTGTAAGGGCTTCTGTAATTGATGAAATTACTGCTGCAAGTGCCTTTTCAGAATCCTTTTTGGAAAGTTCGCTCTTTTCTGCTATCTGTGTAATTAATTCTGCTTTTGTCATTATAAATTCCTCCATTTTTCTTTTGATTCCAAATCAAATATTTTGCTTTGCCTGACGCCAGAACACGTCAAGCTCATCTATGCTAAGAGCTTTCATATCAGCTCCGCTCAGCTTTACTAATTTTTCTGTCTCTGCAAATCTTTTTATAAATTTTTCCGATGCTTTTGTCAGTGCTTGTTCTGAATCTAATCCCAGATGCCTTGCAGTATTAACGCATGAAAACAGTAAATCTCCGAATTCTTCTTCAATATGTTCTGATTCGCCGCTTTTTACAGCCTCTTCTAGTTCGGCAGTTTCCAGTTTTATACATTCCAAAGCATCTTCAGTACATTTAAAATCCATACCTGCCCTCATAGCCCTCTTACCGAGCTTTTGAGCCCTCATAAGTGCCGGAAGGGACTTTGCAACGCTTTCCAGCGTATCGGTATAAGTTTTTTGTCCCTTAGTTTCTTTTTTTATGTTATCCCAGTTTTTCAGTACTTCGCCGGAATCGGAAACTGTCAGTTCTCCGAATACATGAGGATGCCTTACTATCAATTTTTTGCAGAGTTCATCGCATATATCATCGAATTCAAAATTATTCTTTTCTTTTTCGATCTGGCAGTGAAAAACGACTTGCAGCAGAACATCGCCCAGTTCCTCACGAAGCAAAGCAGTATCGTCAAGGTCTATAGCTTCTATAGCTTCGTAAACCTCTTCAATAAAATCATTTTTTATTGATTTATGCGTCTGTTCCATATCCCACGGACAGCCTGACGGACTGCGGAGAATTTTCATAATTTCAAGCAGATCGTCTAAGCCGTATGTTTCTTTAAACTTAAAGTCAGTCATATTTTCACCCGATTTCCAGTATTTTATTATAGTACCTCAAAATTTAATAAATTGCAATAGTTTTTTGCAAGTTTGGCAATTTTATTGAAATATGCGTATTTTTCTGCATCAAATCTGTTAATATTCTCAATTATTTTGCAGAAATATACCCATCGCTTATACCGGCAGCCTGATCCTTAAGCTGTGCGGTTCTAAGCTCAGCCATTACTCTCTGATAATAATAATGCAGTTTTTTCTTGCTTTCAGCTTCCTTAGGAATTGCATTAGGCGCAATTTCTGTTTTATATACTCCGCCTTTAGTAAGAAGATATACAAAATTTTTGCCAGCTGTTGGCATATCAAATTTTGTAGTTTTTTCACAGCAGTCAAGACATGCTGTCGCATTTTTAATAAAATCAAATGAAGCCTGTGCAACGCCTCTGTAACGTGCCGCAGCGTTTACATATTCGCCGCCCAGATTGAAATACAGGTTTGCAGCACCGTTTACGAAGCATACCAGTGTCGACAGAACAGTCGGCGACATTGGCATATCGATAACAGCGCCGTATACCTCGTCGTTTTTCAGTTCTTTTTTGAATGGTGATGCCGGAAATGTAAGAGCTTTGCCTCTTGATACAATATATTTCTGAGATGCAGTATATCTGTCCAGTATTGAACGTTTTTTAGCCATTTTTATTCTTTCCTTTCTGATATTAAATTAATCAAGTATTTCTTTTGTCATATTTCCGAGAATTTCTATTCCCTTTACGATCTGCTCGTCAGTCGGGGTTGAGAAATTCAAGCGGAAGGAATTTGTTTTATCTGTTTCATTTATCATAAATGCCGTACCCGGTACAACTGCGATTTTATAATCTCTTACGGCTCTTGTACAGAAATCCATCATATTGCTGTCCTCCGGAAGCGTTGCCCAGATAAACAAGCCGCCCTCAGGCTTTGAATAGCTGACTTTCTTTGAAAAATATTTATCCATATTTTCAAGCATAAGTCCGCATTTTTTCTTATAAATTTCACGAAGTCCCGCAAAATGCTCATCGAGATTACATTCTGACATAAAACGGTAACATAAAACCTGTGACCATATAGTAGTATGGACATCTGCAACTTGTTTGCAAACAATAATTTTCTGTATGATTTCCTTAGGACCGGATACATATCCGACTCTGAGTCCCGGAGCAAGTACCTTTGAAAAGGTTCCGGAATAAATAACTCTGCCTTCGGTATCCATGCTCTTGATTGACGGAATATGTTCTCCTGCAAATCTCAAATCTCCGTAAGGATTATCCTCAAGAATTACAGCGTCATACTTGCAAGCCAGTTCATACAGACCCTTTCTCTTTTCAAGAGTCATAGTATCCCCTGTAGGATTCTGGAAATTCGGAATAACATAGATCATTTTCTGTCCAGCTGAAGTTTTCAATACTTCTTCCAGAACGTCAAGCTTAATGCCGCCCTTTTCCATTTCTACTCCCTTGAGATTTACATTATAAGAACGGAAAGCGTTCAGCGAACCAATAAAGCTTGGTGATTCACAAATTAACGTATCGCCCTCGTTGCAAAGAATCTTACATGACAATTCATTTGCCTGCTGTGCGCCTGAAGTAATAATAAGATCATCGGTATCAGGATCAAAACAGCCTTTCTTTTCCAAATCTTCTTTCAGAAGATTTCTCAGCGGAGGATATCCTTCCGAAATACTGTACTGCAAAGCAAGAACGGGATCATTCTTTAGAATATCTGCTGAAATACGTGCAATTTCTTCTGTAGGGAAAGCCTCCGGCGCAGGATTTCCGGCTGCAAAGGAAATAACCTCCGGATCTGCCGTAAACTTCAGAATTTCTCTGATAGCAGACGCCTGAAGTCCTGAAACCTTATCTGAAAATTTATAGTTCATAAATTTTTTTCAACCTCGTTTCATATACAAAAATATAACTGCATATAATTATAACACACATTTGCACTAGTAGCAATATTTTTTTTAGTAAATTACAAAATCATTATGCATTTTAAACAAAATCAATGCTATTTTATTAAGCAATAAGGATATCAGAAAGGAGATAAATTTGAAAAAACAAAGCTTTCTGAAAGGTTCAGTTATACTTATTGCCTCTGCAATAATAGCAAAGGCAATAGGCGCTTTATTTAAAATTCCACTCACAAACATGCTGGGCGGAGTGGGAATGAGTTATTTCAGCTGTGCTTACGGACTGTTTCTTCCGGTCTATGCTCTCACTGCCACAGGGCTTACCACTGCTGTAGCTAAGCTTACTGCTGAAAGCTGTGCATTCGGAAATTATAGAAACGTAAAAAAAATACAGAAGGTTTCACTTCTTTTGTTTTCCGCCGCAGGACTTGCCGGTACTGTAGCAGTAGCTATTCTTGCAGGACCTTTTTCGGAAAAAATCGCCGCATGTCCAAAAGCCGAGCTTTCCATACTGATGATAGCGCCGTCGGTATTTTTCGGCTGCTTAACAGCCGTTTACCGAGGCTGCTGGGAAGGTATGCGAAACATGTACCCAACCGCAGTGTCACAGGTTATAGAAGCGTTAGTACGTCTTGCTGCCGGACTTGCTCTTTGTTCCTATGTTTTGACTAATCCTGACAAAGTTCTTACCCATTTTCCCGAAGGAACAGACATACTTGCCGTTGCTGCCGCCGCTTCAGTACTTGGCATAAGCTTATCCACTCTTGCCGGTACGCTTTTTCTTTACATACGAGGCACAGGTCTGGAAAATAATTCTCCTGAAATAAAATTAGGTCATGAAGAGAGCAGTAAAACAATAATAAAAGCCATTTTTAAAATACTTATTCCCGTAGCTCTCGGTTCAATTGTCACCAATCTTACTTCTCTCATTGACCTTGCCACAATAATTCGCTGTCTTGACAAATCAATCAAATCCGCTCCGGAATATCTTATAGGCAAATTCGGATTGAACGATATAGACCCCCTTGAACTTTCAGAATTTATATACGGTTCATTTAACGGTCTTGCCGTTACCATTTTCAATCTTATACCATCAATTACCAACATGTTCGGCAAGGGAATACTTCCAAACATTGCAGAAAGCTGGGCAAAAAAGGACTCAGCCTCTGTAAAAAGGCTGTCGGAAAACGTTATAAAGGCAACTGCCTTTCTCGCCGTACCCTCCGGACTTGGCATAAGCTTTCTTGCAAAACCGATACTTCTCTTCCTTTTTCCCAACCGTGTACAGGAATGTTTAGTTTCAGAAGAAAGTCTGATATTTCTTGGGGTCGGAGTAATTTTTCTTGCCCTTTCATTTCCTCTGTTCAGTTGTCTGCAAGCAATCGGCAGAGCGGACGCTCCCGTCAAGCTCATGCTTATAGGAGTAGCGGTAAAGCTTGCAGGAAACCTTTTATTAATACCGATTCCGGAAATAAACGTATCAGGTGCGGCGATATCAACACTGCTATGTTATTTTGTAATATTTGTTTTGTCAATTTTAGTTTACTCAAAAGCCGCCGGAGTTAAAATACGCATTTTAAAATCACTTATGCCAGCGGTCATATCAGGACTATTTTGTGCGTTAACGGCATGGAGTGTGTATCCGCATATACCGCTCATTAATAGGTATGCATTACCGATTGCGGTGTGTGCTGGCGGTGCGGTATATTTGATTGTGTCAAAGCTTACGGGAAATGGGGAAAATAGGAATTAAATCAGGCAAAAGGGTTTTTATAAAAATTAGAAGTTAAGATAAAAAATTAAAAGTTTCGATCAAACCTTTTCAAAGGTTTGCGGAATCCAAAGGCAGAGCCTTTGGTCGCCCTCCGCAGAGGGCGAAAGTCTTTTGCCGTAGGGGCGCATTTACGGGGGTGAATTTTAAAACAGTCCGGTGGACTGTTTTAAAAGAGGGGACGCTTTGCAAGTGAAAGCGTCCCCTTATCTTCTGCTTTAAATATAATTTTTAAATATTTTCGACAAAACCGTCACTTTTGTTACTCATACCGTTACATTATACGGCTTACAATTTGCTTAAAATTAGTATAAAATTAAAATGTAACGGAAACCATACAAAAAAGGAGAATGAAAAGTGAACTGTTTAGGAGATAGAATACGCTATATAAGACATAAACGAGATTTAACAATAGATCAATTGGCTGAATTAACCGGCTTAAGTTATGGTTCTATTCGTAAATATGAACATTCTGAACGATATCCCAACACTGATTCATTAATAAAAATATGTAATATTTTAAAAGTAACACCTGATTATTTACTTCAAGATGAAATATATTATAATTTAATTTCAAATAAAAGTAAATTATTTCAAGAAATAGATAGTTTTGAACCAACAAAATATAATCTAGTGGAGCAATTTGTTTACATGATAAAAGCGATAAAAATTTAATATTACTTTATTTTAGTTAAACTAAAAGCAATAACTTCATCAACAGTAGGTATCTTATTTTTTCTAGGTACACTTTGTGCATATAAATTAGGGTCTTGATATGCAAATTTTATAGCTTTTTCTATTTCTTTTTTTACGCTTTTTATTGATACTCCATTTTTTTGAGCTATTATTTTATAAATATTTTTATTCATAAATTTTGTCTCCTTTTATAACATTTTTTTACTCTTACCGATACTAAATATATCATATATAAATTGAATATTTTGTCAAAATGTGTAAGTGAAATAGTATTTTTTTTACTTTTTAATGCTTAACCGTTACATTTTGTATCTTAATTTTATAGCTAACAACATATACAATTAATGTAACAGGTTCAATAGAAGGAGTAATTTTATGAATAATTTTGGAACAAGATTAAGAAAAGTTAGATTAGACAAAGGTATAACAATGGAAAAGCTTGCAGAACTGGCTGATACCACAGAAATTGCTATTCGTTCTTATGAAAAAAGCAGACGTTATCCAAATTCGGTTATGTTAATTAAATTATGCAATGCATTAAAGGTAACACCTAATTATTTATTGCAAGATGAAATAAAATATAATCTAATAGAAGATAGAAATGAGATAATTGAAACTATAGATGGTCTTACTCCTAAACAACTTGAATTTACAAAAAATATGCTTGTTCATGTAAAAGATATATAAAATTAGGGGACGCTTTCACTTGCAAAGCGTCCCCTCTTTTAAAACAGTCCACAG
>OCHE01001828.1_pt1 | contig 13575 bp, 8 predicted proteins | sample 1538681 | NCBI WGS metagenome assembly OCHE01 (sample SAMN04571717, study PRJEB22368) | human gut metagenome | biome: human gut; material: stool | host: Homo sapiens | place: Luxembourg | collected 2012-08-17
ATCGCCATACGCGCCTCCGCCTGCCGTCAAACGCACGCCCGACGCGGCCGTAAACCATTTGCCCAAATAAAGAGAAGCCATCGGCCCGATTCGATCCAAAGGATTAGTGCGCAACCCCTTATGCAGAATACCTGCTGCTCCTATATTTAAACCGTAAAACATGTGGTCGACAAAATTCTCGTTACGAAATTCTACGGTTTTCTCAAATGATCCGTGTTTCATTCCGTAAGCATAAAGATTGTAGGAAAGCCCCGCCGTAACAGTCGGCACGACATCGACCGAAGAGAACAAGTTTCGTTCCCAACGGTTATTTTGACTCACATTCAATCGAGGCTCGACAAATAAATCGAACATATCGTTGAGACGGAATGTCCCCTGCAAGCCTATACCCGCTCCGAATCCATGTTGGAAATAACCCTCGGAAGAGACATAGTCGTAATTAAACCCGGCAACCCCATTCAAATTAAAAAACCGATTGCTATCATACCCATAAAAAAGCGTGGAAAAATTCAACAAGTAATCGAGTTGGCCACCGACAGCCAATGTCCTGTATGGAGAGAACTCGGTATCGAGAGACGAATAATTTAACAATAAGCGAGCTCCCGAAACAGGATTCCACCACGTACCTATACCGCCGAAAATACGGAAACCCTTATTGGGCAAAGGATTGGAAAGCGAAGATTTCATCGCCCCTGCAAATCCGGCTCCCATCGTTAAATAAAGATCTCCTATACGACGAGGAAAATCAAAAGCATCCTCTTCCCTCGCCGACCGATTGAACGACGGCGATACAGGACGATATGTAAATCCGGCCAAAACAGCCGGTAGCGGATCGACAGCACTCAACCCGTCTTTCCAAGATTCGTTCGAAAACACATCGACACGAGGTTCCACAAATACAGCCCAATGATCCGATAGGCGAAACTCTCCGTGCAAACCTGTCCCCGCGCTCCACCGAGTATGCAATTTATCGTCTACGGCTACCGAATGAAAACCCGCACCCAATACCCCCGACATCTCGAACAACCGGCTCGGATCATATCCACCGAACAAAGCATGGAGATTAAACAGATAATCGAGTTGCAAGCCGAAAGAAGACTTATTATACAATTCGTCGGTCTTCAAATAACGCATCAATCCAGATAATCTCAAAGAAGAAACAGAAGTAAATTGATTTCCAATCGACAGCATAGCCGTAGCCCCGGGATCAAGAAGGAGCCCAGAACCACTCGTCAATGTAGTCGCCATACCGCCTCCCGCAGAAACGAAAAAACCTTGATCGGCTCCGAAAAAAGGAGCTTTACGACGCACCGGATCCGATAGTAAACGATAACCTAAGCCGGCCATCAACGAAGCCTCCCAGTCGTAACGCATCCAAGTCTTTATCCCGTCTATTCCGTCGGAATAAATTCCAATACGGGGTTCAAGATAGAAAAAGGTCAACGGAGAAAAATTAAACCTTGTCTGCATACCCAATCGAAATCCGCCGGCATGCGACCAATTGCCGGTACGATATAGTAACTGATATTCACCACCGGCGACACCGATTAACTCGAACATTCGAACGGGATTATCTTTATGCAGCAAAGAAGTAATATTCATCAAATAATCGGCAGACAAACCGACAAAATAGGGATTCACCCCTGCGAGCCCGTTATGTAACCCCGCATTTAACCCCACACGCATACCGTGCACCGGAGAAAACCAATCGCCTACCGTCAATCCTGCACGAAGCCCCAAACCGGGAGTAGCGAACAAAGAACCGGCCGAACGATCGAGAATCAGGCCTGCCTCCCCTGAAATAAAAAGATGGTCGCCAAATTTCTTTTTAGCATACCTTTCATTTTTGGCGGGCTTTTGCAAGGTATAATCCAACCCATTAAACTGATTATTCTCCGGTTGTTCCTGCGCAGCCGCACTAATCGTAAAAACGACGATTAAAAATAGCGGCAGTCGAACCACCGAAGTAAAACCGCGCATAATATATCTCATTTTCATACTTTAATCTTCCTGTTGTAACAAATCCAATACATCGCCATCGACACTGGCGACATCTCGTAACGACGGATCCTTCTTGAACGCACTCTCCAAATAGGACAAAGCGAGAACCACCTCGTCGACACGATTAGCCGCCACGGCCTTGATATACTCCTCTTTGGCCGAATTTCCGAGCAGCTTCGCTTTTTCCCATGCTTGTTCGTTCGACTTGATAGCCAAAAGCATAAGCACTTCGTTAAAAGGCGATTCCGCCGATATTTCCTGCATCACCTCGTTGTAACGGCCATTCAGCGCGGCGGCATAGACTTTCGCTTTATGATAAATACCTGTATCCGGTAAATCGAATGCCAAAGAGTCGGCTTGGGCATAACGCCCGGCAGACAACCAAGCGACCACTTGGTTCAATCTTGTTTCATCGGGCAATTCCGGCATTTCGAGATAAGGTAAAAGCAGCTCTGAATCCGGCACTCCCTTATCAATAAGAATAGCTGCCAAATCGGTAGCCGCAACCAAAAATTTGGGATAGACCTCCAATGCCCGGCGGCATATCGCCTCACGCTCGGCAATCGAATCGGCGAGATTGTACAGCCGCCAAAATTCATTACGAGACAAAGATGCACTATCGCTACGATAGAGCGCTTCGATTTCTTCGTCTGTGAGATAACGGTATTGCGAAAATAACAGCTCATAACTTACTCGACGCAACCGAGGCAAATACCGGGAAGTTATCAAAGGGCGATAAAAAGGCAACGATACGACATTTCTCGACTGCCGGTTCGGATTATCGGGATATTTATCGATTATTTCCTGTATAGCATCGGCCTCTCGGATTTTGTTATCCGCCCGAAGCAAATCGACCACCCGGTCCCAAGTCTCGACCGATGCTGTCGTATGCATATCTATTTGCCTCCGGGTAGACTCGTTCAACTCTTTAACGATGAGCGACATTGCCGATGCCATACGTTTCTGCGCCAACTGTTTGTTTCTCTCATAGTTCCCCTCCGGCGATGCCGTTCCTGCAATAGAAAAACTTTTTAACCGAGCATTCGGATCGTTCTCTACCTGATGCAATCGGGAAATAAGCCGATTCAATTCCTCTCGGTTATCCCCATCGGTGAGATTCAAATCGCTCTTGTTCACTCTGAATGTAAGATTCACATCGCCCTTCGTATCCCGCAGTTGCATCTCTGGCTGCGGGAAAAAATTTTCGTTCTTTACCGCACTACCGGGAATCTCGTATTCGAGGAAACGCAACGGGTTCACAACACCCCGGGCAATAACAAACGTATCGCGATAGAGCACCCGATTGTAATTTTCCATCGAGACCATCATATCGCAACGGAAATCGTCATTTACATTTTCTACATAGGTCGAGTCACTATACCCGACCAAATCGTCCTTGCGGGAAGAAGAACTTTTCACTTGAACATATCGCGACAAAGGGTCTTGACCCGAATCATAATCGTACATACGTTCCTGAGTAATGGCATACTCTTTCCCATCGAAAACCAAAGGTTCGAGAAAAATCATCTGTTCCCGAGTGACATTGTAAACACCCGGTTGTATAATCATACGGGCATTCGTAGAAAAAAGCTCTTTGGGAATTTTCACACGAGTGCGGATATGAAAATAATTTCCTTTCACTTCAATATCGGTGGGTTCGGGAACCACATTGTCGGTAATTCTCTTGGCAGAAACAACTACTTCTTCGAGAGCCACTGCCGAATGACGAAGCACGACATCGACCGTCAATTCCCCACGGACGGCAGCTTTACATTCTTCATATCCCAACGATGTAAACAATAACTCTCCTTCCGAATCGATTTTCACCAAATATTTTCCATCTTCATTCGTCGAGCCGATAAGTTTATTGGTTCCGGCATTATAGATACTCACCCGAAATAGCGGTTCCCCCTCGATATTGGTCACCGTTCCCCGTACATTTATATCACGCGCAGACAAAGGCAAAGCGCAAACGACACTCAAAATAAGCCCTATGAACAAGGAACAAAATTTATTGAGATTCAACATAACAATCTATCAATTAAAATCACTTAAATATATAAGAGAAAGATAGTCCCAGCCGAATAGGGACAGGCGACCATTTGGAAAGATTGGGTGTTGCCGGTTTTTCCTCTCCTTCCCGATAATCGAAAGCCCGTAACTTCGCCATACCGATACCCAACGTAGCTTCCATATTCCAATGACGACTAAGGACAAAAGCGTAGCCATAAGTAAGACCGGCGGCCCAAATATCGCCCTCATAAAGATGTTCTTTAAATTTCACATTATAAAGTCCACCCAACAAACTTATTCCCATGAAATGCCGAGCCATAGGCCTATTAAACCAATACCGCAACTCCGGCTGAAAACGGAAATGCGTGGCTTTCATATCGGCAATCGTAAACGAAAACGGATTAGCCGCAGCACTTATATCGAGAGTCAATCTTTGATTCAACCTCATTTCTACCGCCAAATTAGGCGATAATGTAGCCCAATCGATGAGATTACTTTTAAGAGCGACACGTTGTGCATTGACCATTTGAATATTCAGGATCACTCCCAAAATAATAAAGCATTTATTAAAAACCTTTTTCATACTTATTAACTAACCGGAAGCCGATCCCCCTTTTCAAAAAGCTTCACTCGAAGTTTTAAAACCGTTTCTTACCCAAGTATTAAATAACTCTCAAAAAACGGAACAAAAATATATAATTCATTCATATATGCAAAATAAGCTTATATTTTTATCCCTCATTTATATGAAAAAAGGCTATTATTCACATGAATAACAGCCTTTATTTTTTAATATTATAGAAACAATACTCTCTTAACTGTCCCGTCGCCCTCCTGCAAAAATAATAATGTAGTACACCAATGTCGCTAACGACCCCAACGCTGCCACTACATAAGTATATGCAGCCCATTTCAATGCGTCTTTGGCCTTGTCGTGAGTACTCGCATCGGTCACCCCGGCTCCGTTCAACCAAGCCAACGCCCTTTGACTGGCATTAATTTCCACCGGCAGAGTAATAAAACTAAACAAAGTCGTCGCAGCAAATAAAATTATACCCAATAGCATAATAGCCGGATAAGCCTGTATCGTGAGAATCCCTATCAATAAAATCCATTGTACCCAATTTGAAGCGAAGCTCACGAACGGCACAAGAGCCGAGCGCAAATTCAGGAAAGAATAAGAACGGGCATGTTGTACAGCATGTCCACATTCATGCGCAGCCACGGCAGCCGCTGCGACACTGTTGCCGTAGTAAACATCACGGCTGAGGTTTACCGTATGTGTGGCCGGATTATAATGATCGGTCAAATGCCCATCGACCTGCGTTACAGAAACATCGTTTATTCCATTCTCCTGCAACATACGCATGGCAATATCCCGTCCTGTAAGGCCATAAGGAATGGGAATTTTAGAATAACGTTCGAATTTACTTTGCAATGTACGTTGTACCGCAAAGCTAACTAATGCAATGACTATAAATAATACGTAAACCATAATCTTCTTTTTTTAATATCAAATTCACAGATTGCGCAAATATATAGGAAATAAGGGAATAGATGTGTTAATGCAAAAGTTATTATAACAAAAGAGTGTTAAACAAGGAATATCAGAACAAAAACTCCGAGATAAAGAAAAGACTCGAATCCGGAAAACATAAAAAAGTTTAATAAATTATCTCTTTCAAAATTTATTTATACATTTGCGTCTGACAATACAGTCAGACATATAAGACAAACTATATAGTTAAACTTAATTTATCATTCACATGCAAGGGGAAAAACAGTACAAAACAGGACTCGATGTAGGCTCTACAACAGCCAAAATAGTCATTATCGATGAATCCGGGCAAACCGTTTTCTCTCGTTATGAAAGACATAACGCCCAAGTGAACGATCTTCTTTCCGCCTATTTTCGGGAAGCCCGTCAAGAACTGGGCAACATCGAAACCTCTATCGCAGTTACCGGCTCGGTAGGCATGGGAACAGCAGAACAGCTACGAACCGAATTTATACAAGAGGTCGTAGCCGCCACCCGGTACGCCCAGCAACTATATCCATCTGCTTCGGCTTTGATCGACATCGGCGGAGAAGATGCCAAAGTCGTTCTCTTTCAAGGGAACCATATCGACCTTCGCATGAACGGGAATTGTGCCGGTGGTACAGGTGCGTTTATCGACCAAATGGCCGTACTGTTGGGAGTAGACATCGAAGAACTGAGCCGATTGGCTTTGCAAGCAGAGCATATACACCCGATAGCTGCCCGCTGCGGAGTCTTCTCCAAAACCGACATTCAAAATCTAGTCAGCAGGAACGTCCCGTTGGGCGACATCGCCGCCTCCATTTTCCATGCCGTCGCTGTACAAACCATCGTAACATTATCGCGAGGCTGGACATTCCACCCGCCTATTCTATTATGCGGCGGCCCCTTGACCTTCATTCCAGCCTTACGAAAAGCATTCGCCGATTATCTGCATTTGCAGGAGAGCGACTTTATTCTTCCTGCCGGCGGAAACCTTCTTCCCGCATTAGGCTGTGCCCTATGTGCCACGGAAGAAAAAGCAGTTGCTTTATCGACATTAGAAAATCTCATATCCCGAAGCACCGATATCACAACAAAAAACAGCCTGCCTCCGCTATTCGATTCCGAAACGGATTATGACAACTGGAAGAAAGAAAAAGCACATTATAACTGGCCCTCTGCCCCTCTCGTTCAAAGGATACAAGAAGCTGTATTGGGAATCGATTCAGGATCGACTACCACAAAAATAGTCGTGACAACCCCCGACGGCGCTATCCTTTTCTCGCACTACGCCCCCAATTTGGGGAATCCGATAGAAGCCGTCCGAAAAGGGTTGACCGAATTAAAAACACAATGCGATAAAAACGGGACGGTATTAAACATAACAGGCTCCTGTTCGACCGGATATGGAGAAGAATTGATAAAAGCGGCTTTCGGCCTCGACGGAAGCATGATAGAAACTATGGCCCATTACCGAGCCGCCCGACAAATGGCTCCCGATGTCTCTTTCATTCTCGACATCGGCGGACAAGACATGAAAGCTATTTTCGTCAAACAAGGAGCTATCACTCGCATGGAACTGAACGAAGCCTGCTCGTCGGGATGCGGTTCGTTCATCGAAACCTTCGCCCGCACATTGAAATACGACGTGTCCGATTTTGCCCGTTCCGCCTGTATGGCTTTGCACCCTTGCGACTTGGGCACACGCTGCACCGTCTTTATGAATTCAAAAATTAAACAGGTTCTGAGGGAAGGAGCGACAGTAGCAGATATAGCCGCAGGGTTGTCCTATTCGGTCGTAAAAAACTGTTTGTACAAAGTCTTGAAGTTAAAGGACGGCAAAGAGTTAGGAGAAACGATTGTCGTTCAAGGAGGAACGATGCATAACGATGCGATCGTCCGTGCATTCGAATTGGAAACCGGTAAAAAAGTCGTACGAAGTAATTTACCTGAATTGATGGGAGCATACGGCTGCGCCCTACAAGCTGCTTCTCAAAAATTGAATTCGCGCACGATAAACCAACTACTCGAAACTACCGAATATGCCAGCCGACAAATTCAATGCAACGGCTGTGAAAACAAATGTTTCGTATGCCGCTATACCTTCCCCAACGGTAATACGTTCTTCTCGGGAAACAAATGCGAACGAATTTTCACCAATCGGGGGGAAAGCGAAAAACCCGGACAGAACATATATACCAACAAATATGCTTTGCTGTTCGACCGGGAAACTCCGGAAACAGGCAACAGAACCATAGGTATACCCCGTGTCCTTAACATGTACGAGAACTATCCCTTTTGGCATGCTCTCTTTACTCGCTGCGGTATTCGGGTCGTACTGTCCGATATTTCAACTTTCGTCAGTTATGAGAAAGCTCTCAACTCGGTCATGTCGGACAACATCTGTTTCCCGGCCAAATTAGTGCACAGCCACATTCAAAACCTGATTCACAAGAAGGTGGAACGCATCTTCCTGCCATACGTTGTCTACGAGCACGAAAGCGACAAGAAAATGAACAACAGCTACAACTGCCCAATCGTCACCGGGTACTCCGATGTCATACGCAGTTCCATGTCGCCGGACATTCCGGTAGACTCTCCGGCCATCACTTTTGCCGACACTGGCTTACTCACCAAACAATGCACGAATTACCTAAGTTCTTGGGGCATATCGAAAAGAGATGCCGAGCAGGCTGTGAAATACGCGTTGAACGCCCAGAAACAATATTCGTCAGACATACGCCGAAAAGCCGAAAACATTGTCAGGGAAAGCCGCAGAAAAGAAGAACCGATCATCTTGCTCGCCGGACGCCCTTATCACACCGACCCGCTCATACAGCATAAACTTTCCGAAATGATAGCCAATCTGGGAGTAAACGTCATCTCGGACGACATAGTTAGAGACAACTCCGAGATAGAGACCCAAGACACTTACCTCATCAAACAATGGGCCTATATGAACCGCATCCTGAAAGCCGCTGAATGGACAGCCCGGCAAGGAAACGATATTCAATTCGTACAAATGACCTCTTTCGGCTGCGGACCCGACGCCTTTCTTCTCGACGAAGTAAGGGATATTCTACATCGTAACGGGAAACCCTTCACGCTTCTAAAAATAGACGATGTAAATAACATAGGTTCTCTGAAACTAAGAGTGCGTTCTTTGGTCGAAAGCCTGAAACAAACGCCGCTACGCGGAACGACAGAGAAATTCCGTACAACAGAAGTCTTTCGCAAAAAAGATCGAAACCGAAAAATCATAGCCCCTTTTATGTCGGAATACATCACACCTCTGTTAAAGCCGATTTTCAAATTGTCGGGGTACGACATAGAGGTATTGCCACCGAGCGATGCCTCCTCGGCCGAAACCGGTTTGAAGTATGCCAACAACGAGGTTTGCTATCCAGCCACACTCATTGTGGGCGATATTATCAACGCTTTGGAATCGGGGAAATACGATCTCGACAACACGGCCGTAGCCATTACTCAAACCGGAGGACAATGCCGTGCGACCAATTACTTGGCTCTTATTAAACGAGCCATGCTCGATGCCGGATTCGGAAATGTTCCCGTAGTCACGTTGGGATTAGGGCGAAAAGTTTCCAACGAACAAGAAGGCTTCGAACTGAAATGGCAAAAGATAGTGCCCGTCGCACTCAATGCCCTGCTCTACACCGATACGCTTTCTAAATTTTATCATGCCTCGGTAGTCCGGGAAAAAGAACGGGGAGCCGCGGCCCGATTGAGAGACAAATATTTAAACCTCGCCGAGCGTCCCATTCTTGAAAACGAGCCTCACAAGTTAGTGGAATATATCCACCTTGCAGCCCGGGAATTCAACGATATCTGTATGGACAAAACCTGTCCCAAAATCGGTGTAGTGGGAGAAATATTCCTCAAATTCAATTCCTACGCTCATCAACACGTCGTACGCTTCTTGTGCGAACAAGGTATAGAGGTGGCTCCTCCCATTTTATTGCCGTTCTTTATGCAAGGATTCGTGAACCGCGAGAACAAGGAAAAACTACTCTTAGAAAAGAAATGTATACCTCATTTCCTATCCAACTTATTCTACCGATACATCAATAAACGGATAGCCCTGTTTAACAGAACGGCATCCACATTCCGGTATTTCACACCCTTTACCGACATCTATGAAGAAGCGGAAGAGACGAAAAATATTGTCTCGGGTGCAGCTCAATTCGGCGAAGGCTGGCTACTACCGGCCGAAATCATAGCGTTCACCAAACAGGGTATAAACAACGTCATATCGTTACAACCATTCGGCTGCATCGCCAACCACATCGTATCGAAAGGGATAGAAAAGAAGCTGCGTATGCTGTATCCTGAATTAAATTTATTATCTTTGGATTTTGACAGTGGGGTGAGCAGCGTAAACGTAACGAACCGATTATTACTTTTCACACACAATTTAAGTGCCTAAAAACAAACGACTATGAATTCAACTTCAACCATCGCTCACCAAAAGACAGAGCAAACCGAAAATATAGAATCGCGTATTATCGAGGCGGCAAAACAAGAATTTATAAAAAAAGGGTTCGAGCAAACATCGATGAGCGATATTGCAGCGGTCGTAGGGATCAACCGTCCCACCCTGCATTATTATTTCAGGACAAAAGATAAAATGTTTCAAGCAGTTTTCGCCTCGATCGTTGCAAAATTTTTACCTCATATCGATACTATTTTTTCGACTCAGCAATCGTTCTCTGAAAAATTAGAAGATGTTATCGACGTCTATGTATCCATTTTCTCGACAAATCCTTTGCTCCCCAAATTCATCATAGGCGAAATTCAACGCGACGCCAACCATTTAATAGAAACTTTTTATAGTTTAAACCTCGATCAATATTTAAAACACATCGGAGAATTTCTTGAAAAAGAAATGGAAAGCGGAAACTTTAAGAAAGTCCCCCTCCCCTTTATATTCATGACACTTTACAGCCAACTGGCTTTCCCTTTCCTCAGTAAGAACCTTACCATGAAACTTTTTTTCAATGAAGACAAAGATACATTCAATGCCTTTCTACAAGAATGGAAACAACACATTATCTCGCAAATCACCTATCTTTTGAAACCGTAAAAGACAAAACGAAAGGAGGTGTCGTAATGAATGATGCACCCTCTTTGTACATAAAAAAGAAGGGGCGCATTGTGGCGCCCCTTCTTTCGTATAATACAAAACCAAGCTATTCGGCCGATGTAGCCAACGGGGCAGGAGTCGTATAAACACGAGCCTTCAACTCTTTGTCGAGCATATGCAACCCGAAACCGTTATCTTTAATCATTTTCAAGCTATCGATTAATTCCTGAGCATTAGCCTCTTCTTCAATTTGCTCGTCGACAAACCATTTCAGCATATTGGCAGTACCGAAATCTTTTTCCTCATCGGCAAGCACACAAAGGTCATGAATCAGGGCGGTTACTTTTCTCTCATGAGCCAACGTATCTTCAAAAGCTTCGAGAGGTGATTTCCATTCGGTCTTCACACCGGCAATAGGAGCTAACGTTACTTTACCGCCACACGAGAGCACATATTTCATAAATATAGTAGCATGAGCTTGTTCCTCTTGGAACTGTATAGAAAACCAATTAGCAAAACCTTGATTTCCAGCCGCTGCAAAATGGTTGGACATCGAAAGATATAAATAAGCCGACCAAAACTCGGCATTCACTTGGGCATTAAGAGCCTCTTCCATTTTCTTGCTAAGCATAATTCTATTGTTTTTATTTATTGTTTCACAAAAATATAATATAAAATTAGAATAAATCTAATTTTAATATTTTTTATATAACCGGGTTCTTATTTCTATAAAAACACGCCCCCGTCGAATCACTTCGCCGGAGGCGTAATACCCTATGGCAGTAGGGACTTAACTAATAATTTATCATATACTTCTTCTCAGAGTTCATTTAACAATCTTGGTACTGTATCCGCCGCAACGCACTACATAAACGCCAGCGGGATAAGCAGACATGTCAATAGCACCCGATCCTTCTACGAGTTGTTTCATCACGAGAGTACCGCTCATGTTATAAACAGCAGCTTCGACCAGCTGAGCCGACTCTACACGAACAGCCCCGTTAGAACGGTCGTAATAAACTTTCACCTGAGCAACCACACTTTCTTCAACCGACGAAGGCTCGGTCGAAACGGTAAGTTTATCGAGACAAAAAATACGTCGGCGTATTGATGCCATAATCACCCACATCGCTCGACTCCATCGTAAAGTAAATCGAAGTAATCTGTCCCAATTCACTCAAATCGACCCATTCCCAAGTATCGTTCAATTTCCAGTCGTCGGCATTCTCAGAACGGTAATCGGCCAAATAATATTCCACGGTTCCTGTCTCTGTGCCTTGCTCATCGATACCGTGAGCAACTAATTTAAACCAATCTCCCTGCTCGAATTTAGTCGAATATGGATTCCCCTTCTCAATAGCATAATAGACATAAGGGTTGTTGCATACATAACACCCTACGGCATAATATGGAGCGGAAGTGTATACCTCGCAAGTCTTCGCATCGGAGGTCGATTCGGTATAGGCATCCCAATATGCCCCTAAATAGGGAGTTCCCTCACCGGCAAAGCCTCCCTTAGCCATACAGCCCCATTGATCATCGGTACCTGCCGATGCCGATATGACAGTTACCTTGCTGGCAAAGAATCCATTTGAATAATTGGAATAAGGAGAAGCGTGCGAAAACATAAATTCTTGTGAATAAACAATCGCATCATTATTAAAAACATCTGCCCACAACCCGGACTCATCATACTCGATAGGAAAGTCTCCTGGATTCGACAAATCTAAAACGATGTTTTCCGCAAAAACAGCACTGCATACACAAACGGCAAAAACAAGTAATATTTTTCTCATGTCAAAAAAAATTTAATTAGTTAATATTTATTGTTTGATTATTCGAATATACTCAGTTCTATCGTTTGCACACACCGACAACACATAAATACCTGCCGGTAAAGAAGATACATTCAAACGAGACTCCGACTCGACCATCGTATCGCGATAAACAGCTACACCTCGAAGATCGAATACGGTCAATTCTGCGCCAACACAAGCTCTCACCGTCAGAATATCCCTGACAGGATTAGGAGAAGCTACAATTTTCAAACTTTCTGCCTCCTCGATTCCACAAACTTCGGTTACATGTACCGAAACCATTTTTGTCTCTACACGCCCATTCGAATTGACCGCTAACGTGAAACTCGTATCGCCCAATTTCTCACCGGAAAGAATCAAATCATATCCCTCGATTCGGGCAGCAAGAATAGAGGGGTCTTCTACCTCGACCGTCGAAACGATCGCCGCAGAAAGATTATCGGCATCGGAAACACTCTCTAATAGCGAAATTTTTACAGGAGAACTACCCACCGACAAATTATCGGAAATCGAGATAACCGGATATTCATTATCGGGGAATACCGGCATAGCCGGGAACCAATAGTATTTCTCAGGAAGTAACGTATTCAACAACTCGCCATTCGTCCCGTCCACTATGTGAATCCAATTGTTCATGTAATGGGACAGATAACCCGATTCCGTAGAAGTTACCACGACATTATCGGTCTGCGGGTCCACTCTCAAACCCGCGCCATAGAACATCTGCACATACTCCCCGTCTTGATCGGGCAAAGTAAAAAACGATGCATTCAATTCATCGGTATCTATATTATAGCATACGACTTTATTTTTACTTTCGTCGGCAAAATAAAGAAGGTTAGATTTATATGCTGCGCATAAACTCCCGGCATTCCATGCCCCCCATGTATCGGCGACCCGACAACCGGAGGGTAACGACCGAGCCCAAGTTTCGAACGAAACCGGATTTATTCTAACCAACGCATTCCCATCGGCAGCCCAAATATTTCCGTCTCGCCCCAACACAAGTGTCGCGATAGACGGAAGTTCGATAGTAGTTTGTAAGGTGTGGTTTTCGGCATCGATCACCAATACGCCCTCCGATTGCTTCGCAGCAAAGACATATTTACCGGCTCGAACCATAG
>OCHE01001830.1_pt1 | contig 13539 bp, 10 predicted proteins | sample 1538681 | NCBI WGS metagenome assembly OCHE01 (sample SAMN04571717, study PRJEB22368) | human gut metagenome | biome: human gut; material: stool | host: Homo sapiens | place: Luxembourg | collected 2012-08-17
TGTAAAAGCCTTTTGATAGACATTACTACTACGTTTGCTGTAATCTCATGGAAGAAGGAGGCATACAGAATTATGATAGCTGATAAAATTAAAAATGCTCGTACTATTCTTTATTACATAAAGAAAAACTTAGGCATTGATGTAAAAAAGTTACATATAATTGTTGAGGCTGCCTAGAAACCTTACATCAGTATGGAAGAGGGGAGATTACTATATTCTCTTGGAAGACATTCGTTTGAAAAAATTGCAAAGGATTCTGGTGCAAGACGCGAAGCGGGTGGAAGGGTTCTTGTGAATGTGCTTAATAAATATGTTTGGTTGATGAAAAAAAGAGGGAGAACCACAGAAGGGTTCTCTTTCTTTGTGAAAATACATTATGAATCAAATGAATGGTTTTATCATTTCTTTTATTTGCATTACGGTTTTATTTCGTAATTGAGTTTCTGATTCGGATTTTGCTGGGTAGAAGTAGAGTAAATCAATGAGCGTTTTTAAAAGTAATTCATCGGTTATAACTAAATCCTCATTCCCTTCTGTTTCTGTTGCAATTAATTCCATTTTAAAAAGAGTTTTGTTGTATACATAATCTTTAAATATTTGAGAGTAATTAGATGTCAAATATCTTGTAAGTGCACTTAAGCTGCGTGCAGGATTCTGCAGGTTGCATTTGGATGTAAGGGTTACGCATATTTTTTCTTTTTCTATTTTGGTTATTGATATACACTTGTTGTCACGTGTAAATGCTAAACCACTAGTAATATAGTTGCATGCTTCATATAAAAGATTTTCATACGATAAGTAGTCGAGATTAATAAATTTTTTTGCGGGTGTTAATTCTAAATGGTAGATATACATTTTAAGCTCCTTAAGCAATTTTAAATTCACTTATAAGTATCATAAAGTGAATGACTTGAAATAATAATTTTCATTTATTTGATTATAATACAAATAATAGTAAAAAACAAGCAAATATTTATTGACACAATACAAATATTAATGTATTATTTGTATTAAGCAAATATTTACTAGGTTTTATTATAAAAAAATAAGAGAGGAGGAAATTAAAGTGGATAATATTGAATTATATTTATATCGAGCTTTGCAGGATAAGGATATTACAATAGCAAATAGCTTAAGCATTGATCTTTTATCGGAAGCAATGAGCAGGGTAATTGCAACATCTGGCCTAAATAAGACACCTTACTTTGTGTGCTACACGGAGGATCCACGGATTGCGATAAAATACTCTAAAAAGGAAGGGTACTCAGGCGAGATTGCGAGAATTAAGGTTCGGTTATATGATGATGGCACCATAGCACTTGTGGGAGACGAAAATGCAGAAGTTTACCGGACATGGCATATGCAAGACTGGTTGTACCTAATGAAGAAGAGTGGCTGGCCGCAATCAGCTGTGAATGTTAATTATACAACTTCGAATAAGCGCTTAGAAGACATTATAACCTATCAAGGTCGGAAGGCGCCTCGTGCATATGCTCATTCTGATCGAGGCTTTATTGTTCATGCTACATCCATTAACTATGAAATACTAACATCTGAAAAGGTTAATGAGTTGTCCAAAATTAAAGTTTATAGGCTAAAATCATATGGATTTCTAAAATACGACTTTACAGATAATATTTCACAAATGAATATTAATGATTTAATTGCAACATTTGAGAAAAAGAATGATGGGAAGGCACATACACGGATAATGCTTGAGCAGCTGAAAGAATTAGTTGTTTGATTGGAGGGAATTAATTAATGATACTACCCATGAATGACCTACTCTGTTTCTTGTAAGCTAAAAATAGCTGTGTTATATTTACAATGGGCAAAGCGAACGGGAAAACAAAAACAACCCGAACGAGTTGCCATTTTTCTTTTGCAAAAGTCAATAATGAATTATGAGCGTCAGCTCGGATCTAACGATAGAATGAAAAAAGAATTATGGTTTAAAAAAATATGTTATAAAGGACATATAAATGACTGGAAAAGTTTGTTATAGTATGAATAAATCCAAAAGACCTAGATGTAAGAAACCGCAGGAAACAGTCAGTGAATAACACAAAACAAATAACGAAAATTTGTGAAAATGAGGAGGAAGCAAACTGTGAAAATTGTAACAGCAATCGATTCATTTAAAGGAAGTATGACTTCGATGGAAGCAGGACTTGCAGTAACAGAAGGAATACACAGAGTAGATTCAGATGTGGATGTGCAGATCAGACCGCTGGCAGACGGAGGCGAAGGAACGGTAGACGCGCTTGTTGCCGGAATGAATGGCATGAAACAGGAGATTCAGGTGACGGGACCACTTGGAACACCGGTAGTCTGTGAATATGGAATCATTGAAAGCAGCAAGACGGCAGTAATTGAGATGGCAGGAGCAGCGGGAATTACACTGGTGCCGGATGAAAAGAAGAATCCACTTTACACAACGACTTACGGTGTCGGGGAAGTAATCAAAGATGCGATTGGAAAAGGCTGTAGAAGATTTATCATCGGAATCGGAGGCAGTGCAACGAATGACGGAGGTATCGGGATGCTGCAGGCACTTGGATTCGGATTCATGAACAAGAATGGACAGCCGGTACCATTTGGTGCAAGAGGTCTGGAAGAACTGGAGACGATCACGGATACCTATGTGATACCAGAACTGAAAGAATGTGAGTTCCGGATTGCGTGTGATGTAACAAATACGCTGTGTGGAGAGCAGGGAGCAAGTGCTGTTTACGGACCACAGAAAGGAGCAACGCCATCTATGATCATGCAGATGGACAAATGGCTGGCATATTATGCGGCACTGGCAAAAGAAAAATTTCCGAAAGCAAATGCAAAAAAGGCCGGAACCGGAGCTGCCGGAGGACTGGGATTCGCATTTTTAACATTTACCAATGCAGTGCTGGAATCCGGGATCAAGATCGTACTGGAGGAGACACAGCTGGAAGAATATATCAAAGATGCGGATCTGGTAGTTACGGGAGAAGGAAGACTGGACAGACAGACGGCGATGGGAAAAGCACCGATCGGAGTAGCAAAGCTGGCTAAAAAATACGGAAAGACAGTGATCGCATTTGCAGGATCGGTAGAACGGGATGCAAGAGAATGTAACGAGCATGGAATTGACGCATTCTTCCCGGTTTTACGAAGCATTACCACGCTGGAAGAAGCCATGAAGAATGAAAATGCGAAGAGAAACCTGGCGGATACTGCGGAACAAGTATACCGTTTATGGAGATAAGGCAGAACAGGTAAAAAATGAAAAGAAATAAAGTCTGATACTTGGCGCACTCATTGGTCTTGCAGTTGCGATCATGATGTATGTGATTTAGAAAGTAGATGGAAAATGATAATATTGCAATTAGCTACATGCAGTAGAGCAAGGTTAGGGGTTTCTTTTTTCTGCCCTACATGTGGCGTGAAATATTCTCAGGAACGCTCTGCCAGTATGTCTTTTAAACTTGTCAACTGTATCCATTCTTAATGTAATGGCAGTGTGCGATGCATATATGCCTGAGGATTCAGAATGGAGCAAAGAATTCAAGATGTTGTATCAGAATGTAGTAAATGTGGTGAATACAAGTCTTAATCTCGTAAACAAAGTTTGCGAGGTTAAGGAGAACATAGGATGTGCAATAGTTTATTTCTATCCGGTCAGTGAAATGTTTGTTCACGATAACCCAAAGGAGTAATATTAAAATGCTTCTTAAATGTATTTTGAAAATGGGATTGACTTGAGAAACATAAATAACTGCTGATCTCAGAGAGGGGTTTATCAGTATATTTTAGTAGAGATTTTGCTTCTCTTAGTCGACAACTCATTATATATTCACTGATACCTGTGCCTAGTTCATCCCTAAATTTTTTAAAAAGGTATGCCCTGCTTTTTTTAGAATAGCTTACAACGTCAGGAATACCAATAGGCTCGTTGATGTGAAGTGAAATATATTGCATGCATGAAAAGATTTCCTGAGATACTCCATCAGGTAATTTTTGCTGTGCTACCCTTTGCGCAAAATCTAATGGCATGTTGTATTGCAGTTTCTTGACTGCTTCCTCGGTCTGTAATTTTTCACATTCTTGTATATATGTATCAATAAGCTGATAAGTTTGCTCAATGTCCATTCCACCCGGAATGGCGGCATACTTGCCAATCATGGTTGTTAATCCTATGAACAAGTTTTTTGCTTGCCTGAGAGGTGTTTCAGCAAGCTTGCCTTCTCGGTTATTTCCTGTCTGGGCGGCTGTCATCAGGAATGTGTTAAGTCTGTCAGCATCTCCACTCTTTATTAATTCAAGCATTCTTTGCTCAAAAAAATAGGTGCCATGAAGAATACCTTCTTCTCTTGACTGATAAAGATTAGAAGAATGTTGTTGACCTACTAAGGTCTGATATTCCGTATCTGAAAACCCGAACGCTTCCTCGAGATTTAAGCATACACCAGTCAGAGTGAAGTAAAGGTATAACAAAAGATTTAAAAACTGATTGTAAGTATATTGTGAAATACCACCTAGAAATGATGCGATTTCTCCATACCTGTTCAGAGAGATAGCATTTTTGTTCATATAAGACCTAATAAACCCATCAGTTACCGGTGTGGAATAAGTGGGACCTACTACCAGACTATGGATTCCATCCTTAAATGGCACATAACCGTAATAGCCAGTGTCGGACGAAACATATACAGCGGGTCCTTCTTTTGCAGTCAGTTTATGAAAAACAAAAGGATAGGGATCGCTTTCTTCATAGAAACCTGCCGAACATAAAAAAGCATTATTTTGGTAAACAGCAATTGGTAAATAGTGTGCTGAATAGAACAGTTCACAATATGATTTGTAATCCATAAAAAATTCACCCCTTAATAGACAATTATATAATATTATAGATTTTTATGCAATAAACGATGGAGCTCAAATGCTATAATATAAAAAAATAAAAGGAAAAGGGGTAAAGTAATTAAAAATGCCGGTAACTGGCATGAGAACTCCGGTGATAAAGAGTGATTTTAGATTTTTGCAATGACTGGACTTTTCAAAAAGAGAATGAAAAACCTGTGAAAGTTAATCTGCCACACGATGCGATGCTTTATGAAGTTCGTGAAGGAAGTAGCAGAAATGGTGTAAATTCAGGTTATTTTCCGGGTGGAAAATATATATATGAAAAAACTTTTGATTTGGATTCTTCATTAATTGGTAAATCAATAGAACTGCATTTTGAAGGTGTATATCATAACAGTAGCATATTTGTAAACAGCAAGCTGGCAGGAAACCATCGATACGGGTATACAGCATTTGATGTTGATATATCTGATTTGGTTCGAGCAGGAGAAAACCATATTTGCGTGAAGGTAGATAACTCGCTTGAACCAAATTGCCGCTGGTATTCAGGGTCGGGGATATATCGGTCTGTGCAACTGGTAATACGTGAGCCAAATCATATAATAGATGTACACATTGATACGGTTCAGATACGGCCTGCACAAATAAGTATCAGCGTACATACAGCGGAGGTCTGTCCCGTGAGTGTGTATATATACGATGGTGACAAAAGGGTGGTAAGCGGCACACCGGGGGTGTTAATTGTACCCGATGCAAAGCTATGGAGCGATGAGAACCCTTTTTTGTATAAAGCAGTTATAAAGACTGATACAGATCAAAGAGAGTTCATGTTTGGAGTCAGACTGTTAAGGTGGGATGCACAGAATGGAATGACGGTAAATGGTCAGAGAGTTCTCTTAAGAGGTGGCTGTATTCATCATGATCATGGAGTGTTGGGTGCCTGTGAATATTATGATGCTGAATACAGGCGTATCAGTATTCTCAAAAATAACGGCTTTAATGCATTAAGAATTGCACATAACCCAGCTTCTCAGATTACGCTTGATATTTGCGACAAACTTGGAATGTATGTACTTAATGAAACTTTTGATGGATGGTATATTCCTAAAACATATCATGATTATGCAAGATGGTTTGATGAGGACTGGAAGAAGGACATAACCGCAATGGTAGAATCCTCAAGGAATCACCCCTGCGTAATAATGTATTCACATGGAAATGAAGTGTCGGAAACAGCAACGGAGCGTGGTATTAAGACCTGTAAAGAACTGACTGATTTTATACACGAACTTGATAATACAAGACCGGTAACGGCGGGAATAAATGTTTTATTGAATGTTTATACTCAGATGGGTATGGGTGTTTATAAGGAGACGAAAAAGTATAGGCCGGAGCCACTTCCTGCTAAGAATGCATACAAAGAAAAAAAGACCGGTTCTGCATTTTTCAATGCTATGGCAGAAAAGCTTGGACCACTTATGTTTTTTATGAGCAAGGGGGGAAAAGGTGATCGGGCTTGTCTTGGAGCGGCGAACGGTTTGGATGTACTTGGACTTAACTATGCATCTTCTAGATATGATGAAGATGTCAAAAAATATCCTGACAGGCTTATGGTTGGCTCTGAGACAATGGTTGCAGATTTACCTTACAACTGGGAACGTGTTAAAAAATATCCTCAGCTATTGGGTGATTTCGTATGGTCTGCCTGGGATTATATTGGGGAGGCATGCATCGGTGACTGGACGTATCATTCCTATAAGGGACTTCCGTTGCTTGCCGGACAGGGAATGATTGATATTACCGGTAAACCTTTAGCTTCTATGTATTTTATGCAGATTGTTTGGGGTCTTAGAAAAAAGCCCTTTATTGGAGTAAGACCTGTAAATCATGCGAAGGAAGAACCAAGCAAGGGCGCATGGCAATTTACCAATGCTATAGATAGCTGGAGCTGGCAAGGCTATGAAGGGAAAAAGGCTACAGTGGAGGTATATGCGGATGCCGTGGCTGTTCGGCTTTCGCTAAATGGTAAGACTGTAGCAACAAAGCTGGTCAAAAAATATAAGACTCAATTTAAGCTTCCATATGAACCCGGGACGTTGCTTGCAGAAGCACTTGATGCTAATGGAAAGATTATCTCAAAATACAGCTTGTCATCAGCAAATGCGGAAATCGTATTGCATGTGTCAGCAGAAAAGAAAGTTCTTAAAGCAAATGGAAAAGATTTGTGCTACATACCTATTGAATTTAGCGATGCCGATGGAAACCTGAAGCCTTATATTGAGCAACGGGTTGAAATAGAGGTAAAAGGTAGTGCGACCTTGGCCGGTTTTGGAAGTGCATTGTGTAAGACGGATGAAGTTTTTTATAAAAATTATCATGATTCATATCGTGGAAGATGTCTGGCTGTTATACGGGCAGGAAAGATTCCGGGAAAAACAGTTATAAATGTTAAATCAGCGGGAGTAAAACCGGTTTCGCTAGAAGTGGAGGTAGTGTAATGGGTAAATTCAGATTATTCGGGTTGCAGACGGATGAAATCTCAGACAGAGAAATCAAGCATCGAAAACTTGCCCGAGAGGTTGCATCAGAAGGAATGGTGCTTCTTAAAAACGAAGGCATTCTTCCTTTGCAGCCACAAAAGATAGCTCTGTATGGGGCAGGCGCGAGAATGACAGTAAAGGGCGGCACAGGTAGCGGAAATATGCAGGAGCGCTACAGTGTGACAATCGAAGAAGGCCTTATAAATGCAGGGTTTGAAATAGTATCCGGCAGGTGGCTGGAGCGTTTTGATGAATCCTTTGCAAAAGAAAAAGAAGAATGGCGCTTAGGGATAGAAGAAAAAATTAAGCATTACAAGCCATGGGAAGTTCAGAAAATGTTTGATGAGGTTATTCACGTTATGCCTCTCCGTTTCCCAATTGGCGACCTGATACAGGAAACTGACATTTCTGCAGAAACAGATACGGCTATATACGTAATTGCCCGCCAGGCTGGAGAAAGTGCTGATAGGAAGCTGGAAAAGGGTGATTATTATCTTTCAGAAGTTGAAGAGAAGAATCTTAGTTTTTTAGCAGATAAGTATAAAAAAATACTTCTTGTTATTAACTGCGGCGGTATTTTAGATATGTCTGTCCTCGATAAAGTTCAGGGTATTGGTGCTGTTTTGCATTTTGTACAGGGCGGTGAAGAAGGTGGGAATGCTTTTGCAGACGTAGTGACCGGTAAAGTTACACCTTCAGGAAAACTTACTGATACCTGGGCAAGAGATTATGAGGATTATCCATGTGCCAAGGATTTTGGTGCCCTGGGGGATGTTCTTAATCAGGATTATAAAGAAGGCGTTTATGTAGGTTATCGCTGGTTTGATGCAAACGAAATAGTACCTCGCTGGCCTTTTGGATTTGGTATGAGCTATACAGACTTTGTTATAAAGGCAGAAGATATTAAAGCTACTGGAAGTAAAGTTACCGTGACAGCAAGGGTTAGAAATGAGGGTAAGTCATTTTCAGGAAAAGAAGTTGTTCAGCTTTACATAGCAAAACCAAACGGAAAACTTCTTAAGGAGAGAAAGGCTCTGGCAGCTTTTTCAAAGACGGGTCTGTTAGCACCAGGGGAGGAAGAGGTCTGCAGGCTAAGCTTTGATTTGTCTGACTGCACTTCTTATGATGAGCAAACTGCCAGCAAGATCCTCGAAGCAGGAGAGTATGGGTTGTATATAGGAAGTGATTCAAGACGTAATGAGCTTTGCGGTGTTCTTACACTAGCTCAAACTGTAATTATCGAAAAGCTCACCAATATTCTTCCGCTTAAGAAGGATTTTGTTGAGTTTATTCCTAAGGAAAAAGAAACACTATATCCTAACAAGGTTAAGCATCTTGTAATTCAGGAAGGTGCTTTTACCAGAAAAAATATAAGCTATGATGCAGTTAAGATGGTATTTAAGTCCGAGCAGGCAAAAAACCACCTTAAGAATTTGACAGACAAAGAACTGATAGAACTTTGTGTAGGTGCAGGATTTAGCGGACTTGGCTACAATGTAACACCTACGACTGTCGGAAGAACCAGCATTAATCTTATGAAAAAGGGTATTCCGAATGTGAACTTTTCAGACGGACCTGCCGGAATTAATCTGTGTCCAAAGAATGCCTACACAAAGCATGGAATGCCTAAATATATTGATGAAATACCTAAGGACTGGCAATGGGGTTGGATACGAAAGATGGAGCCGATTGTTTTGGCAAAACCGGGGAAGGGCTACAGAGTATATCAGTATATGACCTGTTTCCCTGCTGTGACACTGCAGGCACAGACATGGAATCCTGACTTAATTGAAAAGGTCGGTGAGGCAATTGGTACTGAAATGGTGGAGACAGGCATTACGCTTTGGCTCGCTCCGGGAATGAATATTCATAGAAATCCTCTTTGTGGAAGAAATTTTGAATATTATTCAGAGGACCCACTTGTTTCCGGCATTATGGCAGCAGCTGTTACAAGAGGAGTTCAAAGCCATAAGGGACTTGGCGTTACTATAAAACACTTCTGTTGTAATAATCAGGAAGATAAACGAGAGACTGTATCTGAAAATGTTAAAGAAAGAGCTCTGCGTGAAATCTATCTGAGAGGCTTTGAAATTGCAGCAAAAAGTTCAAAGCCTTGGGCAGTTATGACTTCCTACAACCTTGTGAACGGGGTGCATACTTTTGCAAGTGCTGACCTGTGCACAAAGGTACTTAGAAATGAGTGGGGCTATCAGGGGCTTGTAATGACTGACTGGACCGCCAGCGAAAAAAATCCGGGTGAACATGCTGAGTGCATTTTGGCAGGAAATGATTTGATTATGCCGGGACATTCGGGAGCTAAGAAAGAACTTACAGCAGCTCTGAAAAGCAATAAGATTAGTAGGCGTGATTTAGAGCTTGCGGCTGCAAATGTTCTGAATGTGATTTTTACAAGTAATGTTTGGGAAATAGAAAAATAATATTAGAGAGGGTTTAACGTGAAAACACGAGAGCAAATTAACGAAAGAGATAAGAAAGAACTGGAATTTAGAAAAAATCAGAATGGGAAAAAGGCCTTAAAATATGGCTTTGCATGTACACTTATTGCCCTGTTCCTTGCGAGTGTAGTAGATGAAATCAGTTCATCAATTGGAACGCAGATACAGTCCAGCGTTGTTACTGAATTCTTTGTAAGGCCTTTAAATATTCCTTACAACGAAGCAATGGCTATGTTTAGTACTGCAACGACATTTTCTTATGCTTTGATGGCTTTGGTTCCATTTTACAAAGCTTTAGCTGATAAGATTGGTAGAAAGCCATTTCTGGTTTTCAATACCTTTGGTATGGGTATGGGTATGGCACTTGCCTGCTGGTCACCAAACATGGTAGTTTATTTTATCGGTTATGGTATGACTGTGTTCTTCGTACAGCACGATATGCAGATTGTTTATTTGTATGAAATTGTTCCAAAGGAAAAGAGAGCAACTATTTACGGACTTATCAAGGGTATCAGTACGCTTGGTATAGTGTTAATACCAATGCTCAGAAGTTCAGTAATGGGTACAGATACAAGCCTTTGGAGAGGTGTTTACATTATTCCTGCTGTGATTGCAATCGTTGTTTCGCTGTTTTCACTTTTAGTTACACGTGAGTCTAAGACATTTTTACACCAGAGAATATCTTATCTTGAGTCACCATATGAGGTACGTCATCCTGAAGTAAAGAAGTTAAGCAAAGAAGAAAAGAAAAATCAGAAGGAAGAAAATAAACAGCAGAAGACAGGTGTATTCCATGCACTGGGACATCTTGTTAAAAACAAGCAGCTCTTATGGCTTGCTATAGTAAGTTGTGCATTTGCACTTGGTAGCACTACAATTTCAGGTTATTCAGAATCAATTATGACAGATTTTGGCATGACTCCTGAAACTGTAAATGAAGCGTTAATCATTTATCCTTTCCTTTATGCTGCTTTGATTGTAGGTGCAGGCTTTGTCGGTGATAAACTTGGACGTAAGACTATTGTTAGTGTCTGCGGAGCTCTTGCTGTACTTGGCTTTATTAGCTTTAATGTTTCTGCATGGCTTACCGGTTCACCATACCTTGTAGGTATTTTCTATGGATTGTATTTAGGCTGCTGGTGGATTACACTGGATTATGTTGGTATGATGGTTGCGGAGTCAGCACCTACCTATAATCGTGGTTCTGTGCTTGGCGCAGTAAATCTTATCACCATGGTTGGTAGTGGCCTTGGTAGCATCGTTCCTATTTTTGCTGTATTACTTTTCGATAAAATAGGTTTTGGTTATATGACAGCCGTTATGCCATTTGCATTTATCGGCGTATTGCTCCTAATTTTCAAGGTTAAGGAAACAAAAGGCGTTGATCTTGATAAGGTTACCTATTAATAGATAGAAGGTGTTGAGTAGATTATGGCAAATCCTTTTCTGGATATAAATACATATATAGCGGATGGAGAGCCTCATGTGTTCGGAGATCGTGTTTATCTGTTTGGCTCACATGATATAGCCGGTGGCAACACCTATTGTATGCTGGATTATACATTTCCATCTGCACCTTTGGATGACTTGGAAAACTGGACAAGTAGAGGAATATCTTACCGGGCAGAGCAGGACCCGCAATACGGAGATATCTTAAAGTATATGTATGCGCCTGACGTTGTTCAGGGTAATGATGGCAGGTTTTATCTCTATTACTGCATGTCCGGTGAAAAGGGTGTAGGTGGTTATGGTCAAAAAATCAGTGTGGCAGTTTGCGATACACCTGATGGGCAATATGAGTATTATGGTTTTGTTCGTAATCCTGATAAGACTCCAATGCTTAAGTATGTAACCTTTGATCCTGCGGTCATCAATGATGAGGGGACAATCAGGTTATATTATGGGGCCTGGTATCCATTTGATGAATCGGTACCTTTATTAAGACCGGTTTTTTACAGAATCGAAAGCAATATGTTTGGTAAGAACATCGATGAAATTAAAGCATACCAAGATGGCATTATGGGAGCTAACCATGTCATACTTGGAGATGACATGCTTACAATTAAGTCTGAGCCCTGCCATATTATGCCTAATAAAGTGAAGGGTACGGACTTTGAAAAGCATCCATTTTTTGAAGCAAGCTCGATAAGAAAAATCGGTTCTCAATATTATTTCATTTATTCGTCAATGAAGGGACATGAATTATGCTATGCCACAAGCAGTTATCCTGATAGAGATTTTCGATACGGAGGAGTCATTATATCAAATGGCGATATAGGCTTTAATGGTCGAAATGACAGTGCCCGACTGAATACCACAGGAACAAATCATGGAAGTATAGAGTGTATCAATGGACAATGGTATGTTTTTTATCACCGAAACACGCATAAATCAGCTTATTCGAGACAAGCCTGCGTAGAAAGAATTGCGTTTGATACAAGCGGAAATATAAAGCAGACGGAAATAACTTCCTTAGGATTTTCTAAAAGTCTTAAAACAGATAAAACGTATCCGGCTTCTATTTGTTGTAACCTATATAGTGGCAGAATGCCACACATAGGGAATGGAATTAGTTCAAAAAATATTCCTTACATTGCAGAAAGTAGCAATAAGCAAATAGTTATAGCAACCAATAAAACAAAAATGGTTTACAAATATTTTGAAGTTGAGGCGGGACATTATATTTTATCGATAAAATGTAAAGCCAATAGCAATGGAAAAATAATAATATGTACTGGGCAGGAAAGTTTTGAGGCAGATATTTCTGCTTTTGAAGAATGGAACAATATAAAAATTCCTATTGTGCTACAAAGTGGAACGCTTACTCTTAGTATAGAGTATAAAGGTCCTAAAATATTGTTTGTAGAATCGCTTCGCATTTGCAGGAACAGTAAAATGTAGTTCTTTTATTCCTTGGTAGTCGGCATGACTGCCACGGTTAACAGGTAACAAAAAAACGCCTCCAATCGAAAAATATATCTTATAAATAAGGGCGCGAAGCGCCGCATTTTTCGATGGATTTGTCAAGTGTTTTTGATAAAAAAGTGGGGGATTTTAATCAAAAAGGAATCTGAAAGCTTTATAGGCTGATTGCACTATGATGCGTCGAAGTTATACCACAAGTATAATGACAAACTAATGTTGCTGTGGTATTCTGTCGATAACAAAGAAAGAAAAGCGGATCCGAAGCGATGGGTCTGGGAAAGGAAAAAAGAATGTTCACAGCTATTCGATCAAGTTATTTATATCTGGAAAGTTTGAAAAATGCAGCACTCGATTATGAAAAAGAGTGGGGCTTTAGCTTTGTGTATTCAGATAAGAATAAGCTTGAAGGGAATGCTGTGGTGATGGATGTAGGCCTGTCGTAGGGACAGGAGAGGACAACCGGATACATAGATTTTGAACCGCTTATCTTGTGTGGATGCACATGGTAGGCGGTATTTTTTTGCAGATATAAGCCTAATTGGTAAGGCAGTTCTGCGTTATGCTCCGTTAGCTCAATGGTAGAGCACCTGACTTTTAATCAGGTGGTTAGGGGTTCGAGTCCCCCGCGGGGCACTGTCTAATGTAAATATCACAGAAATGAGGTAAGAGAAGCATGGATTTAATTGAAATCAAAGGAAAAATAAATACAGCCATCTGCTATGCAAGAGTGGTAGTTCTTCGGGTAAGTATCAGGTTGGTGCATATCAAGATATAAAAGG
>OCHE01001831.1_pt1 | contig 13531 bp, 10 predicted proteins | sample 1538681 | NCBI WGS metagenome assembly OCHE01 (sample SAMN04571717, study PRJEB22368) | human gut metagenome | biome: human gut; material: stool | host: Homo sapiens | place: Luxembourg | collected 2012-08-17
TCACGACGAAACCGGTAAAGAAATCGCCGGCACCTCCTTTTACGACTTCCACTTTGCAGCAGGAAGCGGCTCGTAAGTTAGGATACTCCGTGTCGCAGACGATGATGATCGCACAGCGTTTATATGAATCCGGACTGATCACTTATATGCGTACCGACTCCGTGAACTTGAGCGATCTGGCATTAGGTACGGCGAAAGAGGCTATCTTCGAAACATACGGTGAGAAATATTATAAGTTCCGCCAATATCATACCAAGAGCAAAGGGGCGCAGGAAGCACACGAAGCGATTCGCCCGACTTATATCAGTAATGTGGAGGCAGGGAGTTCTTCGCAGGAAAAGAAGTTGTATGAACTGATCCGTAAACGTACGATCGCTTGCCAGATGGCGGATGCCGAATTGGAACGTACGACTATTTCGGTCGGTATCAGCGGACAGACGGAACGTTTTGTCGCTGTCGGCGAAGTGATCAGTTTCGAAGGTTTCCTTCAGGTTTATATGGAAAGCAATGACGACGATACGGAGAAAGAACAGGAAAACGGCCTGCTTCCTCCGGTAAAGCTTCATGAGACATTGTCATTGAAAGATATCGTGGCGACAGAGCGTTTCACGCAGCGTCCTCCGCGCTATACGGAAGCCAGCCTGGTTCGCCGCCTGGAAGAATTGGGCATCGGACGTCCGTCTACCTATGCGCCGACTATCCAGACGATCCAGAACCGCGAATATGTGGTGAAAGGAGATAAGGAAGGCGTGGAACGTGCTTACACAGTTGTTTCGCTGTCCAAGGGAAAGATCGAGGAAGCGGAAAAGACCGAGACTGTCGGGGCCGACCGCAATAAACTGATGCCGACCGATATCGGTACGGTAGTAAACGACTTTTTGATGGAGTATTTCCCGGATGTGTTGGATTACAACTTTACGGCCAGTGTAGAAAAAGAATTCGACTCGGTTGCGGAAGGCGAACTGGTATGGACGAAGGCCATCGATAAATTCTATAAGATTTTCCATCCGATCGTAGAGGCTACGGCTGCCGTTAAGACCGAACATAAAGTAGGGGAACGCGAGCTCGGTATCGATCCGAAGAGCGGCAACCCGGTGTTTGTGAAGATCGGCCGCTATGGTCCTGTCGTTCAGATCGGGGCGGCACATGCTGACGACAAAGAGGCGCCGAAACCTCAGTTTGCCTCTCTGATGAAAGGCCAGTCCATCGATACGATTACATTGGAAGAGGCTCTGAAACTTTTTGATCTTCCCCGGACGGTCGGTGAATATGAAGGCAAGGTGATGGTGGCGGCTGTCGGCCGTTTCGGGCCGTTTATCCGTCATGACGGTAAATTTGTTTCTATTCCGAAAGATTTGAATCCGCTGACGATTACGGCAGAGGAAGCAATCGCTTTGATCGAAGGGAAAAGGGTGAAAGACGAACAACGTTTTATCAAGAAGTTCGAGGAGGATCCGGAGATGGAAATCCTGAAAGGTCGCTTCGGCCCTTATATTTCTTATCAGAAAGCGAACTATCGTATTCCGAAAACGGTAACCGACCCGACAATCCTGACACTTGAAGATTGTAAAAAGATCATAGCCGAAGCTGGAGAAAAACCGGCTGCAAAGAAGACAACGCGTAAAAAGAAAGCCTGACAAAAAGCTTACTTAATTGCAAAAACAACTGTCATACTATCATGCTCTGCTCTTGATCTTATGAATATCAATGTTTGTGTGAGATGATAGTAGGCATGATAGATGTTTTTTCAACTATCATGCTATCATAAAGACTGTATCTTTTTTACGCGTTTTATATAGCTTATTTTCATAAGAATAACTACATATTTTTATTGAGACCCGGATGTCGGCTACCTGCAGACCCGGGTGTCGATACCCGTTAGATGGAGGTATAAAAGGCTCTGATACGGGTATTTCAGGGAGAAGATCTAATGTCTTTTGTGTAAAAAAGTAACGTGTTCCGGCAAAAAAGCCTTATGTTTTCCGGAAAACAGTCTGTTTTTAACTCTTTTGGAGTGTTTTTGTTTCGGGTAAAACGGCTAAAATGATGGTTAAACAGCTGATTTATGATAGTAGAATGATAGTTAAAAAGGGAACTATCATATCTGCATGTTATGATATTCAATCTTCACACAAGAAACATGATGGTATGATAGTTGTTTTTCAAATCTTTTTATTGTTGGCATATGTTTGTCTGTTGATCTATATTCATGATTTCATCATTACCTGCACTGAATTTTCCGTATTTATCAGGTGTTTATACAATCGACAATTTCCGAATCAAAGGCTTCTGAAAGGCATTCCTTCTCTATGAATTCTGGAGAAAGTTGTTTAACATAGTCAATGATGTGTGCCTTCAAACCGTAACTGCCCAATATATCTGTGATATCGCGTCCGTACACACGGCAAGTAGCCTCGTCGCCATAAACATCTTTCAATTCTTGGGCAGGCAAATGGCTTAGTTCACGCGTCGTATCGCCTTCAATAGTATCCACGATCAAGGCCTTTCCACCCGGACGCAGTACCCGATGTATTTCCTGCATAGCCTTTCTGTCTTCTGGGATACAATATAGAATATGGGAACAGATAAGCAGATCGAATGAGTTGTCTTCATAAGGCATTCGGGTCATATCTGCCTGGTAAGTAGCAACGTTCGGATTGAGATCTGCATCTATATAAGTCGAGACGTATGGCGAATTTTTCAGGAAATCTTTCAGTCCTTTTACCGGTGCGAAATGGAGTACGCGCATTGGCTGTATCCCGCTTTTGAATATCTCGTTTTTGATGTACATGCAAAGAATTCGTGTCCGTTCGAGAGAAAGGCAATGCGGACATTTGATATTCTTGCGTAATCCAAGATTACCGTGAGAGAGAAAACGGCGGGACGACTTGCCGCAACAGCAACATTCATATCGGTTACCCCATAGCAGTACTGCCTCTATTTTGTAAAGGGCGTAATGAAGGGCGATCCGCTGTTTCTCGCTCACGATTTTTCTGTATATGTTTTTGATCATAACTGCTGATCCGTTTCTTACATTCTTTCCGGAACCTCGATTCCCAACAATGACATGGCCGATTTGACAATCTTGGCTACGTTGGCGGAGAGGACAAGGCGGAACTCTTTTACTTCTTCATTCTCTTCGCGGAGGATGGAGAAATCGTGATAGAACTGGTTGTATTCTTTTACCAGGTCATAAGTATAGTTGGCGATGAGGGCGGGGCTGTATTCCTTTCCTGCTTCGCGAACGACGGAAGCGTAGTCGGCTATCATCTGGATCAGGTTTTCTTCCTTCTCGGATATGGTAGTCGTTGTCGGCAGTTGTTCGGGCAAAACGATGCCCTGTTCGGCAGCTTTACGCAGAACGGAACGGATACGGGCATATGTGTATTGGATGAACGGGCCGGTATTACCGTTGAAATCGATCGATTCCTTCGGGTTGAAAGTCATGTTCTTGCGCGGGTCCACCTTCAGGATGAAGTATTTCAAGGAACCGAGGCCGACCATGCGGGCGATGTTTTCGGCTTCTTCCGGTGTCATTTCGTCCACTTTGCCCAGTTCCTGCGAGATTTCGCGGGCTGTACCCACCATCTCTTCCATCAGGTCGTCTGCATCGACAACCGTTCCTTCGCGGCTCTTCATCTTGCCTTCCGGCAGTTCGACCATGCCGTAAGAGAAATGTACAAGGCCTTTGCCGAATTCAAAACCCAATTTATCCAACAGGATGGACAATACCTGGAAATGGTAGTTCTGCTCGTTTCCTACCACATAGATCATTTTGTTGATAGGATAGTCGTCGAAACGCAATTTGGCAGTTCCGATATCTTGTGTCATGTAGACGGAAGTTCCGTCGGCACGGAGCAGCAGTTTCTCGTCCAGGCCGTCTTTGGTCAGGTCTGCCCATACGGAACCGTCTTCACGGCGGTAGAAAATGCCTTTGTCGAGCCCTTCCAGCACTTTGCCTTTACCTTCCAGGTAGGTCTGTGATTCGTAATAGATCTTATCGAAGTCTACGCCCATCATTTTGTATGTCTCGTCGAATCCGGCGTACACCCAGTTGTTCATCATTTCCCAAAGAGCGCGTACCTCCTTGTCGCCGGCTTCCCATTTGCGGAGCATCTCGCGTGCTTCGGCCATCAGGGGAGAAGCGGCTTCGGCTTCCTCTTTCGTCATGCCTTTTGCTTCGAGGGCGGCAGTCTCTTCTTTCAGTTTGTTGCTGAAAAGGACGTAGAAGTCACCGATCAGGTGGTCGCCTTTCTTGCCGGCCGTTTCGGGAGTCACGCCGTTGCCCCATTTCTGCCAGGCGAGCATGGACTTGCAGATATGGATACCGCGGTCGTTTACGATGTTCGTCTTTACCACTTTATTGCCGTTCGCTTTCATGATCTCGGACAGGCTGTAACCCAATAGGTTGTTACGCACGTGTCCAAGATGGAGCGGCTTGTTGGTGTTGGGAGAAGAATATTCGATCATGACCAGCGGAGACTGTTCCGTTACAGGGATGATCCCGTATGACGGCTGGCCGTTGATTTCGTTTAATAAATCGATCCAGCAGGCACAGGCGATGGTCAGGTTGAGGAATCCTTTGATTACATTGAATTCGGCTACAGCCGGTTCATGCCGGAGCAGGTATTCGCCAATTTCCTGGGCAGTCTGTTCCGGAGATTTCTTCGACATGCGGAGGAAGGGAAAAACAACCAGAGTCAGATGTCCTTTGAACTCTTTCTTTGTCTTTTGCAGTTGTACCTGGTTGGCTGCCACATCGGCGCCATACAGTTCTTTTATGCCGGTAATGATAGCACCGGTAATCTGTTGTTCGATAACCATATTCGTTTAGTATATGTTCGGATTTATTTTGCCTGCAAAGGTACAGGTTTATTTTGTAAAAACCATAAGATTGGTGTGGGTAGGAAAGAGATAACTATGATTTGATAAAGTAACCGGCATGCAATAAAAAAGGCATTCCGATTGCGGAGTGCCTTTTTACTTATTGAGAGTGTAAGACTAATTTACTTGATGATTTCTGTCAATTCGGCGCCAGCTTTGAATTTAACTGATTTGCGTGCCGGGATTTCGATTGGTTGTTTAGTCTTCGGGTTAACACCTTTGCGTGCAGATTTTTCAGCAACAGAGAAAGAACCAAAACCTAAAAGGGCCACTTTGCCACCTTCTTTTAATTCACTGGATACTGTTTCAACAAAAGCTTCTACAGCTTTCTTTGCATCAACTTTGCTTAAACCGGATTTTTCCGCTACAGCATTGATAAATTCTGTTTTGTTCATGATGGTTTGATAATTAATATATTAAACAATTTTTGTGATAGCCTAAAAAGTCGGTGTCAAATGTAATTCTATTTTGATATATCGCAAAGAAAAAAAGAGTTTTTTTTATTGATTTACTATGTTTTAGTGCTATTTTGTCAGAAAACTGCCGAAATATATATACCTTTGTCCTTAAATTGTAAATATATGATGAATCAAAATAGTTCGGGATTCCTGAGCAGTATCCCGATGGTTACGAAAAACCTTATCATTATCAACCTGTTGTTTTGGGTAGCGAGTCTTGTTTTACCTAAAGTCGGGATTGATTTAGTCCAGTTATTCGGACTGCACTTTCCGGGTGTGAAGGATTTCTATCCTTTCCAGTTTGTGACTTATATGTTCATGCATGATACCCATTCGTTTGCGCACGTGTTTTTCAATATGTTCGGTGTGTATATGTTCGGACGCGTGCTGGAGAATGTCTGGGGGCCGAAGCGCTTCCTGATTTTTTACATGGTGACGGGTATCGGGGCGGGAACTGGTTTGGCTGTATTCCGTCCATTCCTTCGCAAGTGCGAACGGGGTTACTCTGGTACAGTTGGTTGCAGGAGATCCTTCATTGAACTATCTGATTACGATCGGTGCTTCTGGTTCCGTATTCGGTATTTTGCTGGCATTTGCCATGTTGTTCCCGAATGTTCCGCTGTACCTGATGTTCATCCCTATTCCTATCAAGGCAAAATATTTCGTGATCTTTTACGGATTGGCCGAATTGTTTATGGGTGTCGCTAACAACGGTGGTGATTCCGTGGCGCATTTTGCCCACCTGGGCGGTATGCTTTTCGGTTATTTCCTGGTTCGGTATTGGAAAAAGAAAGATATAGACAATGGGCGATATTTTTACTAATCTCAAACGGACTTTCAATTCCGGCAACATCCTGGCAAAACTGATTTATATCAATGTCGGGCTATTCGTCATTATACGGTTGGCAAGTGTGATCCTGATGCTGTTCAATCTGGGCGGTTTTCCGTTTTTGCAGTATTTGCAAGTGCCTTCGTCTCCCGAATTGCTTTTGTACCGGCCGTGGACGATTATTACTTATATGTTCACGCATTTCGACTTTCTGCATATTCTGTTTAATATGCTGTGGTTATACTGGTTCGGCGGTTTGTTCCTTACTTTTTTCAGTGAGCGGCAATTAGGCGGCCTGTATCTGTTAGGAGGTATTGCCGGGGCTGTCTTGTTTCTTGTGGCATACAACATATTCCCTTATTTCCGTACAGTTGCCGCTTATAGTTATTTGATGGGAGCGTCGGCTTCGGTTATGGCCATTGTGTTTGCCGTCTCTTTCTACCGGAAAGATTTGGAGATCGGTTTGTTCCTAATCGGGAGGATCAAGCTGATTTATCTGGCCCTGTTTACATTTGTGATAGACTTGCTGGCTATTACATCGACGAATGCCGGCGGTCATATCGCCCATATCGGCGGGGCGTTGTTCGGCATCTGGTTCGCCACCCGGATCAAGGAAGGCAAAGATTTGACAGCTCCTATGAACCGCCTGCTCGACTGGGTGGTGAATCAGGGAAAGCGGAAACCCAAGATGCGTGTGACTTATAAACGTCCTGAGACCGATTATGAATATAATGCCCGTAAACATCGGGAAACAGTCGATCTGGATGCAATATTGGATAAATTAAAACGTTCCGGTTACGAAAGCCTTTCGGCAGAAGAAAAGAAAAAACTATTTGATGCCAGCAAAAAATGAGCGAGCGGTTTAAAGCGATCAGGATTCTGTTTAAATCTGTAGTCGGTACTGCCAATGTGATAGTTATTCTGCTATTCATTGCTTCGGCCTTCTCGGACAGAATTTCACCGGACAGGAGTGTGTTCTTCTCTTATCTGGGGTTGGGATTTCCTGTATTTTGCGTTTTGAACCTCTGTTTTGTTGTTTATTGGCTGTTTCTTTGGGAATGGCGGTTTGTGTTGATCGGACTATGTTCGTTCCTGATCTGCCGGGGGGCTGTAACCCGTTATTTCCCTTTCCATGACAGAGTGGACGATATTCCGAAAGAGAATGTACTGAAAGTCTTGACTTATAATGTCATGGGATTCGGTTATAAAGGCCATACGGAAGATGCTCCGAATCCGATCATACGGTATATTGCGAATTCCGGTGCGGATATCGTATGTCTGCAGGAATATGCAGTAGGTACTTCCAAGAACTTTTTGACGAATCAGAAGATCGCCAATGCCTTGAAGATGTATAGGTATCGCTCCATTATCCCGATCGGAACCTCCGGTACGCTCAAATTCAATATAGCCGTATTTTCCAAATATCCGATCTCCAAATCCCGTAAGATCAAGTATGACAGCTCTTTCAACGGCTCGTCCATTCATGAACTGGATATAAGAGGAAAGAAGTTGACTTTGATCAATAACCACTTGGAGTCTTTCAAGCTGACGATGGAGGACCGGAGCCATTATTCCGCATTTATCAAGAACCTGAATTCCGAAACGCTCGATGGTTTGAGAAGTTCCATCGAACAGAAGTTGGGGCCTGCATTCCGGATACGTGCCCGTCAGGCGAGAGCGGTTGCCGAAGAAATCAAAAAGATCGATACCGATTATGTATTGGTGTGCGGTGACTTCAACGATACGCCGATTTCCTATGCCCATCGTACGATCCAGGGACCATTGAAAGATGCTTATGCTGCTTCGGGCTGTGGTGTCGGGGTCACCTATAATGAAAACTTCTTTTGGTTCAGGATCGACAACATCCTGCATTCAGCCAATATGAAACCGATCAACTGCACGGTCGACAAGGTGCGTTATTCCGACCATTATCCGCTGTGGTGTTATTTGCAATTGAAAGAGGGGGATTGAAAATGAAAAATTCCCCTATACAGGAAACCGTAGTTTCTCGTATAGGGGAATTTTTGTTCCATGCTTATGGAATTAGCTCTTCGTACTATAGTTCCGCATCGTTCACTGCATCCAGGATGTCGGCAAACAGGTTCTCGACGAAGAAGAACGTGGCATTACAAAACAGCTTCGGATCCTTGATCAAGGCAACTGTATTGCTTTTGCCATTATTGGCGATTACGCTTTCTGCCGAATACGTCTTGAACTTCTTATTGTTCTGTGGATCGTATTGATAAACGATATTGCTTACTTCTGCCGAGTAGCAGTTGTCGTGGCAATTGATTTTCATCTTGTATTTGATGATCGTTTTGTCTGTATCGTTCAACAGCATCTCGACTTTGGAAGAAACGTTGATAGTCCCTTTGGACTTCTTGGAGTTGACATTCGACAGGAATATATCTTTCGCATAGCTTTTCTTCGCCCATTGGTTGATTACTTCGAATATCTGGTCCTGGCTCATGTCTTTCACATGGACTGTGTCGCGATAACATACTTTCCCGTTTCTCATCGGGGCACACTCGTCGACTTCGCCTTTATGCCCCTGTGCCGTTGCCAGCGCAGGGAGCATGATCAATAGAAGGAAAAACAGCTTTTTCATCATCTTATTTCATCCATACATTTACGATTTCACCGATGACGGTTATCTGCTGGCCTTCTGCCGTTTCGCCCTGCTTGCGGCAGTCGATGATCAGCCAGGCATCCCCGCTTTCACCTTTCTTGAAGAAAGACAAGCTATATGTGTCATTGTTACCTATTTCTTTATAGACAGGACTGTCTTTGCTGATGGCGATCGAGGCAACCGATTTGCCGAACATATTGCCCGTGCCTTTCCATTCGGCGGATGTCTCTTTTGTATCCGGCTTACCGGCGGATACGACCTGCATATCGCTTTCCGGTAACATCTGTAATAATGTAGACGGAACCTTATCGGCGGCAAAAGCCACATATCCTTCTTTTGCCGGAACCGGAGTTGCCGGTTGGGTGGTCTGGGCTGGTGTCACAGTCCGAGCGGGAGTGACCGGTGTTGCCGGAACTACGTTGGCGGTTGCCTGCGTGCCTAAAGCGGCGGAGGCGGAGGCGAACATTTCGTCAATGAAATCGACTGTCTTTCTACGGAATTTGCCGTTGCCTCGGTTCAATTTGGTTTGGTCTTTGTTCAGGCAATACTTATCTGTAATCCATTCTTCGGCGGTGTATTTTTCCGGTTCACGCTGGTACGATACATTATATTCGTAACGGATACCGGCCACTTTCACTATACATTTCTGGTTCTCGCATTCCATCGTGACGCGATAGTTCATTTCCGTACGGTCCAGAGAAAGGGCGGTGCTCTGGAAGACCAGGTTGGTTTGCCCTACTGCGGCGATGTCGCCTTTTGCCTTGTCGGAATAGACAACGCGGTTGCCGTCTTCACTGAAGAAACCGTCCGCCCAGTCCAGCATTTTGTCATATACTTCATCTTTCGAAAAAGAAGGTGCGTTTATCTCCTTTGCGAATACTACTTTACCATTCTCGACGGGAACGGCTCCGGCTAAATACTTGGAATCGTCCTGAGCCCAGAGTAGGGCCGGGATAAATAGCGTTAATAATAAAAGTTGCTTCATGGTTATTCTTTACTTATGTTTTTTACGGGCAAAGATATATAATTGTAGCTGAAATAAACTAAGAGTGTGACAAATAAATTAATCTAATTACTGTTGGACAAAGAAAAAAAGCCTATATTTGCACCCTGTGAAAAAACGAATAATAACATAAACATAAGATTCAAATGCAAAACAAAGGATTTGTAAAGGTCTTTGCGGTGTTACTTACGCTTGTCTGTATGTTTTATCTGTCATTCTCGTTCGTGACAAGACATTACAACAGTAAAGCCGCTGAGTATGCAGGTGGAGATCCGGTAAAAGAGAGTTCTTATTTGGACTCGTTATCTACTCAGAAGGTATGGTTGGGCTATACGCTCAAGGAGTGCCGTGAAATGGAAATCAGTTTAGGGCTTGACTTGAAGGGCGGTATGAACGTCGTTCTGGAATTGAATGTGGCCGATGTGATTCGCTCGCTTTCGAACAACAACCAGGATGAGAACTTCAACAAAGCATTGGATTTGGCCTATGCGCACCAGGCTACAAGTCAGAAGGACTTTATTGATCTATTTGCAGAAGAGTATAAGAAGTTAGATAATGGCGCCCGTTTATCCGCTATTTTCAGTACTTTCGAATTGAAAGACAAAATCACTCCGCAGAGCTCGGACGCACAGGTAATCGCCGTGTTGAAGGAAGAACTGAAGAGTGCAATCGATAATTCATTTAACGTATTGCGTACCCGTATCGACCGTTTCGGCGTGGTGTCCCCGAACATCCAGCGTCTGGAAACTGCCGGCCGTATCCTGGTTGAACTTCCGGGTGTGAAAGAACCGGAACGTGTGCGTAAATTGTTACAGGGTAGTGCCAACCTCGAATTTTGGGAAACATACAACTTGCCGGAAATCTACCAGCAGTTGGTTGCCGCCGATAATATGTTGGCTACAATCCTGAAATCGGACGATACTGCTGCCGTAGGTTCGGATACTACGGCTATCGAAGCAACGGAAGAAGTAGTTGCCGACAATGCTGCTGCCGAAACAACCAACGACGCAGATTCTCTGCTGGCTAAGATCGGTGAAGACAAGCCTGAAGCACAGGCAGCCAAGAGCATGGAAGAATTCGCAAAGCAACATCCGTTGTTCGCCGTTCTGCAGATCAACCAGTATAACGGACAGTTGGCTCCCGGACCGGTTGTCGGTATTGCCGATAAGAAAGATATTGCCAAGATCAACGAATACCTGAACATGAAGCAGGTAAAAGATATCCTGCCGCGTAACCTTTCTTTGAAATGGGGCGTAAAGGCTATCGATGAAAAAGAACAATATTTCTATTTGTATGCAATCAAGATGACGAACCGCGACGGAACGCCTGCTTTGGGAGGTGACGTTGTAACGGATGCTAATGCAGACTTTGTTCAGCAGGCAGGCCGTTCAGAACAGCAGGTTAGCATGACTATGAACGCAGAAGGGGCTAAAGCATGGGCTCGCCTGACAAAAGAAAATATCGGTAAAGCGGTTGCTATCGTTCTCGACGATATGGTTTATTCAGCTCCTAACGTGCAGGTGGAAATCACAGGCGGACGTTCTCAGATCACAGGCCACTTCACTCCGGAAGAGGCAAAGGACTTGGCTAACGTGTTGAAATCCGGTAAAATGGCTGCTTCCGTACATATCGTACAGGAAGACGTTGTCGGTCCGTCTTTGGGTCAGGAAGCTATCAATTCCGGTGTTATCTCATTTGTTTTGGCTTTGATCCTGTTGATGTTCTACATGTGTGCCTTCTACGGAGTTCTTCCGGGCTTGATCGCCGACGGTGCTTTGGTATTGAACATCTTTTTCACAATGGGTATCCTTGCATCCTTCCAGGCAGTCCTTACGTTGCCGGGTATTGCCGGTATGGTGTTGACGCTGGGTATGGCTGTCGATGCCAACGTGTTGATCTACGAACGTACGAAAGAGGAACTTCGTGCCGGTAAATCGTTGAACAAAGCAATTGCCGATGGTTACAGTAATGCATTCTCTGCTATTTTCGACTCGAACTTGACATCTATTATTACAGGTGTTGTATTGTTCTACTTCGGTACGGGTCCTATCCGTGGTTTTGCCACGACGATGATCATCGGTTTGTTTGCATCCTTCCTGACGGCAGTCTTCCTGACTCGTATCGTTTATGAAGCATTGCTGGCTAAAGATAAACTGAAGAACGTGACCTTTACGACTTCTATTACGAAAGATTTATTGACGAATCCGAAGATCAACTTCTTGGCAGCCCGTAAGGTTGGGTATCTGATTCCGGCCGGTATTATCGTTTTGGGTGCGATCTCCATGTCTACTATCGGTTTGAACAACGGTATCGATTTCACCGGTGGACGTAACTATGTGATCCGTTTCGCCCAGGATGTGAAGACTGACGAAGTCCGTAATCTGTTGGATGCGCAGTTGGATGGTTCCGTTAGCGTTATCCAGATCGGTACTCCCGACCAGGTTCGTGTATCTACCAACTATAAGATTGAAGACAATGATCCGGCTATCGACCAGGAAATCGAAAATAAATTGTTTGAAGGTGTCAAGTCATTGCTTCCGGAAGGAACGACTTTGGCTCAGTTCACGGATCAGTATATCCAGAGCTCACAGAAGGTAGGACCGAGTATGGCAGACGATATCAAGAACGCTGCGTTTCTCGCAGTTGTATTTGCCATGTTCTGTATGGCGGCTTATATCTTGCTTCGTTTCCGCGACATCTCATTCTCTGTCGGTGCATTCGCTTCTGTAGCTGTCACGACTTTGTGTATTATTTCTTTCTATACGTTGCTTTGGAAGGTATTGCCTTTCTCTATGGAAGTCGACCAGACCTTTATCGCGGCTATCCTGACAATCATCGGTTACTCTATCAACGATACCGTGGTTGTGTTCGACCGTATCCGTGAAACAATCGGTCTGTATCCGAAGCGTGATCGTTATCAGGTGATCAACGATGCATTGAACTCGACTTTGTCCCGTACCTTCAATACATCATTAACTACATTGGTAGTTGTATTGTGTATCTTCATCCTGGGTGGTGCGACGATCCGTAGCTTTACGTTCGCTATCTTGTTAGGTATCATTATCGGTACATATTCTACTCTGTTCGTGGCAACTCCTATCGCTTACGAATTGCAGAAGAAAAAGATCAATAAGAAAGCAGCTGCTGAAGCTGGTAAATAAGAATAGATTTTAATCCGATAGAAAAGGGCTGTTCCTGGTTAAGGGAATGGCCCTTTTTGTGCTTCTAAACATAATTGTGCCGGTTGGCAAGATGAAAGAGAATGCTTATCTTGTACGCCTCTTACTTCTGCTATTTACTTACAGATTGTAAGAAAACACCTTAAAATATCATGTTATGGAAGTACGCCTAAGTAACCAATTGCCGGTTTACCCATCTTTTGTTCCCGGTATCCGCCGCGCTCCTGATCGCGGCTATTCACTTACGCCTGCACAAACAGAAACGGCCTTGAAGAATGCGCTCCGTTACATTCCCGAAGAGTTGCATGAAGTGCTGGCTCCGGAGTTTATGGAAGAGTTGATGACTCGCGGCCGCATTTACGGATACCGTTATCGGCCGGAAGGAGACTTGAAAGCTAAGCCGGTCGACCAATATAAGGGACAATGCCTGGAGGGAAAGGCTTTCCAGGTGATGATCGACAACAATCTCAGTTTCGATATCGCTCTCTATCCATACGAACTGGTCACGTATGGCGAAACCGGGCAGGTTTGCCAGAACTGGATGCAGTA